>Ga0255182_1001236_pt1 | contig 13711 bp, 13 predicted proteins | sample Atl_UVDOM_RepA_8_FD_188420 | JGI IMG/M metagenome (GOLD analysis project Ga0255182, IMG submission 188420) | Freshwater microbial communities from Altamaha River, Georgia, United States - Atl_UVDOM_RepA_8d | ecosystem: Environmental > Aquatic > Freshwater > River | place: USA: Georgia...
CGCGCGAGGCGGCCGGTGACGAACAGCTGGGCGAGGATCGACAGCGTCTGCACGACGGCGTCCAGGCTGCCGAACACGCGGGTCTGGTCCAGCGGGTCCGGATACGCGGCGGCCACGAGACGTGCCTGCTCGAAATAGAGGAAGGTGCTGACGCACGCGAGGAGGACGGTGAACAGCGCGATGCCCAGCAGGTAGCGCGAGCCGAGCACTTCGCGGGCGCCGTCGAGCGGGCCGCCGCCGAGGCGGTGGGCGTGCGCATCGATCGCTTCCACCTGCTGCGTTTCGCCGGGGCGCACGTGGCCGGCCATCACGCTGGACGCGACCAGGCAGGCGGCCGCCAGCAGCAGGAGCCCGGCATGGCCCAGCGTGCCCACCAGCGCCAGCGCGAGCAGCGGGCCGGTGATGCCGCCGAGGCTCGCACCGGCGGCCACCACCCCGAACAGGCGCCGGCCCTGCTCGACGCTGAAGGCGTCGACCAGCACGCTCCAGGCCAGCGATATCGCGACGAGGTTGAACACCGACAGCCAGATGTAAAAGGCTCGCGCAATGCCGGCCTGCCCCGGCCACAGCCAGAGGCCCGTGCCGAACGCGAGGAGATTGACCGCGAAGAAACCGAATACCGCGGGCAGGATCGAACGCCGCGACACGCGGGCGGCGACCCAGCCGTAGCACGGCAGGGCCAGCAGGGTGGCGAGGAATGTTCCCGTGAAGAGCCACTGCAGCCGCTCGATGCCGCCGGTCACGCCCATGGTTTCGCGCACCGGTCGCAGCACGAAACAGGCGGTGAACAGCAGGAAGAACATCGTGAAGCCCGCGCACACCGCGGACGCCTCACCCGGCGCGACGCCCAACAGCCGCGCCAGCCGGCCCGCCGCGCGCCGCACCCGCCGCTCAGCCCAGCGCGGCGACCAGCGCCGCGCGCTGCCTGTCGTCGAGCAGCGGCCCGCGCCCGGCGTCGAGATTGTCGCTCTGGTTGCGCGGCTTGGCGGTCGCCGGGATGACCACGGTGACCTGGGGCGGGCTCAGCGCGAACTTCAGGAACAGCTGCGCCCAGGACTCGGCGCCTACCTCGGCGGCCCAGGCCGGCAGCGCGCGGTTGCGGACGCGCTCGAACAGCCTGCCGTCCTCGAACGCGCGATTGATTATCACCGCGATGCCCAGGTCGCCCGCCAGCGGCAGCACCCGCCGCTCGATGCCGCGCGCGAGCGGCGAGTAATTGATCTGCACGAAATCCGGCTTGTGGCGCGCCATCAGCCCGGCGAGCTCGTCGTGGGCGCCCTCCAGGTAGTGGGTGAGGCCCACGTACTTCACGCGCCCCTCGGCCTTCAACTCACGCGCGACGCCGAGCTGGGTCGCGGTGTCGCGCAGGTTGTGGACCTGCAGCAGTTCGACGCGATCGGTGCGCAGGCGGCGCAGGGAGGCCGCGAATTGCGCGTGGCCCGCGTCACGACCGCTGACGCCGGACAGCTTGGTCGCCAGGAAAACCCGCGCGCGGGCACCGGCCTCCTCGAGCAGCGCGCCGAGCACGTCCTCGGCGCTGCCGTAAGTCGGCGCCGTGTCGATGACGGTCGCGCCCGCGTCGAGGAAGCGCCGCAGCACCTCGCGCAGCGGCCGGCGCGCCCCGTCGTCCTCGCCGACCTCGAAACTGCCGGAGGTGCCCAGGCCGATCACGGGAATGCGCTCGCCGCTCGCGGGCACGATGCGCGTGCGCAGTTTGCGCTTGCGTCCGGGTTTCGGCTCCAAGCCTGGCGGCGCCGCGGCTGCCAGGGCGGGCAGCGCGGCCGCGCAGGCGGCCAGGAATCGTCGACGTCCAGGCATCTCGTTCTCCCGTCAACAAGGGCAGGCAGCCAATCATAGCCCGGGGAGCGCAACCTCGCGCCGGCCGCGGCTGCGGCGTGCACGGCCTGCTTGAGCTCGCCCTTTCATCTGGCTAAGGTCCGGCACACCCGTCTTTCAGGAGCAGCCCCGTGACCCGGCGCTTCGGCGAACAGCCCCGTGCCCTGCATGACCGTTTCGACTGCCGTCGCAAGGCCGAACGCAGCGAGGAGCGTGGCGTGAAGGCCCGGTTCGGCCCGGCCGAACCGGCGATCATCGAGGCCCGCGACATGTGCAGGCGGGCCACCCGCGCGGGCCGGCGGTGGGCGGCGTGGCCCGCGTGAGCAGCCGCCCGATCGTCATCGCCCACCGCGGCGCCAGCGGCTACCGGCCGGAGCACACGCTGGCCGCCTACCGGCTGGCCGCCGAACAGGGGGCGGATTTCATCGAGCCCGATCTCGTCGCGACGGCGGACGGCGTGCTCGTCGCGCGCCACGAGAACGCGCTGGCCGTCCTCAGCGCGGACGGCAGCCTCAACCGCGAGGACACGAGCACCGATGTCCATGCGCGGCCCGAGTTCGCCGCCAGGCTCACCACCAAGTCCATCGACGGCCACGCCGTGCGTGGCTGGTTCTGCGAGGACTTCACGCTGGCCGAACTGCGCACGCTGCGCGCCGTCGAGCGACTGCCCGCGCTGCGGCCGGCGAACACGGCCTGGGACGGGCAGTTCACGATTCCGACCTTCGACGAAATCATCGAACTCGTCGTGACCCTGTCCCGCGACCTCGGCCGTCGCATCGGCCTCTACCCGGAAACCAAGCACCCGTCATTCTTCGCGCACGAGGGCCGGCGGCTCGACGGCGGGCCCATCGCGTTCGACCTCGGCGAGGCCCTCGTCGCGCGGCTCGTCGCGCACGGCTTCACCGACCCGTCGCGCGTCTTCATCCAGTCCTTCGAGACGGCCAACCTGCGCGAACTCGCGACGCGCATCCTGCCCCGCGCGGGGCTGCGCATTCCGCTGATCCAGCTCGTCGAGGCGGACGGCGCGCCGCGCGACTTCGAGCTTGCGGGCGATCCGCGCGGCTACGCGGACCTCGTGACGCCGGCCGGCTGCGAATTCGTCGCCGGTTACGCGCAGGGGCTGGGCGTGCCGAAGACGCTCGTGCTGGACGGCCCGCCGCCGCGCACGCCGGGCAGGCTGGTCGCGGATGCGCACGCGCAGGGCCTCGACATCCACGTCTGGACCTTTCGCGCGGAGAACAGGTTCCTGCCGCCGCACCTGCAGCGCGGCCCGGCGCCGGCAGCCCACGGCGATCTCGCGACGGAGCTCGCGGAGTTCATCGACGCCGGCATCGACGGGATGTTCTGCGACTTCCCCGATCTCGGCGCGACCGCTGTGCTCAGTCGAGCACGCTGAGCGAGTCCGCGACGTGCGGCCCGACGTAGGCGGCCAGCGCGTCCAGCAGCGTGTCCGCGGCCGCCCGCAGTGCCGGGGCGCGCAGTCCGCCGTGCCCCTGCAGGATGAACAGCACGTCGCGCGTCGCGGGCCCGACCCGGGTCGCGTCGCACTGCCGGCACTCCATGCGTCCCAGCACGCGCTCGTCGGCGTCGAAGTACGCGTACTCCCCGGCGCCGAGCCGCAGCGGCGTGCTCTCGCCCAGCGGCAACAGCTCCTCCCCGCCCCGGGTGGCTGCAAGCCGCACCGGCAGCCTGAGACGCGCGAGATCGTGGGCGCCTATCGACACGCGCGTGCGCAGGGACACGAGGCTGTACGCGTCGACGAGCATTTCGATCGCGCGCCAGGCGCGGCGCTTGAACAGCTGCCTGAACAGGCTCTCCGGGGATGGCAGGTACTGGCGTCCGGTCCGGCCGATGCGTGCATGCAGCTCACGGTAACCCGCCAGCGCGGGCTCGGCCGCGACGCGTTCGTAGTCTGTCCCGGCGAGCAAGTCCGCGACGAAGTCCGCGCAGGCGCCCGCCAGCGGCGCCTCGGGGCGCTCCCGCGCGAGGCCGCGGACGACGAGGAAGGCCACCGGGATGTCGAGCGCGTCCAGCGCAGGGTCGCGCGCGAAGTCGCGTGAGCTGGACATCGTCAATCCCGTCGGGCGCGCCGGACGCGCGCAGGCTCAGCGCGCGCGCCGCAGATCGCGCCAGCGCCAGAAGAAGTAGGCGGCGCCGACCGCGCTGACGAGCCCCTTGATCAGCGCGCTGCGCGCGGCGGATCCGAGCACCTCCACGTAGGGTCCGAAGTCGGCGAACTGCTGGGCCTGCCACCAGGTCTGCGCCGCCGCGGCGAGATAGGGCACGGCAAGCAGGGTGCACAGCAGGCCGAAGCCCAGGTGAACGGCCGCCAGTCGTTGCGAAAGGTTTGCGGGCGTCTTCATGGCGTCCGGGTGCCGGCGTGGATTGCGGCCCCCGCAGCGACCGGACGCGACACCCGACAGGGGTGTGGGTGGTCATGCCGGCCGTCACGCCGATCGCTGCAGGTTCCGCAGAGCGCTACGCGGCGCGCGCGGATCCGGTTCACGGGGTCCATCGCTATCCTCATTGCGAGGCAGGCAGTGCGTAGGTGACCAGTTCCTCGCCGGTCTTGAAGCCGAACAGGGCATTGCCGCCGACCGCGACCGTCACGAACTGGCGGCCGCCGACGGCGAACGTGACGGGCGGCGCGTTGACGCCCGCAGATACCTCCTCCGACCACAGGCGCTTGCCTGCCACGCTGTCGAACGCGCTGAAGCGCCCGCCCGATTCGCCGACGAACAGGACCTTGCCCGCGGTCGCCAGCACGCCACCGATCAGCGGTCGGTCCATCGGGGTGCGCCACGCGATGGCGCCGGTCGCGAGGTCGACCGCGGCGAGCACGCCGTCGTCCTCGCCGGGCAGCGGTTGCACGAAGGTGTAGGAGTCCCACGGCAGCCCGGCCTGCTCAATCTTGCGCGAGTAGTACATCGCCGGCCAGTGCACGGCGGCGACGAAGGCACGGCCCTGCGCGAGGTCGACCGAGATCGGCGACCACGAGCAGCCGCCCACCGCGGACGGCGCGATCCGCACGCCCTCGGCGGTCGGACGCGCGAACAGGTTCTGCTGGGGCACGAAGGCATCGGAGCGGCGCAGGAGCTCGCCCGTCGCACGGTCGTGGATGAACAGCCAGCCGACCTTCGAAGCCTGTGCGACGACCTCGCGGGGCTTGCCGTCGAAGTCCATCGTGAACAGCACCGGGGGGCTCGCGACGTCGTAGCCCCAGCGATCGTGCGGCACCTGCTGGTAGGCCCAGCGCAGCTTGCCGGTTGCGAGCTCGAGCGCGACGAGGCTGATCGAGTGCCGGTTGTCGCCCGGCCGGGTCGCGTCATCCATCTGCGGCGCGGGATTGCCGGTACCGAGGTAGATCAGGCCCCGCGCCCGGTCGACCGCGGGCGTCGTCCACACCGAGCCACCGCCGAAGCGCCAGCTCTCCTTGTAGCGCGCGAGGCTCGCCTTCTCGGCCCCGAGGTCGCGATTGAGCGGCACGCCGTACGGCGTGGCCGCGCTGAAGCCGCCTTCCCAGCCCTCGTCGGTCACGTGCCAGCGCCAGCGCTCCTCCCCGGTCGCCACATCGAGCGCGACGAGGAAGCCGCGCAGGCCGAGCTTCTCGCCGCCGAGCCCGGCGACCGAGATGCGCGGGGCGCCTTCCGCCGTGTTCTCGACGTGCAGGCCGTAGCCCGCGCCGGTCACGCCGACGAGCACGAGATCGCCGACGACCTGCGGCGCCATGTTCGCGCTGTAGCCGGTCTGCCCGGTCTGCGTCGTGTGCGCGAACTCGGGCACGGCCAGCAGTTGACCGAGGTCCTCCATCGCACCCTCGTCGCCGTGGGTCAGGTTGAACTCCCACGCGATCCTGCCGTTCGTGCGAGCGAGCGCGATCACGCGCGCGTCGATGGTCGCGATGTAGACGTGCTCGTCGTCGACCGCGACCCCGCGATTGGCGGGCCCGCAACAGGAGTCCTTGCGTTGCAGCTGGTGCTCGTAGCGCCAGCGCTCGGCACCGGTCGCGGCGTCGAGCGCGAGCACGTGGTTGAACGGCGTCGACACGTACATCACGCCGTCGCGCACCACCGGCGTCGCCTGAAACGTGCCGCGCACGCCGGTCTTGAGCGACCACGCCCGCGTCAGCCTGCCAACGTTGGCGCTGTCGATCTGGGTCAGCGGGCTGAACCGGCTGTTCGCGTAGTCGAGGCCGTGCAGCGGCCAGTCGGTATCGGGCACGACGTCCTGGTCGGCCGCGCGCACGGGACTCGTATTCAGTACGACGCCGAGCAACAGCGCGTACGAGGCACAGACCGCTAACTTGGGCATGCGGGAACTCCAGCGTGGCATCTCGGGGCATCCTAATCAGGCTGCGCGCCGGAAGCGATACCCGGCAGCCGGCGCTTGTCTATGATGCGAGGAGTTCGCTGCGGGCGGCGCGGCGCCCCGCGCTTGCGAGGAAGCACCATGGGACTGTCGAGAAGGCTTGCGACCTGCGCCGTGCTGGTGTCGTTGCTGGGACCCGCCGCGCCGCCGGCGCGCGCCACGTCCTGGAACGCCACGCAGATCGAGGAATCGGGCGCCTGGGTGTCGGCGGTGCTGGAATTCAGCGGCGCGCTCGGCTTCCGCGCGGCGACCTCCGCGCTGGGTGCGCCCGCGGTACACCTCGCCATCGACTTCACGCCGGACAATGCCTGCGGCGGCTACGGTTTCATCCTGCAGTCGCAGACCGGCGTCGTGCAGCCCGAGTCGCGCGCCTTCGGCCCGCACCGGGGCGCAATCCGTGTCGATGGCCTGCCGACCCGCCCTGCCCTGGTCATCGCGCAGACGCAGGCCGGCGACGACACCTACTACCTGTCCTTCACCCTGGCGCACCCGCATAGCGAAGGCCCCGGCCTGCTGACCGAACTGATGCACGGGCGCTCGGTCCGGGTGCGGACGATGCTGGGCCAGTCCGAGATTCATTTCCGCTTTTCGCTCGCGGGCGCCGGCCCGGCGCTGCGCCGTGCTTACGCACTGTGCACCGAGTACGTGGCGCTCGGGCAGCGGCCGGAGCGCGAACGCGGACAGCCGCCGTCCGGGCCCGGCACGGCGCCCGCCCCACCCCCATGAGGCGCGGCCACTTTGACCGGACCCGGCAGGCCGGGGATATTGGGCGTCCACGCCATCTGTCCGAGGCCGCCGATGAGTGAACACGATCCCCTGCTGCTCGATGCCACCGGGCAGGCCGCGCTGCTGCGCAGCAGCGAAATGTCGATACGCGAACTGCTGCTGCTCGCGATCGCGCGGATCGAGGCCGTGAACCCGGCGCTTAACGCGGTGATCCACCCACGGTTCGACGCCGCGCTGGCCGAGTCGGCACAGGTGCCGGCCGACGCGCCGTTCGCCGGGGTGCCGTTCCTCGTGAAAGACCTGATGTGCACGACGGCCGGCGATCCGTATCACTGCGGCAGCCGCTACCTGCGGCGCATCGGCTACCGTGCGGCGGCCGACAGCCACCTCGCCGCGCGCTATCGCCGCGCCGGCCTCGTCGTGCTCGGACGCACCAACACGCCGGAGTTCGGCACGGTGTGCACCACCGAACCGCTCGCGTACGGGCCCACGCGCAACCCGTGGTCGCCCGCGCACTCGCCGGGTGGCTCCAGCGGCGGCGCGGCAGCGGCGGTCGCCAGCGGCATGGTCGCGGCCGCGCACGGCAACGACGGCGGCGGCTCCATTCGCGTGCCGGCCTCCCACTGCGGCCTGTACGGCCTGAAGCCGAGTCGCGGCCTGATCTCGCACGGCCCGGCCCGCGGCGACGTCTGGATGGGCGCGGCGCACGAGCACGTGCTCACGCGCTCCGTGCGCGACTCCGCCGCGCTGCTGGACGCCTGTGCCGGCCCTCATGCGGGCGATCCCTATCCGAACGCCTGGCGCCCCGGCGCGGCGCTTGCGGCGCTCGCGAGCGAGCCGCCGCGCCTGCGCATCGGCTACCTGGCGCGCACGCCCGGCGCACGGCTGCCGCTGGACCCCGCGTGCCGCGACGCCGTGCTGCGGACCGCTGCGCTGCTCGCGGACCTGGGCCATCACGTCGAGGAGGCGCATCCCGCGGCGCTCGACGAAGCGGACGACGAACGGCACTTCATGCGCATGGTGTCCGCCTGGACGGCGCACGACATCGACGAACTCGTCGCCGCCACCGGCGAAGCGCTCCTGCCCGGGGATCTCGAGGGCCATACCGAGGTCGTCTACCAGATTGGGAAATCCTTGGCGGCGGCCGACTACCTGCGCGCCCACGTCCATCTCCAGGGCTGGGCCCGCCGCATCGCCGCCTGGTGGGACGACGGCTACGACCTGCTGCTGACGCCCGTCGCAGCCGCGCGCCCGCCGCTGCTCGGCGCCCATCCGTCGACGTCGGAAGACCCCATCGGGCCGCTGCGCGGCGCCGTGCCCTACATCGCGTTCACCGCGCCCTTCAACATCACGGGCCAGCCCGCGGCCTCGCTGCCGCTGCACATCAGCGACGACGGCCTGCCGGTCGGCACGCAGCTGGTCGCGCGACTGGGCGCGGATGCGACCCTGCTCGCGGTCTCGGCCGAGATCGAGCGCGCCGCGCCCTGGGCCGGGCGCCGCCCGCCGCGCCTCTGACGCGCGCGCTTTCGCCGGCCGTACGCTTTCCCTATGCTCATGGCGCGGCCGCGCGCCAGGCGCGCCCGACGTCGATACCAACGAAAAAACGAGGGGGGAGCGAAATGTCTGCAACCGGATGCGCCCTGCTGGGCTTTGTCGTGTGGTCAGTGCTGCTGACCTTCATGCTGCTGTTCGTACGCTTCGGCGCGATGTCGCGCGGTCATCCCGTCAACACCTTCGCGCCGGAGGGCACCGACGTCGGTGACTTCGGTCGACGGGTGACCCGCGCGCACGCGAACAGCCTGGAGAACCTCGCCATCATCGCGAGCCTGCTGCTGTACGCGCTCGCCACCGACCAGACCGCGGTCACCAATGGCCTGGCGACGGTCGCGTTCGGCGCGCGCGTCGTGCAGTCGCTGGCGCACATCGCGTCGGGCAGCACGCCGGCGGTGCTGGTGCGCGCGACCGCCTTCGGCGTGCAGATGGTGGTGGCGCTGGTCTGGGCCTGGGGCTTCTGGGCCAGCGGCGCCTGAGGGGACGGGACGAGCCCATGCACGATGCGGTCGCGCGCCTGCGCAAGCAACTGCTCGACGCGCGCCGCATCGTGGTGTTCACCGGCGCCGGGATCAGCACGGAATCGGGCATCCCGGATTTCCGCAGCCCGCAGGGCGTGTGGTCGAAGGCGAAGCCGATCGACTTCCGCGACTTCGTGGCCTCGGCCGACATGCGCCGCGAGGCGTGGCGACGCAAGGTCGAGATCGACCGCGACATGGAAGCCGCCGTGCCGAACCGCGGCCATCGCGCCGTCGCTGCGCTGCTGGATCAGGGGCGCGCCAGCTGTGTCATCACGCAGAACATCGACGGCCTGCACCAGCGTTCGGGCATTCCGGAGGCGCGCATCGTCGAGCTGCACGGCAACGGCACCTACGCGACCTGCCTGGACTGCGGGCTGCGCCACGAACTCGCCCCGATCAAGCAGGCCTTCATGGCCGACGGCACGCTGCCCGAATGTCGCAACTGCGCCGGCCTCGTGAAAGCCGCGACGATTTCCTTCGGGCAGGCCATGCCGGAACGGGCGATGGCCCGGGCGCAGGCCGCCGCCCTCGACTGCGACCTGTTCCTGGTCCTCGGCTCCTCGCTGGTGGTCTATCCGGCCGCGGGCTTCCCGCTCGTCGCCAAGCGCAATGGCGCCCGCCTCGTGATCCTCAACCGCGAACCGACCGCGCAGGACGAGTACGCCGACCTAGCGCTGCACGTCGACATCGGCCCGACCCTGGGCGAGGCGGTCGGCATCGCGTGAGGCGTGCTCACGGCTGAACCCTGTGCCGCTCGCGGGGTGCTTGCCCGCGGCCAGCGGAAACAGCGGCAGGAGCAACTGCGTCCCGGGCCACCGAAAGAGGGCCCGATTAGCCACCAGGAACAGCGAGAGGAATTGAGTGGGCTTGTGGCGACTGCAGGGCACTGCCGCGCCGGCGGCGCAGGCCTCATCTCTTTCCTTCTCCGTGGCGTTCCCGGTGGCTGCACCGGGGTCCGGCCATGTTCCCGGTGGCCGGTCCCTGCGCTAGAGTGCGGAAGACGTTCCCTCGACGAGTTCCACCATGCAGATACTACCCGCAATCGCCGCCGAGCATGCGCGCCATGCCGACTGGCGCAAGGACCTGCACGCCCATCCCGAACTTGCCTACCAGGAGCACCGGACAGCCGACTTCGTCGCGGCGCGGCTCGAGAGCTTCGGCGTCGAAATCGACCGCGGCCTCGGCGGAACCGGCGTGGTCGGCACCCTGCGCAACGGTTCCGGCACGCGCCGCGTGGGACTGCGCGCGGACATGGACGCGCTGCCGATGCAGGAGATGAACGATTTCGCACATCGTTCGCAGCACGCGGGACGCATGCACGCCTGCGGCCACGACGGCCACACCGTGATGCTGCTGGCTGCCGCCGAATACCTCGCGCGCACGCGCGAATTCGACGGGACCATCCACTTCATCTTCCAGCCGGCCGAGGAAGGCGAAGCCGGGGCCAAGGCGATGATGGACGACGGCCTGTTCGCGCGCTTCGCGGTCGATGCCGTATTCGGCCTGCACAACTGGCCGTGGCTGCCGGTCGGCACGCTGGCGGTCCGGCCGGGCCCGATGATGGCCGCGATGGACATCTTCGAGGCGACGCTCACCGGGCGGGGCGGGCACGCGGCGCAGCCGCACCTCGCGGTCGACCCGATCGTCGCCGCGGCGGGTCTGGTCCAGGCCTGGCAAGGCATCGTGTCGCGCAACGTCGATCCACTGGAGGCCGGGGTCGTGTCGGTGACCCAAATCCATGCCGGCAATGCATGGGCCGTCATTCCCGAGGAAGTGGTGCTGCGCGGGACCGTGCGCAGCTTCAAGCCCGAAGTGCAGGCGCTCGTCGAACGTCGGCTGCGCGAATTCGGCGAGGGCTACGCGCAGGCCCACGGCTGCAGCTTCAGCTGGCGCTACGAGAAGCGCTTCCCGCCGACCATCAACAGCGAGGCCGAAACCCGCTTCGCGGCCGGAGTCGCCAGCGCGATGCTGGGCGGCGACAATGTGCGCCAGGACCTGGCCCCGAGCATGGGCTCGGAGGATTTCGGCTGGATGCTGCAGGCGAAGCCGGGCTGCTACGCGTGGCTGGGCACCGGCGGCAACACCAGCTGCCTGCTGCACAATCCCTACTACGACTTCAACGACGAGGCCATTCCGCTCGGCGCGAGTTACTGGGTGCGGCTGGCGCAGGACTTCCTCGCCCGCGGCGCCACCTGACCCCGCTCGCGCCTGCCATCGCGACGCGTACGGGCCCGCACGCGTCCCGGCGCGAGGGATTTGGACTTACATCAGCATTTTTACGGAGACGATGCATGGCGAGGCACGAGGTGATCACGGCGGAAAGGTTCATGGAGGAGGTCAGGGAACACAATCCGGGACAGACGGAATTCCACCAGGCCGTCTACGAAGTCGCCAAGCCGATTTTCGAGTACATCGCCGACAAGCCCAGGTACCACGAATACCAGATCATGCGTCGCATCGCAGAGCCCGACCGCGTCATGTCCTTTCGCGTGTGCTGGGAGGATGACGAGGGCGTCGTGCGGGTGAACCGGGGCTGGCGCGTGCAGAACAACAACGCGATCGGACCCTACAAGGGCGGCATCCGTTTCCACCCCACCGTCAACGAGTCCATCCTCAAGTTCCTGGCCTTCGAGCAGACCTTCAAGAACAGCCTGACGGGGCTGCCGATGGGCGGCGGCAAGGGAGGCTCCAACTTCAATCCGAAGGGGCGCTCAGACCACGAAGTGATGCGTTTCTGCCAGTCGTTCATGACGGAACTCCACCGTCACATCGGCGACGACATCGACGTGCCGGCCGGTGACATCGGCGTCGGCGCGCGCGAGATCGGCTACATGTTCGGCCAGTGGAAGCGCATCACGCGCCGGCACACGGGCGTCCTGACCGGCAAGGGCCTCGAGTATGGCGGCAGCCTGATCCGCGCCGAGGCGACCGGCTACGGCGCGACCTATTTCCTGCAGAGTATGCTCGACATGCGCAAGGACGCCATCGACGGCAAGGTCTGCGTGGTATCCGGCTCCGGCAACGTCGCGCAATACGCGGTGGAGAAGCTGACGCAACTTGGCGGCAAGGTCGTGACGATGTCGGACTCGGACGGTTTCATCTACGACGCGGCGGGCATCGACGCGGAAAAGCTCGCCTGGATCATGGAACTGAAGAACCGGCGGCGCGGCCGCATCGAGGAATACGCCAGGCACTTCCCGCGCGTCGAATACCTGCCCGGCCAGCGTCCCTGGTCGGTGCCCTGCGCGATTGCGATGCCCTGCGCGACACAGAACGAGATCCTGCTCGAGGACGCGCGCACGCTGCTGAAGAACGGCTGCATCGCCGTCTCCGAGGGCGCCAACATGCCGACGGTCATCGAAGCCATCGACGCCTTCCTGGACGCCAGGATCATGTTCGGCCCGTCGAAGGCGGCGAATGCCGGCGGCGTCGCCGTGTCCGGCCTCGAAATGAGCCAGAACAGCGCCAAGATTTCGTGGAAGGAAGAGGAGCTGCAGAAGCTCCTGCTCAACATCATGCGGGGCATCCACGCCAGCTGCGTCCAGTACGGGCGAAGCCCGGACGACGGCTTCGTCGACTACGTGCGGGGCGCGAACATCGCCGGCTTCGTCAAGGTGGCCGATGCGATGCTCGCCTACGGGGTGGTCTGAACGATGAGGCGGACGGCGCCGCGCGCGCCCGGGGAGGATTATTGATGCATCACATCGAATTCTATTTCGACTGCTCGAGCCCGTGGACCTGGCTCGCGTTCGAACAGGCGCTGAAGCTGTTTCCGCCGGCCCTCGCCACGATCGAGTGGAAGCCCATCCTCGTCGGCGGTGTGTTCAACGCCGTGAACCCCAGCGTCTACGCGGCGCGCGAGCACCCCGTGCCGGCCAAGGTCGCCTACGCCCGCAAGGATCTGCAGGACTGGGCGCGGTACGTCGGCATCGAGATCGGCCAGCCGCCGGTGTTCCCGGTCAACAGCGTCAAGGCGATGCGCGGCGCCTTCGTCGCGCAGGAGCACGGCCTCCTCGTGCCTTACGCGCGCAACGTGTTCCGCCGCTACTGGACCGATCTCGCCGACATCTCGCAGGACACCGTGCTCGGGTCCATCGTCGAGGAGACGGGGCTGGACCGCGCCGATTTCTTCGCGCGGATCGCCGAGCAGGACTGCAAGGACAGGCTGCGCCGGACCACCGAGGAACTGATCGCCCGCGGCGGCTTCGGCTCGCCGACGCTGTTCCTCGACGGCGACGACATGTACTTCGGCAATGACAGGCTGATCCTGCTGCAACAGCGCCTGCTGCAGCACTGAGCAAGGAGTCCCGCATGAGCGAACGAGCCCTTTCCTGCTGCATCACCTTCGATTTCGACGCGATGTCGTCGTGGATAGGCAGCCTGAAATCGAACAACCCGAGCATGATTTCGCGCGGGCAGTTCGGCGCGGTCGCGTTGCCGCGCATCCTCGGCCTGCTCGACGACCGCGGCATCCGCGCGAGCTTCGCGGTGCCGGGCCACACCGCCTACGCCTACCCGCGTCTCATCGACCAGATCGTCGACGGCGGGCACGAAATCGTGCACCACGGCTGGGTCCACGAGAACCCGGCGGCTTTCGACGAGGCGGGGGAACGGCGCGTGCTGGAACTGGGTCTCGAGGCCCTGGAGCGCGTCGCCGGCGTTCGTCCGCTGGGCTATCGCTCGCCGGCGTGGGATTTGAGCCCACGCTC
>Ga0255182_1001237_pt1 | contig 13711 bp, 13 predicted proteins | sample Atl_UVDOM_RepA_8_FD_188420 | JGI IMG/M metagenome (GOLD analysis project Ga0255182, IMG submission 188420) | Freshwater microbial communities from Altamaha River, Georgia, United States - Atl_UVDOM_RepA_8d | ecosystem: Environmental > Aquatic > Freshwater > River | place: USA: Georgia...
CAGGTTCAACAGGCCGTAGAGGGTCTCCAGCGTCCAGCCGGCGGCATAGGCGACACTCGCGGGGATCTGCCTACGAACGGGGGGGAGGCCCGCCCGGCGGAGCAGTTCATCGATCCAGGGCCACATTGCAACCGGTTCGGGATCATTGATGAAGTACGCCTGGCCGTTGAGGGGAGAGCCGGGGGTCAGTCTGTCGGCGGCCTGCAGGTGGGCGGCGGCGGCGTTGTCGACGTACGAGATCGAAATCTGGTTGGTTCCCGGTCCGACCCGGACAAGTCGGCCAGCCCGGGCCCGGGCGATCAGCCGGGGGATGAGGTGATTGTCGCGGGGCCCCCAGATGAGGTGGGGGCGGAGGGACACCGTGAGCAGGGGACTGTCGGTCGCTGCCTGCCGAACCGCTTGCTCGGCCAGGGCTTTCGAGTGGGGGTAATGGCAGAGAAAGTGGTGGGGATAGGGGAGAGATTCGTTGGCCAGGACATGATCGCGGCCGTCGTAGACCACGCTGGGAGAACTGGTGTAGACGAGCCGCGGGACCTGGTGGATGCGGCAACCGGCCAGAACGTTGAGGGTCCCCTCGGTATTGATGGCGTGATAATACGACCAGTTGCCCCAGATACCCGAGACCGCTGCAACGTGGAAGATGGTGTCGATTCCGGAGCAGGCGGCGGCGACCTGGGAGGCGTCGCGGATGTCGGCGGGAACCCGTTCGACCCCCAGTTCGCGCAGACGGGGGTAGTCTCCCCGGCAGAGAACCCGGACGCGATCGCCGCGGTTCACAAGTTGCTCGACAATGGCGAGGCCGAGGAAACCTCCGCCCCCGGTGACAAGTGCGTTCATGCCGGCATTCTTGCCGGGGGAGTCGGGAGAGGGAAGGGGGGTCGGGCGAGAAGAGTCGGGGAGGTCCCGTTGGATGACTTCCCGGGGGGCGGGCGGTATACTCCCGACCGCCCTGGAGCACAGGTTTTTTTCCCGACTTTTGGCAGCGCACCTCTCGATGAGCATCCCGACGATCGTACCTGGCAAGACCCGCGTGGGCTGGATTGGCACGGGGGTGATGGGTTCGAGCATGGTGGGGCACCTGATGAATGCAGGGTTTGCCGCCACCGTTTACAACCGGAACCGTTCGAAGACCGACAGTTTGGTGGCCAAAGGGGCCCGCTGGGCCGATTCCCCGGCGGAGGTTGCCCGGCAGTCGGACGTCATTTTCTCGATTGTTGGTTTCCCCCGGGACGTGCGGGAAGTGATGTTGGGAGCCGAGGGGGCTCTGGCAGGCGCGGCACCGGGGAGTGTGCTGGTTGACATGACGACCAGCGAACCGTCATTGGCGGTGGAGATCTACGAGGCGGCGAAGGGGAAGGGGGTCCACAGCGTGGATGCTCCGGTCTCCGGGGGAGATATCGGGGCCCGGGAAGCCCGCCTGTCGATCATGCTGGGGGGTGATCAGCCTGTGGTCGAGGCGCTGAATCCCCTCTGGAATGCGATGGGGAAGACCATTGTCTATCAGGGAGGTCCCGGGGCCGGGCAGCACACCAAGATGGTCAATCAAATCCTGATTGCCAGTGGCATGATCGGGGTGTGTGAGGCGTTGCTGTACGGTTACAAGGCGGGGCTGGATTTGCCGACCGTGTTGCAGTCGGTGGGCAGTGGAGCGGCGGGGAGCTGGTCGCTGTCGAACCTCGGTCCCCGGATCATGAACAACAATTTCGATCCAGGCTTTTTCGTTGAGCACTTCATCAAGGACATGGGCATCGCCCTCGATGAAGCGCGGCGGATGGGCTTGAGTCTGCCGGGGCTGGCCCTGGCCAATCAGTTGTACCTGGCGGTGCAGGCCCAGGGGATGGGGCGAAATGGCACCCATGCCCTGCAGTTGGCGCTGGCCCGGTTGGCGGGAATTGACTGGAAAACCCGGAGCTGAAGCGACGGTTCACCGGTGGGGGCCGAGAGGCTGGCCGGGAGACCGACGGCCGGGACTTGCCGGTGAAAAGCTCCCCGCGAGCGGATGGAAGTCACTGTTTTTTGTGTGGTTCTTGTTTTGACCCTGGTGGGTCGAGTCAGTCGGAGTGAAGAGTACCAGCGCGATGAGTACCAAAGGTGCGAAGTTTGCAGGTTTGACCGTGGCCCTGGTGACCCCGTTCAAGAATGGGGTCGTGGATGAAGCGGCCCTGCGCAAGCTGGTCGACTGGCAGGTTGAGAACGGGGCCGACTGTGTGAGCCCGGTGGGAACCACCGGCGAGAGCCCGACCCTGTCGCATGACGAGCATGAGCGCGTGATTGCCATCGTCTGCGAGCAGGCTGCCGGTCGCGTCAAGGTGATGGCGGGAACGGGCTCGAACAGTACCCGCGAGGCGGTGCGACTGACGAAGTACGCCCAGTCGAAGGGGGCCGATGGAGCGCTGATCGTCGCGCCGTACTACAACAAGCCGATGGGGGAAGGCTTTTACCAGCACTACAAGGCGATCACCGAGGCTTCGAGCCTGCCGATCGTGCTGTACAACATTCCGGGCCGAACCGCCAAGAACATGGAGCCCGACGTTGTCGCCCGGATTGCGGAGCTCTCGACGGTGGTTGCCATCAAGGAATCAACCGGGTCGATGGATCAGGCGTCGCAGGTCAAGGCGTTGACCAATCTGACGTTGCTGTCGGGTGACGACAGCCTGACGCTGCCGATGATGGCACTCGGCGGCGAAGGGGTGGTTTCGGTTGTGGGGAATATCGTTCCCCGCGATGTGCAGGCGATGATCCAGGCATTCCGGGCGGGCCATCTGGCCGAGGCGCAGAAGTGGCACCTCAAGCTGTTCCCCCTCTGTCGCGACCTGCTGGGATTGGCGACCAATCCGATCCCGATCAAGGGGGCAATGAAGATGCTGGGCCGTGACACTGGCGAAGTGCGGTTGCCGATGACTCCGCTGACCGCCACCGAAGAGGCCCGCATGCGGGAAACCTTGAAGAAATACGGCCTGATCTAGGCCAGAGCGTCCACCCCGGCGTCCGGAAGACGCCGGGGGCTGATCCGTTCCCGTTGTGTCTGTCCCGGCTGGCGGGTTCTGGCTTCCCCCTGCAGTTCAGCGATTGATTCCGCGAGAGGTGCACCATGATTTTTGGATTCTTCGGCAAGAAGAAAAAGGGGAAGGACGAAGTCGACGAAGAACGGGAAATCGAACCCGTTTCCTTCCAGGGGCCGATCAATGGCCAGGAAGTCAACCTGAAGGCGCATGCCAAGCTGGTGGAAGCCGGCCTCGTGCGTGCCAAAGACATCGTGACGGATGCGATGTCGGTCCGGGCCGATTCATTGAAGATCGAACCCAAGGGGCCGGGTGGACTGGTCACGGTCTATATCGACGGGATTCCGCAGTCGGGCGGGAAGCTGTCCAAGGCGGAAACACTGGCGGTGACGCAGGTGATCAAGCTGGTGGCCGGTCTCGATTCGAAAGAACGGCAGTCCCCGCAGGCTGGGGGTCTGAAAGCGGAATTCGAGGGGAAAAAGTACCTGCTGCGGGTCTCGACGACGCCGGTTCCCGAGGGGGAGCGGCTGATGGTCCGGATCCAGGACCTTGCCCTGAAGCTCGAAACCCTGACCGAAATGGGCATGGGAGAGCCGATGCGGCAGCGGTTGCGTGAGATCCTGGTCAAGCCCGGTGTGATTCTGGCAATCGGTCCCCCGGGATCGGGGACGACAACCACGATGTTCGGCCTGCTGAAGAACGTCGACTCGTACCAGTACACCGTTTTTACGATGGTGGATCCGGGGGGGCGGACCCTGTTTGGCGTCTCGACCTACGACGACAAGCCGGCCGGGGAATCGCTCGAAGATTCGCTGGTGCGGCTGGGACGCAAGGAGGCCAACGTGATCATGGTCGAACCGGTGAAAAGTGCCGGGGTGGCCAAGCCGGTTTTTGGCAAGGCGGAAGACCTGACGCTGATTTCCGAGATGCCAGCCAAGGACACTGCTGCGGCGGTCGCCCAGTTGGTTCAAATGGTGGGTGATGCCGGGGTGGTGGCCAATGGATTGAAGGCCCTGGTGACGCAGAAGATGCTTCGCCGGCTCTGCACTGCGTGCAAGGCTCCCTACCGGCCCAAGCCCGATTTCCTGAAAAAACTGGGGCTCGACGAGTCGGTCAAGACCCTGTATCGGGTTCCCCCTCCTCCAGAAGATCCGAAAGAACAGATCGAGCCCTGTGAGAAGTGTGGGGATGTGGGGTATTTCGGCAGGGTGGCGATGTTTGAGGTGTTGGAGGTGACCCCCGGGATCAAGGAGTTGATCCAGAAAGGGGCCGACCCGGCCGCCCTGCGCGAGCAGATCAAGAAGGAAAAGCAGATCACCCTGCAAAAGGATGGTCTGCGCCTGGTCGCCGAAGGGGTCACATCGCTGGAAGAATTGCAGCGGGTCTTCAAGCCTGCCTGATGCCAGCCGGGCTGAACTAGCGACTTTGCCGAATTGAAGGGATTGGCCGAAGTTTCGGGCTGTAGTGGTCGATAATGAGGGGGCGTCGATGTTGTTGCGGGATCAGGAGGATCCCCGACAGGGTGTCGGCGTTGAAGCTGTTTTCCCCCTCTGATGGCGATTGTCGCCAGTGAGTCGTGCCATGAAAACGCGACCTGTTTCGGTGTGGTCTTTGCTGCTGTTCGTGGGGGGCGCTGCCCTGTGTGGAGCCTCGTCGGGCTGCCAGGTGAGCGTCGGGGGACAGACTCTCCCCTCCGCGTACTACCTCAAGGATGACCTGCAGTACTTCCCGGCTGGTCCTGAGTTCAAGCTCAGCAATCAGGCCCGGGCGATTGAAGAATACAAGCTGCGGCAGCAGGGTTTGACCGACGTTCCTGCCCAGTGATGGGCGGGGACGCGGGTTTGCTCCCGGAGATCACCCGGGAGGAGGCTGCGCGAGCCACTGTGTCGTATCGCCCGGGGGAGTTGCTCCCCCGTGGGCCGAATCTGACTGTGCGGTGATTTCCGCTTTCGATTCTGTGAGGAATCTGAGGCGAAGTTCTCGCGCCTCAGAGGTTGGTTCTGGTCCGATGCCTGGGGACTTGGGCTGGGAGACCTGCCGGGCGACCGGTTGGAGGGCCATGGGGCACTCTCGACCGCGGGTCGGCTGCCATACGATTTGTACCTCGCTCGTCCTGGTACCGACGGTGTTGGCAGCACCCCTCTCTGTTTGACATTCTGAACATATTGTATCTGGTCGGGTCGGGGGGTACCGACTCGACTCTCGGGCATTGGCCTGAGGTCTGTCGGGAGTGTGGTCCGATCGCCCGGGCAGGGGCGTGCCAAGGGGCTGCGTCTGATTTGCGGTTCCTTTCGGAACGCTCACCTGATCCCGTGCGGACTGAGTTTATGTTCAATTGGTGCGGGGCACGCACGTTTTGGGGGCGCTGAAGGGCTGCCTGCAAGCGCAGCGGAGGAGCAAATCCGGCTCTCACTGGGCACTCTCATTCCTTGGAAAACGCATTGCCAATTCGGCCGGCAAGGACTCGAACGAACGGGGTTCGAAGCTGGGAAAATGGCCGAAAGCGGTCGGTTCTCTGTAGCGATTCTCAGGTTTTGGACGATCGGGCCGACATTTGCTCTCCGATGGTCGCGCCCTATATAAACTACGGCCTGAAACTCGTTCGCACTGGCCGATGGTTCACTTCCAGACGCACTGATGCCTGCTCTTCCGATTTTTCTGTTCGCCGCCGTTTCCACCTTCGTGGCCCTGTCGATCCTGGTGATCGCCCAACTGGTCGGGCCCAGGAAGCGAACGGCGGTCAAGATGATGCCGTACGAATCGGGGATGGACCCGGTTCACTCGGCCCGGCAGCGGTTCAACATTGGATTTTACCTGCTGGCGATCGAGTTTCTGGTTTTTGATGTGGAGTTGCTGTTCCTGTATCCCTGGGCGGTGGCAGCTCACGAACAGGGGGCATTTGGCACAGGACATGGTGCGTTTTACGCAGTCTGTGGCTTTCTGGCCGTGCTGTTGATTGGTTTCGCCTACACTTGGCGCAAGGGGGTGTTCAAATGGACGTGAGCGTTCCAGAGAACGTGATGGTGACCAAGCTCGACTCCCTGGCGAGCTGGTGTCGGAAGAACAGCCTGTGGCCCATGCCGTTTGCGACGGCCTGTTGTGGCATCGAATTGATGGCCACTGGCGCGAGCAAGCACGACGTCGCCCGGTTTGGGGCTGAGGTGTTCCGGTTTTCCCCCCGCCAGTGCGACCTGATGATTGTCGCCGGGCGGGTGGTGATGAAGATGTTGCCGGTGCTGCAGCGAATCTGGCTGCAGATGCCCGAGCCAAAGTGGTGCATCTCGATGGGGGCTTGTGCCTCGACTGGCGGGGTGTTCGACACCTACAGCGTGGTGCAGGGGATTGACCGGTTCATTCCGGTGGACATGTACGTTCCGGGGTGCCCTCCGCGTCCCGAGCAGCTGATCCAGGCGATCATTGACCTGCAGGCCAAGATCCAGCGTGAGGGGACCCTGATGGGGAAGGAGTTCCTGACCGAGGCCCGGCAGCAGCCCAAGCGGGCCCTGCTCGACATCGTTTCGCCCCAGGGAAGTCCCCGTCCTGAACCGCTGCCCATTGTTCCGAACGTGGGAGTCTGACAATGGATGCGACCGCATTGAAGCAGGCTCTGCAGCAGAAGTTTGGCGAACTTGCCTGGCAGTACAGCGAGAGCCCGCGTGGCCAGCGTCGGCTGGTGATTCCCGCCGACCAACTGCACAAGTACCTGGAGTTTCTGCGGCACGACTGCGGGTTCGATGCGCTGCTGGACATCACCTGCGTTGATTACCTGCACTACCGCGGAGCGAAGGACCGTTTTGGCCTCGTCTACCTGATGGGGACGTCGACCTCGGGCGAACGCCTGGTCGTGCGGTGCTTCCTGAATGAGCCCAATCTGAAGATTGCCTCGGTGGTCCCTCTGTGGGAGGGAGCCAACTGGCTCGAACGGGAGGTGTTCGACATGTTCGGGATCCAGTTCGAAGGGCACCCCGACTTGAGACGCGTGCTGCTGCCCGAGGAGTTCGCCGGTTTTCCGCTGCGGAAGGATTATCCGCTGCGTGGCCGGGGAGAGCGACACAACTTCGAGCGCATCACCCGCAACCAGAGTTGACGGGTGGTCTGGTCTGGCCGAGGTTCCCCGGGGAACTGGTCAGCCGACGGATTCGCTGATCGACGACACTTTTCCACCTTTCACCGCACCCCTGCCTGGCACACCATGGCTTCCGGACTTCTCGATCCTCCCGCGTCTTCGATCGACCAGGAATATCGCTGGACGCTGAACTTCGGCCCGCAGCACCCCGCCACGCATACCACGCTGCGGATCCTGCTGCAGATCGAGGGGGAACGGGTGCTTGATGCCCGGCCCGACATCGGCTACCTGCACAGCGGGTTTGAGAAGATCGGCGAGCATCTCAACTACAACCAGTACGTCACGGTCACCGACCGGATGAACTACATCTCCCCGCTGGCGAACAACATCGCCTGGCACGGGGCGGTGGAGAACCTGCTGGGTATCGAAGTCCCGCAGCGGTGCAAATACATCCGGACGATCCTGGCTGAGTTGGCCCGCATCAGCGACCACCTGCTGTGCAATGGTGCGTGTGCCCTCGATACCGGGGCATTCACTGCGTTCCTGTACGCCTTCAACCAGCGCGAAGTTCTGTACCAGATCTTCGAAACACTGTGCGGGGCCCGGTTCACCACCAGTTACACGCGGGTGGGGGGGCTGATGTACGACGCGACCCCGAAGTTCATCGAGCAGGTGCGGCAGTTCGTCAAGAATTTCCCCAAGGTGCACGCCGACGTCTGCCGGTTGCTGAACCGCAACCGGATCTTCGTCGAGCGGACGAAGGGGATTGGTGTGTTGACAAAAGAAGAGGCGATCAGCCGGTGTGCGACCGGTCCGGTCGCGCGGGCCAGCGGGGTGACCCGCGACCTGCGGAAAGATTCACCGTACCTGGCGTATTCTGACTTCGACTTCAACGTCATCTGCTCGACGGATGGTGATTGTTTCCATCGCTACCTGGTGCGGATGGATGAGATGCTGGAGAGCCTGCGGATTGTCGAGCAGGCGCTCGAGAACCTGCCTCCCGGGCCGGTCAATGTGCCGATGGCGGACCGGGCCATTCTTCCCGACAAGAGCCGGGTCTACAACACGATTGAAGGGTTGATCACGCACTTCGAGGTGGTGATGACCAACCGGGGTTTCCAGACGCCGAAGGACGAGTGTTACTCGGCGATCGAGGCCCCCAATGGCGAACTGGGTTTCTACGTTGTGAGCGATGGCAGTGAGACCGCGTACCGGGCCCGCTGCCGTCCCCCCAGCTTCATTCACTTCGCGATGTTCCCGCACCTGATGAAGGGGCACCAGGTGAGCGACATCGTGGCGGTCCTGGGCAGCCTGAACATCATTGCTGCCGAGCTTGACCGCTAGGTTTCCGTTCCTCCTGTAACCCGCATACCACACCGAGTCTGCCCGCTTCGTGAGTGATCATGAGGCGGCCGAGCCTTCGAGACGAAACCCATGGCGACCACAGCCGCACAGCCCGTGATCACCCCGCAGATGCGGGCGGAAATCGAGGCCTTCTTCCCGCGGTATCCGACCCGCCAGGCGGTCACCCTGCCGGCGCTGCACATCATCAATGAGCATCTGCGGTGCGTTCCCGAGGGGGCGATTCCGGAGTTGGCCCAGATGCTGGAACTGTCCCCCGCGCAGGTTTACGACACCCTCAGCTTCTACCAGTTCTTCAAGTCGAAGCCGTGCGGCAAGGTGCGTGCCTGGGTCTGCCGTTCGATCAGCTGTTCGTTGCGGGGCGGGGAAGAGGTGCTGGAAGCCCTGGCCGGGAAGCTCGGGGTGGCACCTGGCGAGACCACCTCGGATGGCAAGGTGACCCTGGAGTTCGGCGAGTGCCTGGGGCTGTGTGATTTCGCCCCGGCCATGCTGGCCAACGAAGCGGTCTACAAGAACATGACGGTGGATCAGGCGGCAGCCCTGGCCACCCAGTTGAAGCAACAGGCCGACGCCCGCTGACGGACGATCAACCGGCATTTCCAGGCAGACACCAACCGACCGAACAGCGTCACATTCAGGACTGTGTTCCGTGGCCGACTTTGAACCCGTACTGCTGGCGAACATCCACAAGCAAGACAGCCACACCCTGCCGGTCTATCAGGCCGGGGGGGGCTACCAGGCGATCCGCAAGGTTCTGTCGGGGATGTCGCCGAACGATGTCATCGAGCTGATCAAGGCCTCCAGCCTGCGTGGACGCGGGGGGGCGGGGTTCCCCTGCGGCCTGAAGTGGAGCTTTTTGCCGAAGGATCATCCCGGTCCCATCTACATGTGCGTGAACGCCGACGAAAGTGAACCGGCGACGTTCAACAATCGCATCCTGATGGAGCAGGACCCGCACCAGGTGCTGGAAGGAATCATGATCGGGTGCTTCGCCACCCGGGCCCAGGCGGCATACATCTACGTCCGCTACGAGTATCCCACGGCTTACCGTCGGCTGCAGGCGGCGATCGATGAGTGCCGGGCGGCGGGATTGCTCGGAAAGAACATCCAGGGAAGCGGATTCAATCTGGAGATCTACCTGCACCGCGGGGCGGCGGCCTACATTTGTGGCGAGGAGACCGGGCTGATCGAGAGCCTCGAAGGAAAGCGGGCCTGGCCCCGGATCAAGCCTCCCTTCCCGGCCATCGAAGGGGCCTTCCGCAAGCCGACGGTCGTGAACAACATCGAGACCCTCTCGAATGTGCCGCACATCGTCAACCGGGGAGTGGAGTGGTTCAAGAGCATTGGGGTTCCCTCGACCAATCCGAAAGACCCCGGGAGCTACGGCCCCAAGCTGTACTGCATCAGCGGGCACGTGAACAATCCCTGCTGTGTGGAGTTGCCCCTGGGGGTGACGGCCCGCGAGTTGATTGACCGGCATGGTGGGGGAGTCTGGAAGGGACGCAAGGCGAAGGCGGTCATTCCGGGTGGGCTGTCGATGGGCCTGCTGACCGAGAAGGAACTTGACATTCCTCTCGACTTCGCCGGGCCTGGCAAGGTTGGCTGCCTGGGGCTGGGAACGGCGGCAGTGACGGTGATGGACGAGACGGTTCCCATCATCGACTACCTCTACAACGCCTCCCGGTTTTTTGCCCATGAGTCGTGCGGGCAATGTACTCCCTGCCGGGAAGGAACCAGTTGGGCGAGCCGGGTGATTGCCCGGATCAAGGCGGGCCAGGGACGCCTGAAGGACCTGGAAATTCTGCAGAGCATTTCGCAGTCGATCGGGATCATGCCTGGAACGACGATTTGCGGTCTGGCGGACGGGGCTGCCTGGCCCCTGAAGAATGCCCTGTCCAAGTTCCGGGGAGAACTCGAAGAGTACATCAAGACCACCAACCCAACCGGCTATTCGCAGGACGAACCTGCTTTGGCCCTGGTGGAATTGACCCACTGAGACCTGATTGAAAGACACCCCATTTGCCGGGGCCGACAGGCCCCAACCTCTCTGCCGCCGGCAGTGAGCATCCGGGAAACCACGAGACGAAGCTGCGAGTCATGGCAACGATCACCGTCGATGGAAAAGACATCGAGATTGGCGACAACGAGCGTCTGAACGTCATTCAGGCGGCCGATCGGGCGGGGGTGTCGATTCCCTTCTACTGTTGGCACCCGGGACTCAGCGTGGTCGCGAGTTGTCGCATGTGCCTCGTGGAGACGGGCACGAAGAACAAAGAGACCGGCGAAATCACGATGATGCCCAAGCTGGTGCCTGGCTGCCAGACACCTGCGAAGGATGGCACCGTGGTGGTCACCAACAGTCCCAAGGTGAAGGCGAACCAGAATTTCGTTCAAGAGGGAATTCTGCTCGATCACCCGGTGGATTGCCCGATCTGCGATCAGGCTGGGGAATGCTGGCTGCAGGACTACTACTTCGACTACGGGCACAAAGAACGCCGTGCCGACATCCACCCCTTCACGAGCAAGCGGCGTGACCTGGGTCCCCACGTCAGCCTGTTTGCGGACCGCTGTGTGATGTGCAGCCGGTGTGTGCGGTTCACCCGCGAGGTTTCGGGCGGTGGCGAGTTGATGGTGATCGATCGCGGCAGCCATGCCGAGATTGACGTCTTCCCGGGCTTCCCGATTGAGAACAAGCTCTCGGGGAACGTGAATGACATCTGTCCGGTGGGGGCGCTCTGCTCAACCGACTTCCTGTACCAGCAGCGTGTCTGGTTCCTTGATGCACAGAACAGTGTCTGCACCCGGTGCAGCACCGGGTGTGCGACACAGTTGCACGTCAACCAGGATCATCTCTACCGCATCCAGCCCCGCTACAATCCCAACGCCAATGACTGGTGGATGTGCGATCAGGGCCGGTACGAAAACCAGTATGTCAACGCTCCGGAACGTCTCGATGGCCCGCGTCTGAAGAAAGAGAACGGGTTTGAGGCTCTCGAATGGGAGCAGGCACTGCGGGAAGCCCATGGCCGGGTGGCGGATGTGGCCCTGCACCATGGCGGCAATCGTCTCGCATTCGTGCTGTCACCGTTCCTGACCTGTGAAGAAGCGTACCTCGCGGCCCGCTACGCGACTGGCATTCTGCCCGATGTCAATCTCGTGGTTGGGCGAGTCCCGGTCGTGGGGCAGGATGAGAAGTTCAAGGCCGGCTTCACGATTCGTGCCGAGAAGTGTCCGAACCGTGTCGGTGTCGAACAGGTCGCCCGCGGTCTGGGGAAGAATGTCCTCGACTGGAATGGACTGCTGGCGGGAATCGGATCGGGCGAAATCCTTGGCGTCTGGGTCACGGGAGGCTATCCCGAAGCCTGGATCGACGATGCCGAGGCGGCCCAGTTCGAACGCCTGCAGGCGCTCGTTGTGCAGGACATCCTCCCTTCGCCTCTCGCCCGGCGGGCCCAGGTGGTGCTGCCCGGTGTGACCGCCTTTGAGAAGGATGGCTCGTACGTCAACCATGCCGGGGTCATCCAGTCATCGTCTTGGGTGCTTCGTCCTCGGGGGGGATCCCACGTCGATGGCCAGATCTTTGCCGATCTGCTGAAGCGGACGGGCATTTACCAGGCCGAAAGCGTGCTGAAGGAACTTGCGGCCGCGGTGCCGTTCTTCGCCCGGTGTGCCGAGGGAATTCCCCCGGCCGGCTTGAACTTGATCACCGGTCAGGAAAAGCGTCCCTTTTCGACAGAACTGGGGACAGTGTCGCATCCCACGCCAACCTTCCGCAGCGAGGCGTCCCGGATGCTCGAAGTGGAGTCTCCGACTGTGTAACCTTGGCCGGAGACCAGGTCGGGCGGCCGCTGGGCCGTGGCCGGTTCCGGAACGATTGGATTTGAAGACACACCATGTCTGAGTGGCTTGAACCCCTGATCAAGATCGCCCTGGTGGTCGGCGCCTCGCAGGCCGCCGTGGCCTACCTCGTGCTGGTCGAACGCAAGGCGGCTGCCTACCTGCAGGACCGGCTCGGTCCCAATCGGGTGGGCCCTTGGGGCCTGCTTCAACCGCTGGCCGACGGGCTGAAGTTCATCCTGAAGGAAGAGATCGTCCCCGATGGGGCCGACCGCTGGCTGTTCCTCCTGGCGCCTCTGGCGATCCTGGCGACGGCGACCTTCGTGTTCGCGACGATCCCGTTCGGCTATGTGGTCCCTTGGTGGGGGGGGCCGCCGATCCCGCTGACCATCGCCCCGAACTCCGACATTGGGCTGCTGTTCGTGTTTGCCGTGGGGAGTCTGGGCGTTTACGGGGTGATCCTCGGCGGCTGGGCTTCGAACAGCAAATACAGCCTGCTGGGAGGGTTGCGGTCGAGTGCCCAGCTGGTGAGTTATGAGATTCCGCTGGGGCTGTCGGTCATTGGCGTGCTGTTGTTCGCCGGTTCGCTGAACATGGAAACGATCATGACCGAGCAGGCCCGTTCGGGCTGGTGGTGGGTCGCAGTTCAGCCACTGGGGTTCATCGTGTTCATGGTGAGTGGCTGTGCCGAGGCGACCCGGTTGCCTTTCGACCTTCCGGAATGCGAGCAGGAGCTGATTGCCGGGTACCACACCGAATACACCGGCATGAAGTTCGGCATGTTCGCCTTCGCTGAATACCTGCACATGATCACGATCGCCTTCCTGTCGGTGATCCTCTTTTTTGGCGGGTGGCATTTCTGGGGGCTGGCTCCGTTCACCGAGGCGAATGAAGTGGGGATCCTGGGGGCATTGATCCGGGTGATCGTGCTCAACGTGAAGGTTCTGCTGATGATCTTTTTCTTCATGTGGATCCGCTGGAGCTGGCCGCGCTTCCGCTACGACCAGCTCATGGACCTCGCCTGGAAGGCGATGATCCCCCTGGGGTTGATCAACCTGGCGATCTGCGCTTATTGCCAGGAGTTTCTCAAACCGGATGACTACACCACCCGCGCGATCCTGGGCTGGCTGGCCGTGGCTGGCTGCCTGGCGTGGGGGGCATTCTCGGCCTCGTCACAGCCTGCAACGGCCCGTCCGAATCCCGCCCGCGCCGGCTGACCTTTTTTGCTTCTGCGACCTTTCCCATGCAGCCTGACGACAAGTCCATCAAATGGGTCCGTGAACCCCAACTGGGTCTCACCGGCCGGATGTACCTCACCCCGCTGATTGACGGCTTGGCCACAACAGCCAAGCACTTTCTGTCGACGGTGAAGGGAGATGGCTTTACGCGCCAGTTTCCCGAGGAACGTCCCGAGTTCGGCAACCCGCTGATCTATCGCGGTGTG
>Ga0255182_1001240_pt1 | contig 13696 bp, 12 predicted proteins | sample Atl_UVDOM_RepA_8_FD_188420 | JGI IMG/M metagenome (GOLD analysis project Ga0255182, IMG submission 188420) | Freshwater microbial communities from Altamaha River, Georgia, United States - Atl_UVDOM_RepA_8d | ecosystem: Environmental > Aquatic > Freshwater > River | place: USA: Georgia...
ATGCCTCCATTGTTCGCATTGTGCGATGCGTGCGATTGACATACCTCAATACATCGCGCTCGCGCTTTGGCACAGTCGGTGCCCATGAATGCTCAAGTGCAGGCCATGCCATCCGGTCCGGTGGCGCCGCTGATCACGCGCGAACTGATCACCCGCCTGGATGTGGCGGGGCCGCGTTACACGTCCTACCCGACCGCCGATCGCTTCGTCGAGGCCTTCGGCGCAGAACAGTACCAGCAGGCGCTGGAGCAGCGCGCGGCTGGCATGGGAGGGATCGGCGGCGCGGCGGCGCCCTTGTCGGTGTACGTGCACATCCCGTTCTGCGAATCGGTCTGTTACTACTGCGCCTGCAACAAGGTGGTGACGCGCAACAAGGAGCGGGCAGAGCAATACCTGCAGGCGCTGTTTCGCGAGATCGACCTGCATGTGGGCCACATGGGTCACGGCCAGGCCTTGTCGCAACTGCACCTCGGCGGCGGCACGCCGACGTTCCTGAACGACGAACAGATCGAAACCCTGCTGCTCAAACTGCAGTCGGCGTTCCGTTTCGTGCCGGGCGGCGAGTTTTCCATCGAGGTCGACCCGCGCACGGTGGACCCGGCGCGTCTGGGCCGCTTGTGGGCGATGGGCTTCAACCGCATCAGCCTGGGTGTTCAGGACTTCGATCCGGAAGTGCAGCAGGCCGTGCACCGCGAACAACCCTTTGATGCGGTGGCCGACCTCATGGACTCGGCCCGCGAGATTGGCTTCGAGTCGATCAACATGGACCTGATCTACGGGCTGCCCAGGCAAACCCCGGAGAGCTTTGCGCGCACGCTGGATCAAGTGACGGCACTGCGCCCGGAACGCATCGCCCTGTACGCCTATGCCCATCTGCCGCAACGGTTCAAGCCGCAGCGGCGCATCGATGCGCGATTGCTGCCCGAGCCTTCGGACAAGGTGGGCATGCTGGCGGCGGCCATCGATCACTTCCGCCAAGCCGGCTACGACTACATCGGCATGGACCATTTCGCCTTGCCGCACGATGCCCTCGCGGTCGCCAAGCGCCAAGGGCGGCTGCACCGCAATTTCCAGGGCTACAGCACGCACGCCGACTGCGACCTCATCGGTCTGGGGGTGTCGGCCATCGGCCGCGTCGGGGCGCACTACAGCCAGAACGCCAAGACACTGGACGACTACTACGACGCCCTGCGACGGGGCGCGTTTCCGACGGTGCGAGGCCTGTCGCTGACGCGCGACGACGTGCTCCGCCGGGCGGTCATCATGGCCATCATGTGCCAGGGGCGCGTGGACATCGAATCGATCGAGCTCGCTTACCTGGTGGATTTCCGTCGCTACTTTGCCGATGAGCTGGAGCAGCTCGAGCCGCTGGTTGACAAAGGCTTGCTGGCGTTCGAAAACGATGGCCTGCGCGTCACCCCGCTGGGGTGGTACTTCGTGCGGGCCATCGCCATGGTCTTTGACCGGCATTTGCAGGCCGATCGCAACGTCGAGCGATTTTCCCGCATCATCTGAGGTTGGCCGGGCACATTGCCCGTGTCCGCCTGATGTACGCGACCATGCTGACGAGCCTTCTGATCAACGCCCTGCTGATGGGCCTGGCCGGCCTGCCCCACTGTGCGGCCATGTGCGGAGCCCCCTGTGCGGCGGCACTCCCGAGGGGGTTGTCGTGGTCGGCGCTGGCAGGGCGCGTGCTGGGCTACGCGCTGCTGGGGGCCGTGGCTGCCGGCGCGACGTCGGCCCTGTCGAGCTGGTCGCGCTGGGCGGGCCTGCTGCAGCCCGTCTGGGTCATGGTGCTTGCGGCCGCCATCATGATGGGCGGCTGGATGGCTTGGCGCGGCACCATGCCAGCCGTCATTCAGAACCAGGGCCTCAGGTGGTACCGGCAGCTGGCCGATGCGGCCGCCCGTCCGGGGGGCTGGTTGAGTCGTCCCTGGGCCCAGCGCAGCCTGCCTGTTTTGCTGGGCATGGCCTGGGCGGCACTGCCGTGTGGTCTGCTTTATGGCGCGGTCGTCGTGGCTGCACTGGCTCCATCGGCATGGGAGGGAGCCCTGGTCATGGTGGTGTTTTCCTTGCCAGGAACACTGGCTCTGGCCGGCGTGACCCGGTGGCTCGGGAGCTTGTGGTCGCGCAGCATCCCCGCTGACCCCGCGCTGGCGGGCTTGCAGGCTTCGGCCACGGTGCCCGTGCTGTGGGTGCCCGGCGCAGAGGCATCCCGTCAAAAGGCGTCAGCTGCAGCAGCAACGGCACCGGTCTACGCGCCGGCTCGGTCCCCGTGGCTGCGTGTGCTGACCGATCCTCGGTGGGCCGTTCGCCTGTCCGGCGTCATGCTGGCGGGTGCCGCGAGCTGGGCGCTGGCGCACCGGCTGCTCGAGCAGTGGCAGGCCTGGTGCGCGTGATGTCGATGGCGGCACCGAACCCGCCCTGATCGCCCCACCGCCCTGCGCCTTCGAGGCCACGCCACCAGGGCCAAAATGGCCGGCAATTGCGTGGTATTCCGTCCTTCAAGCGTTCGGCACCCAAGTACCGTCGCTTAGAATGAGCCAACCCTGCCGTCATCCCTGGCAGAGTTGTTCACGGAAACGCCAAACGCGGAGACCACAACCATGTACCAGCACATCAAGGTGCCCGAAGGTGGGCAGAAGATCACGGTCAACCCGGACTTCTCGCTCAATGTTCCCAACAATCCCATCATCCCGTACATCGAGGGTGACGGCACCGGCTTCGACATCACGCCCGTGATGATCAAGGTCGTGGATGCGGCCGTGGCCAAGGCCTACGCCGGCCAGAAGAAGATCCACTGGATGGAAATCTATGCGGGCGAGAAGTCGACCCGCGTCTACGGCCCCGACGTCTGGCTGCCTGAAGAATCCCTGCAGGTGCTCAAGGACTACGTCGTGTCCATCAAGGGCCCGCTGACGACCCCTGTGGGTGGTGGCATCCGTTCGCTGAACGTGGCCCTGCGCCAGGAACTCGACCTGTACGTGTGCCTGCGCCCGGTGCGGTACTTCAAGGGCGTGCCCTCGCCGGTGAAAGAGCCCGAAAAGACCGACATGGTGATCTTCCGTGAGAACTCCGAAGACATCTACGCGGGCATTGAGTTCGAGGCCGAGAGCGACAAGGCCAAGAAGCTGATCCACTTCCTGCAGACCGAGTTCGGCGTCAAGAAGATCCGCTTCCCCGACACGTCCGGCATCGGCATCAAGCCCGTGTCGCGTGAAGGGACCGAGCGCCTGGTGCGCAAGGCCCTGCAGTACGCCATCGACAACGACAAGCCCAGCGTGACCCTGGTCCACAAGGGCAACATCATGAAGTACACCGAAGGTGGCTTCCGTGATTGGGGCTACGGCCTGGCTCAGAAAGAATTCGGCGCCGAACTGATGGACGGCGGCCCGTGGTGCAAGTTCAAGAACCCGAAGACCGGCAAGGACATTGTGGTCAAGGACGCCATTGCGGACGCCTTCCTGCAGCAGATCCTGCTGCGGCCCGCTGAATACAGCGTGATCGCCACGCTCAACCTCAACGGCGACTACATCTCCGACGCCCTGGCGGCCCAGGTGGGGGGCATCGGCATTGCTCCGGGTGCCAACCTGTCGGACACCGTGGCCATGTTCGAGGCCACGCACGGCACGGCCCCCAAGTACGCGGGCAAGGATTACGTGAACCCCGGTTCCGAGATCCTGTCGGCCGAGATGATGCTGCGCCACATGGGCTGGTTTGAAGCGGCCGACCTGATCATTTCGTCCATGGACAAGGCGATCCAGAGCAAGAAGGTCACGTACGACTTCGCTCGGCTGATGGAGGGCGCAACCCAGGTGTCGTGCTCGGGCTTCGGTCAGGTGATGATCGACAACATGTGAGCCAGGCCCCGCGGGCGTGCGCGGCGTGAGCCGCGCTGGCCCCAGCGGTGCTGTGCCAACGTGTTCAGGCCCCGCCTGCGTCTGCAGTGCGGGGCCTGTTTCATGCGCGCGCCAGATTGTGGGCCGCAAAGGCGGCTGTTGTGGGCGTGAAAAGCGAAGACCGGTCGAGCGCGACCGGTCGGGTCAGTGTGGAGCCCCAGCGGGATGTGTCAATGCATGGGGCGCACGCCGCCACCCAATGAACCGCTGTCGCGGAAGTGCATGTCTTCCAGTGCATCCGGTTTGGCGGTCAGGGCCTCTTCGGACGAGATCTGACGGATGTTCTGCGCCAGCATGCCCTTGGGCCCCACGACGAGTTCATACTCGACTTTGGAGCCTTGTTTGAGCGTGCGAAAGCCGTCCATCTGGATGGCAGAGAAGTGTGCAAAAACGTCACCGCCGCCCTGGTCTGGCTCGATGAAACCAAAACCCTTTGCGTCGTTGAACCATTTGACGGTGCCTGTGGCCATTGGGGAACCCTCCTGTAAATTTGTCACGATTCTGCGCGGCCGCCTGGGGAGTGTCAAGCCAGAGTTGTGACAGAAATGGGCCCTCCTGCAGGGGTGTCGACCAGCTGTTGCCGTCGCTCACCAGCGGGTTTGATAAACCTCAATTTCGCGCGCTGCACCTTCGGTGACGAAGATGCGTCGAAAAGTCGTGTGTCTGCCTCGAAAATTACCCCCTTGTTTTCGGGTGGAACACGCCAACATGCCATGGCAAGACTTTCGTGGCTCTCTTAGAATGAATTCATGACCCAGCGTTTACAGCCTCACGCCTCGACCGAGCCGCCCGGTGGCCCGGCGGACGAGGGCGCGGGCTCGGTCGTGGCCGAACGCGAAGCGCTCCGCACCGAGCCGCCCAAGCTCTATCAGGTCGTGATGCTCAACGACGACTTCACTCCGATGGAGTTCGTGGTCCACGTCCTGCAGGAACATTTCCGGCACGACATCGAGTCAGCCACCCAGATCATGCTCAAAATCCACCACGAAGGTCGTGGTGTGTGCGGCGTCTACACCAAGGACGTCGCGGCCACCAAGGTCGAACTCGTTCTTGCCGCCGCCCGGCGTGCCGGGCATCCCCTGCAGTGCATCCTGGAGACCGCATGATTGCGCAAGAGTTGGAAGTGAGTCTGCACATGGCCTTCGTCGAGGCCCGGCAGCAGCGACACGAGTTCATCACCGTGGAGCATCTGCTGCTGGCGCTGATCGACAACCCCTCTGCTTCCGAGGTGTTGAAGGCCTGCGGCGCGAACCTGGATGAGCTTCGCAAGAACCTGGACCAGTTCGTACGCGACAACACGCCCACCGTGGGTGGCACCGACGAGGTCGACACGCAGCCCACGCTGGGGTTCCAGCGGGTGATTCAGCGCGCGATCATGCACGTGCAGTCCTCGGGCAGCGGCAAGAAGGAAGTCACCGGTGCCAATGTGCTGGTGGCCATCTTCGGCGAAAAGGACTCCCACGCGGTCTACTACCTGCACCAGCAGGGGGTCACCCGGCTCGACGTGGTCAACTTCATCGCCCACGGCATCCGCAAGGTGGACCCGCCGGAGTCGGCCAAGTCGGCTGGCGAATCGCAGGGCTCCAGTGGCGAGGGCGAGAAGGACGACGGCGAGAGCAAGGCCTCGCCGCTGGAGCAGTACACGCAGAACCTCAACGCGCTGGCCCGAGAAGGCAAGATCGACCCGCTGATCGGGCGTGACAGCGAGGTCGAGCGCGTCATCCAGGTGCTGTGCCGTCGACGCAAGAACAACCCGCTGCTGGTGGGTGAGGCGGGCGTGGGCAAGACGGCCATCGCCGAAGGCCTGGCCTGGCGCGTGACCCAGGGCGACGTGCCCGAGGTGCTGTCCGACGCCGAGGTCTATGCCCTCGACATGGGCGCCTTGCTGGCGGGCACCAAATACCGTGGTGACTTCGAGCAGCGGCTCAAGGCCGTGATCAAGCAGCTCAAGGAGCAGCACAACGCGGTGCTGTTCATCGACGAGATCCACACGCTGATTGGCGCCGGTGCGGCGTCGGGCGGCACGCTGGACGCGTCGAACCTGCTCAAGCCGGCGCTCAGCAGCGGTCAGCTCAAGTGCATCGGCGCCACCACGTTCACCGAGTTCCGCGGCATCTTCGAGAAGGACGCGGCCCTGTCGCGGCGCTTCCAGAAGGTCGAGGTGGTCGAGCCGTCGGTCGAGCAGACCATCGAGATCCTCAAGGGCTTGAAGTCGCGTTTCGAAGAACACCACAGTGTCAAATACGCTCTGGGGGCCTTGCAGGCTGCGGCCGAGCTGTCTGCCAAGTACATCAACGACCGTCACCTGCCTGACAAGGCCATCGACGTGATCGACGAGGCCGGCGCTGCGCAGCGCATCCTGCCCAAGAGCAAGCAGAAGAAGACCATCACGCGCGCCGAGGTCGAGGACATCGTGGCCAAGATCGCCCGCATCCCGGCCACCAGCGTGTCCAGCGACGACCGCAGCAAGCTCAAGACCCTCGATCGCGACCTCAAGAGCGTGGTGTTCGGCCAGGATGCCGCCATCGACGCCCTCTCGGCAGCCATCAAGATGGCCCGTTCGGGTCTGGGCAAGCCCGACAAGCCGATCGGCGCCTTCCTGTTCAGTGGCCCGACAGGGGTCGGTAAGACCGAAGTCGCCAAGCAGTTGGCCTACATTCTGGGCATCGACCTGATCCGCTTCGACATGTCGGAGTACATGGAGCGCCATGCGGTGAGCCGCCTGATCGGCGCGCCCCCGGGCTATGTCGGCTTCGACCAGGGCGGGCTGCTCACCGAGGCCGTGACCAAGAAGCCGCACTGTGTGCTGCTGCTCGACGAAATCGAGAAGGCCCACCCCGATGTGTTCAACATCCTGCTGCAGGTGATGGACCACGGCACCCTGACCGACAACAACGGGCGCAAGGCCGACTTCCGCAACGTGGTCATCATCATGACCACCAACGCGGGGGCCGAGACCCTGCAGAAGGCCACGATCGGCTTCACGACGGCACGCGAGCAGGGCGACGAGATGGCCGATATCAAGCGCACGTTCACGCCGGAGTTCCGCAACCGCCTGGACGCCATCGTCGGCTTCAAGCCGCTGGACGAAGAGGTCATCCTGCGGGTGGTCGACAAGTTCCTGCTGCAACTCGAAGGTCAGCTGGCCGAGAAGAAGGTCGAGGTCACGTTCACCGACGCCCTGCGTCGTCACCTGGCCAAGCGCGGGTTCGATCCGCTCATGGGCGCCCGCCCGATGCAGCGGCTGATCCAGGACACGATCCGTCGCGCGCTGGCCGACGAGCTGCTGTTCGGCGATCTGGTCGACGGTGGCCGCCTGACGGTGGACGTCATTGTCAACGCCAAGGGCGAGGACGAGGTCAAGCTCGACATCCAGGCCCGCCGCAGCGACAAGCCCAAGGCGGAGCCGGCCACGGCCGAGTGAGCAACACCGCTTGCGGGACGTACCGCGGTTGTTCTTCGACACAGCGCCCTTCGGGGCGCTTTTTCTTGGTTCTGTCGCAAGTTGGCGGGGGGGCTCTGAAGCGCGGCGTTGTGGTGCCACGCCTCGCCCGATCCCGCAAATCCGCGAAGCCCCTTTTTATGGGCATCCGGGGGGGCGGGATACGCGCTAGGGTGACGCGTGGGTGATGGGGTCTTCACCGAAAAACCGCGACAGCAGGCGATAAACGTCCGGGAATTCGGCGATCAGCCGTTGGGGCGCCACGAAGAACGCCTCGGCCACGACCGGAAGGAACTCGACAAGCCCATCCTCTGCAGCGTACGGGTCGAGCCAGGTCGGGTCGCCGTGGGCGAGCGCCTCGTTGTGGCGGTCGAAGGCCTGCCACAGGGTCTCGGTCCATTCACGCACCGACAGGTCGGTCGGCAGGGGCGGGATGCCGTCCGCCTGACCGTGGGCCATGTCAAGCGCATGCATGAACTCGTGGACCACGACGTTGTATCCATGTTGGGTCTCACGCGCCTGTTCCACGTCGTGCCACGACAGCATGATCGGGCCGCCGGGCATCGATTCGCCCGAGAGCACTTCGTCGTAGTGATGCACGACACCAGCGTCATCCACGTGGGTGCGTTTCGCAACCACCTGGTCCGGGTGGATGACGACCCCGACGAAAGCGTCGTAGGCGCCGAGCCCGTGGCGCAAGATGGGCAGGCAGGCTTGTGCGGCAATCGCCACGGCCATGGCATCGTCGAAGGCCACGCCGGGCATGGGCGTGAACTGCTTGCGGGCCAGGAACAAGGTGCTGAGGTTGCGCAGCCGGTGCAGCCGCTCGGGCGGACGCCAGGCCAGAAAGGGGTAGGCCGCCAGGGTGTGCCGCCACAGGCTGTCAGGGATGCCGTGGTGGCGCAGGAGTTGTGCCTCGGACATCCAGCGGCGAGGCCACCAGCGTCCCCAGAGGTCTTGCAGGCGCGCGACAAGACCGGCGGATTCGGCACTCATGTCGCAGGGGCCGAGAGGGCCTGCGCCAGGCTCAGGCGGCGCAGGCCTTGTGCGCTCAAGCGCAGGACCTGCGCGCGGGGGGCCGGGCCGTCGAGATCCCAGTCGGCCAGGACATGCCGCTGGCCGCCGGCCGGCCCGAACGGCTCGCTGGCCGGCCGATGGGTGTGGCCGTGGATCAGGCTGTGCACGCCGAGATCCTGCATCCAGCGTGCCGCGCAGGTCGGATCGACGTCGGCCCAGTCCGTGGTGGCCTGGCCCTGCTTGCGCGCCTCGCTGGTGTCACGCAGGTTCCGGGCCGTGATGAGCCGGTCGGTCAGGGGCCGGGCCAGGAAGGCGGCTTGCCACGCGGCGCTGCGGACCTGCGTGCGGAACTGGAGGTAGGGGGCGTCGTCCAGGCACCAGGCGTCGCCGTGCGTGAGCAGGTGCGCGTGGCCAAAGGCAGACAGCACCAGGGGGTCGGGCAGGGCGCGCGCGTGACACGCCTGCATCAGGTCGGGCCCCATGAGGAAGTCACGATTGCCCACCATCAGGCCCAGCCACAAGCGCTGCCCGGCGCGCGCCAAGGTGTCGACGCAATGGGATTCGAACGGCTGGTGACGCGCGTCGTCACCCACCCAGGCTTCGAACAGGTCGCCCAGCACCAGCACGGCATCGGCCGGCGTGCGGTCCATGTAGTCGGTCCAGGCCGCCACGGTGCGAGGGTGCCCGGAATCGAGGTGCAGATCGGAAATGAGATCGATGGCCTGCCAGTGAGCGGGGGCCTCAAAACGCGCACACCGCCCAGGGGGCGGTGTGCTGGCGTCCGTGGCAGGGCAGGGGAACTGCCCGCTCATTCAGACCTCGACGGCCTTGGTGATGACCACGTCTTCCAGGGGAACGTCGTCATGGAAGCCGCTGCGGCCGGTCTTGACCTTCTCGATGGCGTCGACCACGTCGGTGCCTTGGCTGACCTTGCCGAAGACGGCATAGCCCCAACCGTTGGCGGTCTCGGACTTGAAGTTCAGGAAGTCGTTGTCGGTGGCGTTGATGAAGAACTGCGCGCTGGCCGAGTGCGGGGCGCTCGTGCGGGCCATGGCGATGGTGTACTTGTCGTTGCGCAGGCCGTTGTTGGCCTCGTTGGTGATGGGCTCACGCGTCGACTTCTGCTTCAGGCCGGGCTCGAAGCCGCCGCCCTGGATCATGAAGCCCTTGATCACGCGGTGGAACACAGTGCCGTTGTAGTGGCCGTCGCGCACGTAGTTCAGGAAGTTCTCGACCGTGACGGGTGCCTTGGCATCGTCGAGTTCGAGGGTGATCACACCCGCCGTGGTGTGCAGTTCAACAGTCTTGGCCATGGTTCACTTCTCCAGCGTGGCTTGTTTGATGAGGACGGGCGACAGGGGCACGTCGCCGTGCATGCCCTTCTGGCCGGTGGGTACCTTGCGGATCTTGTCGACCACGTCCATGCCTTGAACGACCTTGCCGAACACCGCATAGCCCTGACCGTCGCGCGATTGCTCGGCGTCCAGGAAGGCATTGTCCTTCACGTTGATGAAGAACTGCGCGGTGGCCGAGTTCGGGTCCATGGTGCGGGCCATGGCGATGGTGCCGCGCTGGTTGTTCAGGCCGTTGCGGCTTTCCAGCGGGATCGGGGCGCGGGTGGGCTTTTCCTTCATGTCGGCGGTCATGCCCCCGCCCTGGATCATGAAGCCATCGATCACGCGGTGGAAGATGGTGCCGTTGTAGTGGCCGGCCTTGACGTACTGCACGAAGTTATCGACCGTCTTGGGGGCCTTGGCGGCGTCCAGTTGCACGACGATGTCGCCCTGCGAGGTGCTCAGGCGCACAGTCTGGGCGTGGACGCCCGCGGTCAGCAGCAAGGCGGCGGCGCCGCACAACAAGGTTGCGCCCAGGCGCAACAGGGGGGATGTCATCCGATGACTCCTTCAAAGAAGATCTTCCACAGGCCGTCTTCCTTCGTCCAGTACTGGCGCTTGACGGCACCGGTGCGCTCACCTTCGTTGAGTTCGCCGAAGGTCACGACCAGGATGTCGCTGCGGTCACGCCAACCGAGGATGGCCACGTCCTTGATCTGCAGCTGGCGGCCGCGCTGGTTGACGGTTTCACGTTCGAGCAGTTGCCGCCACTGCCGCAGGTCGCGCGAACCGGCGGAAAACTGCGGCGAGTAGAACGACATCAGGCGGTTGATGTCGCCACTGGCGCGGGCCACCCGCCAGCCCTCGAGCAGGTTGCGCATGTTGCGCCGTTCGGCCTCGAGGGTGTCGTTGGTGATCCAGTTGAGCGCATGGGCGATGACCACCGGCGTGGTGCGCGGCTGCACGCGGTCCATGATCGCTTTGAGCTCGGGGTTGGCCAGGGCCACGCAGCCGTCGGTGCTCTTGGGGCTGCGCGCGTAGCTGTCGCTGGGCACGCCATGCAACCAGATGCCGCTGCCCGTGCGCCCGAGCTTGCGATCATATTCGTTGGGGTAGTTCAGCGGCAGTGCGCCCGAGCCGTAGAAGTCGGTCAGCTGGGCGGGCTCGAGCCGGCTGGTGATGTAGTACACGCCGATGGGCGTGCGCTGGTCACCCTGCACGTTCTTTTCGGCGCCCAGCTTGCCGATCGACGCGTAGTGATCGGACACCAGTTGCAGGCCCTTGGGGCCGTTCTCGAACAGGTACAGGCGCGAACGGCTGGCGTCGACGGCAATGGCGTGGCGGGTGCTGGCCGGCAGGTCGATGAATTGGGCCGGCACCGCGCCTTCAGGGGGGCGCTCCTGGAGGGCGGCAATGCGCCGTTGGGCTTCTTCGCGCAGTTGCGCGAGCTTTTCGGCGGCCTTGCCGCTGACCGGTGCGGCCCCCCCAGGTGCGGCGATCGGGGCCGTGCGGGCCATCAGCAGGTCACCGTAGGTGAGCTGCGCCAGCTGGAAGTTGGGGATGTCGTTGACCAGGCCCTCAGCCCGGCGCAGGGCCTCGTCCATCTGTCCGGCGCCGATGAGCCGATAGATTTCGAGCAGGCGGCCCTCGGGGCTGCGGTCGGTCGGGGCATCGGCCACACGACGCAAGCCGGTCGTGGTGGGCTGCCGTGGCGTCTGAGACGCCATGGCTTCGGCCACGGCCGACGGCGGCGGGGCGTCGCCCGCACGGTCGGCCTTGGCCACCGCGGAGTCGGCCGACATCATCGACGAGAAGACCCACAGCGCCAGGGGGGCACTGACCCCCAGGGCCAGCGCAGTGGCCCGCCCCGCCGACATCCCGAATGGCAGGCGGTTACGCGAACGCTTCATCACGAACCAGACGATTCCTTCACGATCACCCATGCATTGCCGGCACGCACGAGGTCCAGGCGCTTGCCGCTGGAGATGTCAAGGCTGTCGGCCTTGTAGTCCTGGCGGAAGCGGGCCGTGGCCTTGTCGCCCGACACCTTGATATCGAGATCCGAGATCTTGACGGAGATGTTGCGCTTGCCGGTGATCCGGTCGCGGCGCTCTTGCTCCCAGGCCTTGCGGCTGCCCTTGCCACCGTCAAACGACTTGGCGTAGGCCGCGAAATAGCCGTCCATGTCCTTGCGGGCCCAAGCATTGGCCCAGCCCCGCACGGCGGCTTCGACGTCACGTTCCTGGGCCTGGGCCTTCACTTCGACCGGAGCCGGAGCCGGTGCAGGGGTCGGCGCCGGTGCGGGCGGCGGGGTCACGGGCTTGGGCGCCGGAGCGGGTGCCACGGGAGCCGGGGCCGGGGCCGGGGCCGGGGCCGGGGCGGGTGCCGGCACGGCGGCGGGCACGGGCTTGGCGGCCGCGGTGGGCGTGGCGCCGTTGGTCAAGGCGGCCACGGCGGCCGAGCCCCGGTCCTTGGGGAACAGGTCGCGGATCATGGCCAGCTTGGGCGCCACGGCCGAACGTGTGTCGATCTGCAGGGCCTTGGAGTAGGCTTGGCTGGCCAGCTTCGCGTAGACATCGCCCAGGTTTTCGTAGGCCGTGGCGTAGCTCGGGTTGGTGCGGATGGCCATTTCCAGGGCGGTGCGCGCCTTGTCGTATTGGCCTTGCTGCGCGTAGAGCACCGCGAGGTTGTTGAACGGCTCGGGCAGCTCGGGGTAGTCTTCGGTGAGCTTCTGGAAGGCGGTGATCGCCTCCGGCGCGCGGCCCGCCTGAGACAGGCTGATGCCGCGCAGGAAGCGCATCATCGGGTCACGCGGCTTGCTGGCCAGGAATTGGTCGGCCTTCTGGAGTGCTTCGACGTTCTTGCCGGCAGCGAGCAGTTTCTGCACGTCGGCCACATCGTCGGCGCGCGCGCTGTGGACGGAAACGCTCAGCATCGCGATGGCAACGCACTGGGCAGCCAGCGCCGTCAGGCGGGCTCCAAAGAGGGGAGCAACAACTCGCATGGGTTTGACTTGTCTCAGGTTGAGTGGAATGGAAACCACCTTCAAGGATACCAGCGCAGGCAGGCACTGACCGTTCATGATCACCCTGACGGAGACCAGCGACGCCCGGCGCTCGCGGCTATACTCGACTGATTGTAGCTGAGCGGCAACGCCCGCCAGACCCGGCACGGCCCTCCTGATGTGCCCCTGTCATCAGGGTGTCCAGGGCCCCCGACGCACCCGCCTTCACGCCTTTTCAATGAGCCTGCGCATCTTCAACAGCCTGTCACGGCAGCTCGAGACCTTCACGCCCATCGAACCGGGTCGCGTCCGCATGTATGTGTGCGGCATGACGATCTACGATTACTGCCATGTGGGGCACGCGCGCATGATGATGGCCTTCGATGTGGTGCAGCGCTGGCTCAAGGCCAGCGGCTACGACGTGACCTACGTGCGCAACATCACCGACATCGATGACAAGATCATCCGCCGCGCGGTCGAGCGGGGTATCACCATCCGCCAGCTGACGACCGAGATGGCGCAGGCCATGCACGACGACGTGGCCGCACTGGGCATCGAGCCGCCGACCCACGAACCCCGTGCCACCGAGTACGTGCCCCAGATGCTCGACCTGATCGGGCAGCTCGAGCGCAAGGGACTGGCCTACCGCGCGCCCAACGGCGATGTCAATTACGCGGTGCGCAAGTTCGAGGGCTACGGCAAGCTGTCGGGCAAGTCGCTCGACCAGTTGCGCGCAGGTGAGCGCGTGGCTGTGGACGACGGCAAGCAGGATCCGATGGATTTCGTGCTCTGGAAGGCGGCCAAATCCGAAGAGCCGGCTGATGCCAAGTACGACTCGTCGTACGGCATGGGCCGGCCCGGCTGGCACATCGAATGCTCGGCCATGAGCTGCAGCCTGTTGGGCTCGCAGTTCGATATCCATGGCGGCGGGCTGGACCTGCAGTTCCCGCACCACGAGAACGAGATCGCCCAGAGCGAGGGGGCATCGGGCCAGCGCTTC
>Ga0255182_1001241_pt1 | contig 13685 bp, 14 predicted proteins | sample Atl_UVDOM_RepA_8_FD_188420 | JGI IMG/M metagenome (GOLD analysis project Ga0255182, IMG submission 188420) | Freshwater microbial communities from Altamaha River, Georgia, United States - Atl_UVDOM_RepA_8d | ecosystem: Environmental > Aquatic > Freshwater > River | place: USA: Georgia...
AGGAGAACAAGGTAACCAAGGTATCCAAGGTACAGTTGGTGCTCAAGGTAACCAAGGCTCACAAGGTAACCAAGGCCCTACAGGTCTGCAAGGTACAGCAGGAGCACAAGGTAACCAAGGTATCCAAGGTACAGTTGGTGCTCAAGGTAACCAAGGCTCACAAGGTAACCAAGGCCCTACAGGTCTGCAAGGTACAACAGGTGCTCAAGGCAATCAAGGTATCCAAGGTACAGTTGGTGCTCAAGGTAACCAAGGCTCACAAGGTAACCAAGGCCCTACAGGATTACAGGGTTCAACAGGTGCTCAAGGAGCACAAGGTTTTCAAGGTTTTCAAGGAATAGCAGGTACGAATATAACACAAACAGCTACTATATCAGCATCATTTTCTGCAACGTCATCAATAACGGTAGCTCATAATTTTAATTCTAAAAACGTTATAGTATCTGCATATGATTCTTCTGATTTTTACTTTGTCCCTAACTCAATTAAATTAGTAGATAATAATAAAGTAAAATTATCATTTGCTAGTCCTTCAACAGGATATGTAGTTGTTGCTAAAGGAGGTCATTTAGTTAGTGGTAGTGTTAATATAACAGGAGCTCAAGGTGCACAAGGAGCAAATGCAGGGATAACATCATACACAAATCCTGCCGATAACAGAGTATTAACATCTGTTTCATCTACCACAATAAATGCAGAAGCTAATTTAACATTTGATGGTAGCACATTAACAGTTACAGGTACTATAACAGAAACATCAACAGCTAATGTAAAAGAAAATGTAGAAGATATAATAAATTCATTGGACACGATAAAAAAGTTGCGAGGAGTACAATATAATAAAATAGGAAACAATAATAAAGAAATAGGTGTTATAGCAGAGGAAGTAGACGAGATACTACCTCAGATAGTTACAAGAGATATAGATGGAAATCCAAATTCAGTATCATATGGTAGATTAACTGCCTTATTGATAGAAGCAGTAAAAGAACTAGATAACAAAATAAACAAATTAAAATGAAAAAGTACTATCAAGTAGAAAACTATGGAAATGGTTTTATTACTCATCAAGAGAATGAAACGGCTCATATTGCAGGATTCCCAGGCAATATTTGGGTAACCGAAAACACAGCATGGGCTCAAAGAGTAAACGCTGTAGAAAAAACAAAAGAAGAAGCACAGACTATTGTTGATGCTGCTGTCGCTGCTTCCTATGTTCCACCCAATAGCACAACACCTCCTCAAATTGTATTACCTTAAAAATTAATTATGAAACAAGAGTTGCAGATTACAGAAGATTTACGAGAAATTGTAAATGTTTTAAATGAAGAAGATGCTAATACTATTTTATCTATAAGAGATGAACTAGTTGATAATTGGCAAAAAAAGCAGATTTTTAGGACAGAGACAGAAATGAGAGTCTCTGTTCTAAATGATGCTAAACATCCTACTAACGCTTCTAAGTATTGGCAATCAGTAAGAGAAATGTCAGCACACTTTGATGCTTTGATGAACTTAACTTTTGACTTGAGAAAGAATACGGTAGATAAGTTAAGACTTGATAAGAAGATTGAAGATTTAAGTAAGGATGAACAAGAGAATCAGTTCGATATTATGGAGGCTAAGATAGACATCGATAGAAACTTATATGACAGGTCTTGTATGTTACAAGTTGCAAAAGATAGAGTTAGAGAATTAAGTTTATGGAGTAAGATTAAAAAAGAATTAGATGATAATTCTTTTGATACCCAAGACGTAAATGTTCACCAAGCTGAATCACTTCATAGATATTTTGAGAATAGGGTTAAGTCTTTGAATGATTCATCTGCACCAGGAGAGGTTATGAATGCTATGGGCCCATACTTATCTCTTAATCGTATGAAAAATGAAGAAGGAAAGTTATTAAATTTTTTGGGAGAAGTACCCGAAGACACACAAAAGAAGTTAAAATAGTTTTATGACTAATTTCATATATGCTAAAAAAAATGCTATTTCAATTAATACATGTTATAATTTGATAAAAGCATTTGAAGAATCTGATTTAAAACAAGCAGGAGTTTTATACGGCCCAAACGGAATATCCTCAGATAGTGATAAGAAATCCACAGACATTACATTTGACCCATCTTTCCTAAAAAAAGAACCATGGGCAATCTTACTAGAAGAAGTAATAGTAGCTGTAAAAAGTGGTGCATTAGATTATTTGAATAGACATTCCACAGCTATGAATAAAATGGATGCAATTGATTTGTATACTTTTTTTAACATGCAGAAATATGAACCTAATGAAGGATTCTTTGGATGGCATTGTGAAAGAGCAGGGAACAAACATTCAGATAGATTATTAGTTTGGATGATTTATTTAAATGATTTAACAGATAGAGGAGAGACAGAATTCTTTTATCAACAACATTTTGAGACTCCAGAAAGAGGAAAGCTATTAATATGGCCCTCAGATTGGACTCACTTACATAGAGGAGTTCCATCTCAAACTCAAACAAAGTATATTTTAACAGGTTGGTTTACTCATGTAAATAATTAAGTTATGGAATTTAGTATCCATCAAGAAAATTGGTTTTCCACTCCAATATGGGAATCCGAAGTAAAGAATATAAACAATCAGGAAATTAAAGATTATTGTTTGCATTTGAAAGATAATACTAAGGGTGTTAATATTTCAAATAGGGGAGGTTGGCATAGTAGTGAAATATTACTACCTATGCCACAGGACTTGAGAATTTTATTTAGTAATCTTGAAATATTTGTAAATGAGAATTGTTTTAAGGATATTGGAGTTCCTAATTTAAAGTTTGGTAATTTTTGGGTTAATGTAAACTATCCAGGCTCGTATAACATTGCACACGACCATCAAAATAGTATCTTATCGGGAGTCTATTATGTATCTGTTCCCTTTGCTAATATGGGGGATTTAGTTTTGCATAGAGGAGATAATGCGGAGTATTTCTTAAAATCAAATGTAGAAAGAATAAGTACTAGGTCAAATTCTTTGGTAGCTGTTAAAAAACCTATAGAATCTGTATTTTACATATTTCCATCATGGGTAAAACATTATGTTGAATCAAATATTTCGCAGGGAGACAGAATATCAATAGCATTTAATTTCATCCAAGAAAATAAATAAAGTTATGAATGCACAAGTATATCCTATATTCCCAGTACCCCTTTATGTTGCAAACTATGATAAAGATACAAAAGATGTCATAGAATATTTCGATAGTTGTGAAATGCAAGATACAAAAGCAGGATACGGAATGATATCAAATAATAGTTACATTTTAGATAATCCTATATGTAATGAGATAAATGAATTCTTTATGTCATGCTTTAAAGATTTTGCAACAAATATTATGAGATACAGATATGATAATTTACAATTTGCACAATCATGGTTAACATATAAGAATCCCAATCAAATTCATAAAGCACATACTCATCCAAATACATTATTGGCAGGAGTATTCTACTATGATGCACATGAGGATGATGCTGCTATATGTTTTTCAAAAGATGTCAAATCATTTAATAGGTCATATTTAGAACCATCTTTACATGACGATTATCAAAAGCATGTATTCTCACAAGAAGAGATTTATTACATGCCAAAGAGAAATGATTTTATTATATTTCCATCTTGGTTAACACACGGAGTACCTCCTAATAGAACAAATAGAGTAAGAAAAGCATTAGGTGTAAATGCGTTAACAAAAGGAACATTAGGAGACAGAGAAACTATTTCGGAAATCATATTTGGAAGATATGCGTAACCAGAAGATATTTTTTAATTCCACATTACCTAGAAGTGGAAGTACATTATTGCAAAACATAATGGGACAAAATCCTGAATTTCACGTAACACCTACATCAGGACTTATTGATTTGATGTTAGGAGCTAGGATAGGATACAATCAAAACCATGAATCAAAGGCAGGAGATACCGAAATGTGGAAAGAAGGATTCTATAAATTTTGCGGGGAAGGAATAAAAGCATATATAGCATCTCAGACATCTAAAACATATTACTTAGATAAAAATAGAGTATGGGCATTCTACTATAATCTATTATCAAACATGGTAGAAAATCCAAAAGTATTATACATGGTCAGAGATTTACCATCCATATTTGCATCCATGGAGAAGAAATTTAGATTAAATCCTGACAAAGATGATGGAACAATGGATAACATCAAAATGAAAGGGACATCAACACATAAAAGGGTGGAATTATGGGCACAAACTCACCCAATAGGTTATTCATTAGAGAAATTACAACAAACATTATTAGATAGAACTGCAAAGAACTTCCTATTCATTAGATACGAAGATTTATGCAACAATCCTGAAAATGTAATGAAAAGCATCTATCAATATTTAGAAGTAGATGATTTTAAACATGACTTCCAACATATAAGTCAAGTTACAGTTGAGAATGATAGCATACATGGAATATATGGAGACCACATTATAAGAAATAGATTAAACATGTTACCAAATGATTCAAGAGATGTTTTAGGTCAATACACAGTTGATTCCATAAAGACATCTTATAAATGGTACAATGATTTCTTCGGTTATAAATGATAGATTGTAGATATTTATAGTAAAAGAATATGGCTAAATTACAGAGTAGTGAGATAGTAGGAGTTGCAAATAGACCTGCAACAATATGCTCGAATACTATGTGCATTTGGTTTGATACAACAAATTTAAAAACAGTTATTTCGTATTGTGGATACAGTGGTGCAGGAACTTGGTCAACTGGTGGTGCATTGATAACAGCAAGGGCAGGTTTGGCAGGAGCAGGTACACAAAATGTAGGATTAGCTATGGGAGGTGGGACAGGAGGTTCTAATTGTTTAGCATGTACCGAAGAATATAATGGTACATCCTGGTCAGCAGGAGGAGCTATGATAACTCCAAGAAGTGTAGTTGGCGCAGCGGGAACACAGAATGATGGTATTGTTATGGGAGGAGGTATATGTGGTGTAAGTGTATTAGCATGTACTGAAGAATACAATGGCACCTCTTGGTCAGCAGGAGGTGCAATGATAACAGCAAGAACGGCAATAGGAGGAGTAGGAACACAGAATGAGTCGGTTGTAGTCGGTGGAACTACTGATGGTTATCTTGAGATGAGTCCAACAGTTAGTTGTACCGAAGAATATAATGGCACCTCTTGGTCAGCAGGTGGGGCATTGATAACAGCAAGAGCAGGATTAGCAGTAGCAGGAACACAGAATTCTACAGTAGCAAGTGGTGGTCAAATTTCTTATAATCAAAGTAGGACATGTACCGAAGAATATAATGGCACTTCATGGTCAGTTGGGGGAGCTATGATATTTGCAAGAGTAGGATTAGCGGGAGCAGGTACACAAAATTTGGCTATTGCTATAGGAGGTGGAACATCAGGAGCTTGGGGATTCGGAACAAACTATACTTGTACAGAAGAGTATAACGGTACATCTTGGTCAACAGGAGGTTCTTTAATAAATTTAAGAACCTATTCTTCAGATGGAGGTTCTCAAAATGAGGCTTTTGTAGCAGGTGGTTATGGAAGTGCAGCTTTATCATGCACCGAAGAATACAACAAATCATTAGCAATAATAGATAGCATTCAATAGATATAATACAATATGGCAAAATTACAAAGCACAGAGATAGTAGGAGTAGCAAATAGACCTGCAACAATATGTTCTAATAGTGTGTGTCTTTGGTTTGATACAACTAATTTTAAGCCGATGGCTTCATATTGTGGATATAGTGGAGCAGGTTCTTGGTCAGCAGGGGGTGCATTGGCAACAGCAAGATATGGATTAGCAGGAGCAGGAACACAAAATGTAGGACTTGTAGCAGGAGGTGGTGGCAGTAATTTAACCTGCACAGAAGAATACAATGGCACATCTTGGTCAACAGGAGGTGCTTTGATAATTGGAAGAAGATTATTAGCAGGAGCAGGTACACAGAATTCAGGATTAGTTATGGGTGGTTTTTCGGGAGTAGATGTATCATGTACAGAACAATACAATGGCACATCTTGGTCAGCAGGAGGTGCAATGATAACAACAAGAAGACAATTAGCAGGATTAGGTACTCAAAATGCAGGTCTCGCAGCTGGTTCCTATCCTCTTACAAACGGCTCATGTACCGAAGAATATAATGGTATCTCTTGGTCATCAGGAGGTGCTTTCATAACGGCAAGGGCTGACTTTGCAGGAGCAGGTACTCAAAATGAAGGTCTTGCAGCAGGAGGAAGAAATGCAAGTATAAACCTTTTGTGTACCGAAGAATACAATGGCACATCTTGGTCAGCAGGAGGGGCATTAATAACAGCAAGATATGGTTTAGCAGGAGCAGGTACTCAAAATGAAGGTCTTGCAGCAGGAGGAACTACTTCATTCGGTGTTAACGTATTGTCGTGTACTGAAGAATACAATGGCACATCATGGTCATCAGGAGGGGCATTGATAATAGCAAGGTCATTTCCTGCGAGTGGAGGGGCACAATCGTCAGGATTACTAATGGGAGGTAGGAGTACAGCAGATGTCTCTTGCACCGAAGAATACACTAAACCATTAGCAATAATAGACTGCGTTCTATAAAACAAAACATAAAATTACATGACTAATAGTTATTTCAAAGAAAAGTTTTTAGTTTGGCACATTCAAGGAGGTTTAGGAAAAAATGTGGCAGCAACATCACTACCCCAATCTATTAAACAAAAATATCCCGATAGAAAACTTATAATGGTGGTATCCTATCCCGAAGTTTTCCTAAACAATCCTTACGTTGACAGAGTATATCCGTTAGGTAATTGTCCCTACTTTTATGAGGATTTTATAGAAAATAAAGATACACTTGTTTTTAGACATGAACCTTACAATCAGACAGGACACATTTTAAAGCATAAGCATTTAATTAATAATTGGTGTGATTTACTCGGAATAGAATACAGTAATCAAACACCTCAATTATATCCTAATTACTCAGAGAAGATAAATGCAAAGAAATGGTTTAGAGATAAGCCTGTCATAGTATTACAAACATCAGGTGGTGAATTAGAATCAAAAAATGTATATTCATGGTGTAGAGATATGCCACAAGATATAGCACAGTTGATTGTAGATAAATATAAAGATTCATTTCATATATTTCATGTATCAAGACAAGGAGGTTATGTTTTAAATAATGTAGAGAGAATTGATACAAAATTATCTAATATGGAACTATTTAGCATGTTAACTGTTTCATCTAAAAGATTTTTAATTGATTCATCTTTACAACATGCAGCAGTAGCCATAAATTTGCCCTCGGTTGTATTTTGGGTTGGGACAGCTCCCCAAGTTTTTGGATATCTATTACATCATAACATTGTTGCAAATAAACCCAAAAACAGAAATCAATTAATCGGTTCTTATTTGTTCGATTATCAATTTGATTATAATGTGCACGAATGTCCTTATAGCACATTAGATGAAATGTTTGATATTAATTATATAGTAAATAGTATATAAATGAAGTTTTGTATAGCTACATTAACTCATAATGATTTTAATAGAGATGTATATTTAAAAAAGACTGTAGAAAGTTTTGTGGATAATACAGAATTTGATGGCATCATTGATTGGTACATTCATTGTAATGGTCACTATAATTTAATTGATGATGTTGTTAAAGAGATGATTGAAAAATATTTGAGTAAGATTAATTTTCATTATACTAGTTCTCCTGATAATATGGGAGTGGGTGTTGGTATCAATTATCTGAATTCATTGGTTAGAGATTATGAGTATGTTTTATTTTTGGAAGGAGATTGGATTTGTTTGCCTAATAAAGTTTCAGGACATAAAGATTGGTTTAATGATTGTATAAACTTTTTAGACATAAACAAAAATATAAGTCAAGTGTTGTTGAGGAGATATATTAGTGATTATGATGACAGACAATATGGATATGGATATTGGATAAGGGAAGACAACATAAAAAATATAAGTAAATTAAAAAATAAATATATACATTTAAATAAAAAAGAATATACTAACAATCCACATATAAGAAGAAATAAAGATTTTTATAATTCAGGAATTTTACCATTAAATGAATTTTTTGATGAAGATGGATTACCTAACGAACTTAAAGGTAAACCAATGTGGGGACAAGCCGAGATAGAAGCAGAATCAAAAGGATATGAAATAGAGTCTTGTTATTTAGCATTTGGAAATATGGTACATTGTGAATCGTGGAATTATTATGATAAATATAATAGTTTTTGTAGTGATATAGAAACATGTAGAAAATATTTTGAAACAGGATGTAGCGGATGTAAGTATGGGTATTTCTTCCCTGCAAAAAAGTTTTGTGAAATATGCAATCATTCTAAAAACTTTACGGATTTAGAAAGACACGAACAAGAATATGAAAGTAAATTATAAACTATGACACATAAAAGCAATTTTGATAATATATACTGGCATATAGATAGTATGGTACTACTTAGTAACAATCTATATGAAGTGAGTGGTTGGATTTTTAATGCAGAAGAAAGTATTAAGAAGTTAATTATAGGAGATGTAGAATATTCAAATTTACAAAACGGACTATATCCTAGAAAAGATGTTAAACAAGTATATAATTATTTACCTAATGATTTAGTAGGTTGGACTTTTACAGTTAGTTATGATAATTTAAAATCTCCTATAACTGTTATCTTAGATTCAGGGTTACAATATAAAAATATAGGCAATTTACAATCATGGCTTGTATACTATTCTGGTATTAAATCCGATTCAAATAAGAGTATTATTGTTGTAGATAATTTCTATGACAATCCTGATTTAGTAAGAGATTACGCTTTGCATAATTTAAATTATTTAGAATCTGATTATCATAAAGGTAGACGAAGTGAAAAACCATTTATATTAAATGGTACATTAGAAAAATTTGAAGAAATTTTGGGAAGACGTATCTACAATTGGAATCATCCAAACTATGCTAATGGTAGATTTCAATACTGTACATCTACTGACCCTATAGTATACCACGTAGACTCTCAGAATTATGCTGCTATGGTTTACTTAACTCCTGACGCACCGTTACAGAGTGGAACTGCAACCTATAAAAGTATACATACGGGTAAAACAAAATTTGACGAAGCAATGGGAAAAGAGTATGAAACAACTTTTAAGGGAAGAAGTAGTGAGTTAAATTTTTATGATAAAACATCTTTTGAAATGGTAGATAATATTGCAAATGTATATAATAGATTAGTATTATTTGATTCTAAAAATATACATGCTGCTGTAAACTACTTTGGAGATAATAAAGAAAATAGCAGATTCTTTCATTTATTCTTTTTTGATATATGAAAATTAGATTTCAAGTTATAACTAGATGTACAAGACCTCAAAATCTTTTACAGATATATGATAGTTTCAATTATACTGAAAACAGTCAATATTTTGTACTTTGGCATATTTTATTCGATACTTCCTATTTGATTGATATTGATTCCAAATTGCTTTTAGATTTAGATAAGGTAAATGCTCACTTACATTTTGTAGAAAGTGATGGTAGTGATTATTTATATCCTCAAATAAGTGAAGTTGTTAGTAATTGTAATGGGGGGTGGGTTGTAATTATGGATGATGATAATATATGTTATCCCAATTACTTTGATATCCTTAATGAACAAATAAGAACTAATGGAAAGACTGCTTATGTGTATGAACAAGAAGTCAATAGAAAAGATTTCACAGGTCTTGATATAAGAAAAGTTGGGGAGCAGCACATGAAACTCCAACACATAGATTCAGCACAATATATTATACACACCTCTCTACATAACCAATTAAAATATGAATCAGGATATGATGCTGATGGAAGATTCATAGAAAAATTATATGCTAAATATCCTGATAAATTTGGTTTTATAGAAAAACCACTATGTTATTATAATGCCTTAGAAAAAGAATCTAAACCAAGAGTACCTAAAGTATTATATATAGGAGAAGATACGCCACAATTAAAAAGTATTAAGTATGCAGATTATGAGGATGATTCACTTATAGTTAGATATGCTAATAATGATGATAATATTGATAAAGATATACTAGAATTTAAACCTGACTCTATTATAAGCATCTCCCAAAATTATTTCAATGACTATAGAAACTTATGTGAAAAACCAATATATATTCGAAATAAATGGATTAACTTAGATGAGCCTAACACTAATACAGGTGAAATAGCCTATAACTGTGCAATGCATAATATGTTAAGAGCAGACTATGATACGACAGTATCATTCTTTACACCAATATATAATACTAGAGAAAAACTTTGGAAAACATATGAATCAGTAAGAAATCAAACATATCCTAATTGGGAATGGGTTATAGTAAACGATTCATCAGATAATGGAAAAACTTTGAAGATAGCATTAGAAATAGCTTCCAAAGATTTTAGAGTTAAAGTTTATGATTTTAGAGAGAAATCGGGAGGAATCATTGGTGAATCTAAGTATAGAGCAGCAACACTTACTAAGGGAAGATGGTTAGCAGAGTTAGACCACGATGATTATTTAATGCCTCATTGTGCTAGATATATAATAGAAGCAGCTAATAAATTTCCAGATGCAGGATTCATATATACAGATAGTGTAGAATTAGATGAGAACCATAATTCAATGACATATCCTGATGGTTTCTGTTTTGGGTATGGAAAGTATAGAAAAGAATATCATTATGGCAAATTGTGGGATGTTGTAGATTCTGCTAATATAAACCCAAAAACAATTAGACATATAGTAGGTGTACCTAATCATATTAGAGTATGGAGAAGAGATGTATACTTTGAGGTGGGAGGACATAATAGGGATTTATCTATTGCAGATGATTATGAATTAATTGTTAGAACATTCTTAAAAACTAAATTTGTAAGAATACCAAAATTAGGATATCTTCAATATATATATCACAATGCAAACGGAAGAAATACTCACGATTTATCAAGAGCAGATATTCAAAGGAGAGTAAGGTCAATAATGTATTTTTATAATGATGCAATAAATGAAAGATTTAAAGAATTAGGAGTTATAGATTATGCTTATGAGCAAAATAAGCATAATCCACTAGATGTAGAAAGTAGATTTGAAGATAAAGAAAATTATGTAAATTATATATATAATGAGTTATAGTGTAATTGTTCCAACATTATGGAAATCTAATTTAGATAAGTTTTATGACACCTTGCAAAATTTTTGCGAAGATGATAGAGTAAAAGAAATAATACTAATAGATAATGATATAGCATTTAAACATTCTACAAAATCAAAAATATTAGAATTGTCTAAATTAAAATATTATCCACAAGAAGAAAACATATATGTAAACCAAGCATGGAACTTAGGAGCATTAGAATCTCACGGGAAACACTTAATGATAGTAAATGATGACTTCCATATAACATCTAAAAAAACATTAAAGAACATAATAAAAACACATCAAGATAATAAAGACATCTATACTAGCATCTATGGCATATCAACATCATGCTACATAGAAGAACCAACATCCAATAAAATATACTTAACAGACAATGAAGGCAGAGGAACGGGGTGGGGATGCTTTTTCATATTACATAGATACACATGGACAGACATCCCAAATGAATTAAAAATATGGTTCGGAGATGATTACTTAACAAAACATGTACTAAGCAATGGAGGAAAAGTCTACACATTCAAAAACATAAAAGCATCTCCATTCTCACAGACATTATCATCGCAAACATTTAATAGCATAATAGATAATGACACAAAAATATACTTCGAGAAATATGACAAATAGCTTAGTTACTACATATTTATAGGTAAAAATAGATAAGTAATGAGAATAGACCAAATAGAATTAACAGGTTCTTTATCAATATCATCAAGTTTAGGAACAACTCCTCTAAGAGTAAATGATAACTATCTATTTGTTTCAAACACTGGTAATGTAGGAATAGGAACAAAAACACCTACATCTAAATTAGTAGTAACAGGCAGTGCATCAATATCAGGAGATTTAAGTTTAAAGACATTAGCAATAGGTTCATGTGAATCTAGACCAAGTACCATAAACACAAGTGGAATGTGTATGTGGTTTGATTCTACAATAAAGAAACCAATGGTCTCTTACTGTGAGTACACTACATTGGTTGGTTCTTGGACAGCAGGGGGTGCATTGGCAACTGCAAGACAGTCTTTAGCAGGAGCAGGAACACAAAATGCAGGACTTGTAGCAGGTGGTTATACAAATGCAGCTCCTGGTGTCTCTTGCACAGAAGAATACAATGGTACATCTTGGTCAACAGGTGGTGCATTGATAACTGCAAGATATGCTTTAGCAGGAGCAGGTACACAGAATGAGGGACTTGTAGCAGGGGGTTATACAAATGCCACTGTCTCTTGCACAGAAGAATATAATGGCACATCTTGGTCAGTGGGTGGTGCTTTGATAATAGCAAGACATGCTTTAACAGGAGCAGGGACACAAAATGCAGCACTTGTTGCAGGTGGTTTTATAAGTGCAGTTCCAGGTGTTTCTTGCACAGAAGAATATAATGGTACATCTTGGTCAGCAGGTGGTGCATTGATAATAGCAAGACATGCTTTAACAGGAGCAGGTTCACAAGCAGCAGGATTGGTAGCAGGAGGTTATACAAATGCAAATGTCTCTTGTACAGAAGAATATGATAAACCGTTACAAATATTTGATTGTTGCCTATAAAATAAATAAAACACAAATAAAAGTTATAATATGAATAAATATGTTGTTTGGCACATACAAGGAGGTCTTGGTAAAAATGTTGCAGCCACATCATTACCTAAAACAATAACAGAAACTTACAGTGATAGAAAACTTATAATGGTTGTATCATATCCCGAAGTTTTTTTGAATAACCCTTATGTTGACAGAGTATATCCACTAGGTAATTCTCCGTATTTCTATGAGGACTTTATAGAAAATAAGGATACACTTGTTTTTAGACACGAGCCTTATCATCAGACAGGTCATATACACAAGAATAAACATTTAATAAGTAATTGGTGTGACTTGTTAAATATACAGTATAATAATCAGACACCACAACTATATCCAAATTTTGCGGAGAAGATTAATACAAAAAAATGGTTTAGAAACAAACCTGTCATAGTATTACAAACATCTGGTGGTGAACTAGAATCAAATAATATATATTCATGGTGTAGAGATATGCCACAAGAGATAGCACAATTAATTATAGATAAATATAAAGATACTCATCACATATATCACGTAACAAGAAAAGGTGGATATGTATTAGATAATGTAGAAAGATTGGATATGAAATTATCTAATATGGAATTGTTTAGTATATTGACAGTATCATCTAAAAGATTTTTAATTGATTCAGCATTACAACATGCAGCAGTAGCCATTAATTTAAAATCAACGGTGTTTTGGGTTGGTACATCTCCCCAAGTTTTTGGATATCTATTACATCATAACATTGTTGCAAATAAACCCAAAAACAGAAATCAATTAATTGGTTCTTATTTGTTCGATTATCAATTTGATTATAATGTGCACGAATGTCCTTATAGCACATTAGATGAAATGTTTGATATTAATTATATAGTAAATAGT
>Ga0255182_1001243_pt1 | contig 13664 bp, 8 predicted proteins | sample Atl_UVDOM_RepA_8_FD_188420 | JGI IMG/M metagenome (GOLD analysis project Ga0255182, IMG submission 188420) | Freshwater microbial communities from Altamaha River, Georgia, United States - Atl_UVDOM_RepA_8d | ecosystem: Environmental > Aquatic > Freshwater > River | place: USA: Georgia | collected...
GCCCCCTCCCTGCAATCCGGCCGGCTGCCCATGAACACGTCGGTGTCGATGCAGTTCGACCCGTCCCGGATCGACATGCGGGCGATCGCCGCCTACGCGAAACAGGTTGCGAAAACCGACGGCAACGACGCCCCCGGGGGTGAGACGGCGGGCGAGGAAGCCGACGACCCGTTGACGGCGGCCGCCAAGGGTGTGATCAAGTCGATGCGCCCGATCAAGTGGCGGAGCGTCACGAACCAGACCGTCGTCGGCACGGCCCTCGTGATCACCCCGCAGACGGTGACCCTCGAGCACGACGGCACGAGGACCGACGTGCCGCGACAGATGTTTTCACCGGGATCGTCGAAGGCGATCGAGACGATCGAGACCCGCGTCCGCACCTTCTTCGAGGCCGTGGCCGACCGGGAGCGGAAATCGACGGCAAAGTGACCCGCGCGCGGCAGCGGCGGGCCGATCGACTGGCGACCGGGCGGACGGCCACGACCTACTCCTTGCCTCGGGAAAGCTCCGGCGCCAGCCACAGCCCCCAGTCGTTCGTCTTGCCGTCGCCACCGTCTTCGGTGAGCAGCACGAGTTCCCGGACGCCGGTGAGATCCACGTCGTAGCTCGCCGTCTTGCCCGGCACGAGCTTCGGCGACCGAAACACCTCGCGGCCGTCGGCGACGATCGCGAACACGACCGACCCGCCCGACTGGGTCGGCAGGCCGCACGCGCCGCGAAGCCGGCCCCACTTGCCGCCGAGTTCGTAGCGGTGCCGGGCGGGCGCGTGGGCGTAGATTCCGGATTCGTACAGCCTTCCCGCCGACTCGATGACCGCCTGCCGACGGGGCAGATGATCGTAGGCGGGCTTCATCCAGCCGACCTCGGCGTCCGCGGGCAAGACGCGGGAGAGCGGCAGGCTCGTGACGTCTGCGGCCACCTCGGCCGGCCGAACGGTCCCGCGATCGCCGCTCCTGGCCGCGAGCAAAGCCGCGGCGAATCGGGCCGCCGGCTTTTCGGCAGGCGCGACCGCCCGCGCAGCCTCGAGGCCACGTTCCGCGAGCGCCGTGAAAAACGGCTCCAGGGCGAAGGTCACCTGCATCGTCTCGATGTCGACCGCGCCCTCCTTCGCGACCCTGTAGGGCTGGCGGGTGAGGCTCGTCGCGCCGTTGGCATGGCAGGCGATCAAACGGAACTCGGCCGCCTTGTCCGGCACCAGCGCGGCACAATCGAGCGCAAATCGCCCGCGTGCGTCGGGCACGGCCGAGACCGTCCGGGCGTCGTAGTCGCCGCCCCCCTCGGGATCGAGGTAGCCCACGACGGCATAGACGGGCGGCTCCCCGGTCACCATCCCCGTCACACGGAACGCCTTTCCTCCGTCGATCGTCTCGGCCGCAAGGTCGGTGAACTGGCCGCGTGGCTCAATGCCGAATCCCTTGATCGATCCAGAGAACTGCGGATGGGAGGCGAGCCGCAGCGCATGGGCGAGCGTCAGGAACGACCCCTTCCCCTCCCCCCGCAGTTCGTCGCCGTAGGAGCGATTCCCGCTTCCCATCAGTGCAGATCCGCGCCGCCCCTCGTCGGGCCGCTCCCGGCAGTGGGGCAGGCCGAGCGCGTGCCCGAGTTCGTGGGCGATGCCGCCGATGAAGATCGAGTTGTGCTTGCCGAGAGAGATGCGACCGTATTGCCCGTCCTGGACGATCGGCGCCTTGAGGGTCAGGTTTTTCGTGTCCAGCTCGGGCGAATCGAGCTGCCAGGCGGTGCCGCGACGCCAATCGCCACCCGCGTAGTAGGGGCTCTTGTGCTTGAAGGACAGGGCCTTTTCGTCCCACTCCGCGAGGTTCGTGAAGATCATGATCGTCTCGCGATCGATGTCGATGCCCGCGGCCCGCAGCACGGGAGCACATTCGCCCCGGATGCGCGAGCCGTCCTTGCCCTCGTAGTCGCCCCACCCGCCGGCGCCCGTCACCTCGTGGACGACGAGCCTGCCCTCCGCGTCCCGCGCGAGGCGGACAGACCGGTCGCCGAACCCATGCCGCCCCATCTCCCGCCGGTAGAACGCCTGGATGTGCGTGAGCATCCGATCGAGCCGCTCGTGAAACCCGGCGGGGAATTCCCGATCCTTCGTCCGCCAGGCGATGATGTGGAGGAGCCGTTCAGCCGGCTCCGGCGCCGCCTGGTGCCAGGCGTCGAGGATGGCCCGTGCCGCGATCACCTGCGGTTCCCCTTCCGCCGCGGACGCGGGGGCGAGACCGACCAAAACGACGACGACCGCCCCGAAAACACGGCCTGTGTGACGCGTCATGCCCTCTCCCTATCCGTAGTGCGCTCGACACCCGGGGCCGGGACCGTTCCCTGAGTCGACGGAAGCCCCTGACCACGGGATCGTAACAGCGGCCAGTCCCCACCGCGACGCCCCGTGCCCACGAAGCAGGCACTCCTGCATCGCAAGCGCGCTCCGCCCGGGCCACCCGACCGTGATTCGCTTTTGCCTTTCAGCCGCGAAAACAAGCCGAAATAGGCATGTCCGCCAGGTCTCACCTGCCTCTTCCCGGTGCATCGAAGATTCCGGCACGGCGTTTGCACAACCGTTTCCATGAATGGAATCGGGCTGCGAAGCGACTGCGCGGCCGGCGGAGATCTGCACAGCGGAGGTGCACGATGCATTTCATGAGAGGACTCACCATGGCGAGGCGGCTTTGCGGGTGTTGGAGAGGGATCTGTTTGGCGTGGATGTTCTTCGTCTGTTTCTCGGTCCTGGCCACGACAGCCGCTCCATCGATGGTGCTGGCGGAGGAGGCGGCGGCCAACCCGGCCGGCTGGAACGCCGGAGATCCGGTGGACGCGGTCTCCTACAACGACGCCAACGACTACACGATCAACACGCTGATCATGTTCATCTGCGCGGTCCTGGTGATCTTCATGCAGGCCGGCTTCGCCATGGTCGAGATCGGGCTGAACTCCGCGAAGAACACCGTCAACATTCTCGCCAAGAACCTGATGGACTTCTGCCTCGGCGTGCTCCTGTACCTGTTCGTCGGGTTCGCGCTCATGTACCCGGGCGACAACTGGATTTCCAAGGGCTGGCTGGGCACTCCGAACGCCTTCGTGACACGTGACGCCCAGGTCAAGGAGGTGGACGGCAAGGCCGTGTGGGAAGCCCCGCCCTTCTACTCCGGCGGCGTGAAGTATTCGAGTTCGGCCGACTTTCTGTTTCAGGTGGCTTTCGCCGCGACCGCCGCCACCATCGTCTCCGGCGCGGTGGCCGGCCGTCTTAAGTTCGGCGGCTACCTCGCCTACACGGCCATCCTCACCGGGCTTGTCTATCCCATCAGTGGATCATGGAAGTGGGGCGGCGGTTGGCTCCAGGAAATGGGCTTCCAGGACTTCGCCGGCAGCATTCTCGTCCATGCCGTCGGCGGCTTCGCCGGCCTCATCGGGGCGTTCTTCCTCGGACCGCGCATCGGCCGCTACACCGCCTCCGGCAAGAGCGTGCCGATGCCGGGCCACAACCTCGCACTCGCGGCGTTGGGCGTCTTCATCCTGCTCGTCGGCTGGTACGGGTTCAATCCCGGTAGCCAACTGACGTACTCGGGGATCGCGAACGCCCAGGCGACCACTTACATCGCGGTCACGACGACGATCGCCGCGGCGGCCGGAGCGTGCGCGGCCCTCGCCTTGGCGTGGTTTCTGTTCGGCAAGCCCGACCTCACCATGGCCCTCAACGGCGTTCTCGCCGGACTGGTCGCGATCACCGCCAACTGTGATCGCGTCTCCCAATCGGAGTCGCTCATCATCGGCGGAATCGGCGGCGTGCTCGTGGTGCTCGGCATCCTCCTCCTCGACAAGCTCAGGATCGACGATCCGGTGGGTGCCTGGCCGGTCCACGGGCTCTGCGGCCTGTGGGGCGGGATCGCCACCGGCATCTTCGGAGACCTGCCGGACGGCATCGACTCGGTCGGCAAGTTCATCACCGTCCAGACGATCGGCTCGCTGGCGATCATCGCCTGGGCGGCGGGGACGATGTTCCTGACGTTCGGCGTCCTCAAGGCGGTCGGTCTCCTGCGGGTGAGCCCGCGCGAGGAACTCGAGGGACTCGACATTCACGAGCACGGCATGCGGGCCTATCCCGACCAGTGGGTGGCGACGAGCGAGTTCACGGTCGCTGCGATGCCCAACCACTGACGCCACGATCCAGAAGGATGCCCCAATGGCTTGGGTGGGCACTCCGCCTAGCCCACCCAGGCCGGGGCATTTTCCGGCGGCGGCCTCTTACGGGCCATCGTGCCATGATTCTGAGATGTGGGCTACCGACCGACGGGCAGTTCCCGCAGTCGCAGCCGCCGAAACTCGACCGGTGCCCCTTCCGATTCGAGGCAGAGGAATCCCGTGTCGGGGACGCACCCGCTGCCGCCAGAGACCTCGTGGCCGTTGACCCAGAGACGCACCTCGCCATTGACCGCCCGAACGTAGTAGTGGTTCCAGTCGGGCGAGCCGCGGGAATGGCGGGCCGACGGAAAGCTCCGCCTGCCGTCGGGTGAGATCGGCGGAAACGGCTGCATCTTCGATGCGCCCACGGCGAAGACATCGCCGTCGGTGCGGAACCAGGTGGCCTTCTTGCCCGTCTTCCGCTCGTACTGCTCGGTGTAGCCGTGGTCGAGCGCCTGCACCTCGATGCCGCCGGCGGGCAGCTTGCCGGCCGGCAGGTTCTCGAGCGCCTGAGGCGGCACCCAGACGAAGATTCCGGAATTGCCCGCCACCGATAGATGCCGCCACTCGGCCGCGAGCTCGAAGTTCGCGACCGGCTGCTTCGTCCGTAGGACGCCCACTGGCTTGCCGGTGCAGTGGACGGTGCCGTTGCGCCAGGTCCAGGTGTCGGCCTCGCCGTTGACGTTCTCGAAGTCGGCCGCGTCGAGGTCGCGCCAGCCGGGGCCCGAGCCGTCGAGCGTGCCCAGCTCGCGGACGAACACGTTCCGCACATGCATCGGCGCGCCGTGGGTCTGGATCTGGATCGGTCCGCGGTCGGGCAGGGGAGCCTTGCCCTTGGCGAAGTAGTTCGGGAGCGGGGCGTTGTCGACGACGAGCTGGTCATTGAGGACCACGGTCACGCGATCCCCCTGCATGCGGACACGCGTCGTGTTCCATTCGCCGATCGGCCGATCCGCCTTCACGAGCGGGTCCTTCCCCGCGGCGCCGGCCGGGTTGTTCCAAAGCCCCCCCGAGCCCTTCTGGCACCCGTGCTTGAAATCCCGCTCGCAGGCGGGGTCCCAGAGCTGCACCTGCGGGTTGCCGCGGAGATAGATGCCGCTGTCGCCGCAAGGCTCGGGAAACATCCAGTCGATCGCCAACTCGAAGTCGGCGTAGTCGCGGTCGGTGGTGAGGAAGACACCCTTCCCGTCGCTCACGATCACGCCGCCCTCGACCTTCCAATGCGCGGTCATGTCGGCGTTCCAGTCCGCCTGCCGCTTGCCCCGTTCCTCGTCCGTGCCCTCGGCCTCTTTCGCGGGATCGAGGTGCGGCCGGCCCCGCCACCCGGAGAGATTCCGGCCATTGAAGAGGGGCGCGAAGCCGACGGGCGGCTCGGACGCCGCCGCGACGGCGGCCGTCAGCATGAGGAGGGCCGCGGTCGGCCTCGTGAATGAGCGCACCATGGTGAATGTCCCCTTTGCCCTGTTCCCTGAGGCTATTCTTATACGCTCTCCGCCCTCCCCGATCCAAGGTGCCTCATGCAGACGAAGTGTCTCGCCGCCGCGATCCTGCTCCTCACGTTCCCACCGGCCGCCGTCCGGGCCGGAGAGACCGCCGCCCGCCGGCCAAACATTCTCGTGCTCTACGCCGACGACCTCGGCTACGGCGACCTGCGGTGCTACAACGCCGCCTCGAAGATCCCCACGCCCCACCTCGATCGTCTCGCCGCGGCGGGTGTACGGTTCACCGACGGGCACAGTTCGTCGGGCATCTGCACGCCGAGCCGCTACGCGTTGCTGACAGGACGCCATCACTGGCGGGACTTCCACGACATCGTCAACACCTTCGATCCGTCGGTGTTCAAGCCGGGCAGGCTCACGCTCCCTGAGATGCTGCGCTCCCGCGGCTACGCGACCGCCGCGATCGGCAAATGGCATCTCGGCTGGGACTGGGACGCCATTCGGAAGCCCGACGCGCAACCGCGGGCCGCGGGCAAAAGACCTGTCTGGGGGCCGGAGGCCTTCGACTGGTCGCGGCCGATCCCCGACGGCCCGCTCGCCCACGGCTTCGACCGCTACTTTGGCGACGATGTCATCAACTTCCCGCCCTACTGCTGGATCGAGGACGACCGGGTCGTCTCGCCGCCGGACGCGCTCCTGGACACGGCGGCGTGGAAACCCATCAAGGAGGGCGACTGGGAATGCCGCCCCGGGCCGACGGCGTCCGGCTGGGATCCCTACCGCAACCTGCCGACGATCACCGACCGTGGCGTGGACTTCATCCGCTCCCGCAAGGGCGCCGCCGCCCCCTTCTTCCTCTACTTCGCCTTCCCTTCGCCCCATGCGCCGATCATTCCGAACGACGCCTTCGACGGGAAGTCCGCGGCGGGCGCGTTCGGCGACTTCGTCCACGAAACCGACCACTGCGTCGGCCGGCTCATGCAGGCCCTCGAGGAGTCCGGGCTCGCGAAAGACACGATCGTCATCTTCACCGCGGACAACGGGCCCGAGCACTACGCCTACGCCCGGGATGCGCGGCACGGCCACTGGTCCGCACAGCCCCTGCGAGGCCTGAAGCGCGACATCTACGAGGGTGGCCACCGCGTTCCGTTCCTCGCGACGTGGCCGGGCGTCACCGCTCCGGGCCGCGTCTGCGACGCCCTCGTGTCGCAGATCGATCTGATGGCCACGTTCGCCGCCGTCGTCGGCGCCACGTTGCCGGCGGATGCGGCAGAGGATTCTCACGATCTGCTGCCGTTGCTCGCAGGGAAAACAGACGCCGCGCGCGCCGCCCATGTCCACAACACGTTCCCGAATCGGTTCGCGATCCGCCACGGCGACTGGCTGCTCGTGGACGCCAAGGACGGCTACGGATCCCGCCGCGACGCCGCCTGGGAAATGAGACACGGCTATCCCGCCGACGACGAGGGCGCGGCGGAACTCTACGACCTGAAGGCGGATCTCGCCCAGAAGCACGACCTCGCCGCCGCCCGTCCGGAGAAGGTCGCCGAGTTGCGGGCCTTGCTCCGCGACATCCGCGCCCGCGGTCACTCGGCGCCCCGGCTGCAGACCGCGCCCTGACGGCCCCCGCGCTCCCGGGGCCGGTCACAACTGCTTGAACCGCTCCACTGCCGCGTGCCGCGAGTTGACGTGGAGCTTCCGGTAGATCCGCCGGACGTGCGTCAGCACGGTGTTCATGCTGATGTCGAGCTTGCGGGCCACCTGCTTGTACATCGCCCCCTCGGCGAGCAGTTGCAGCACCTCGCGCTCGCGGGGCGCCAGGGGCTCGGCCGGAGGCAGCGGCGGCCGGCCCTCGAACGACCGGACGATCTTCCGGGCGACCACGTTCGACATCGGCGCGCCCCCCGCCAACACGTCGCGGATCGCCGCCAGGAGTTCCGCGGTGCGAATCGGCTTGATGAGGTAACCGTGTGCGCCCGCAGACAGCGCGTCGAAGAGAATGTCGCCGTCCTGGTAGATCGTGAGCATCACGAACTCGGTGTCGGGCAACGTGGGCGAGAGTGCGCGGACGCAATCGACCCCCGTCCCGTCGGGAAGGTTCACGTCGACGAGCACCACGTCGGGCCGAACACGGCCGAGGTTCGCCGTCGCCTCGCGGACGGTCCCGAATCCGCCGACGAACTCGCACCCCGGGTCGGTGCCGAGCATCCGCGAGAGGTTCTGCAAAGTGCCCGCGTCGTCCTCCACGATGGCCACGCGGGTGGCGGCGTGCGGGCCGGTCGGCGGCTTCGCGGTCATGCCCTCCTCCGTGGCCCGTCGCCGGCGCCGTCGTGCCCATGAATCCGCAGCCGAGGCGGCCGGCTCGCGACCGCCGGAGGCCGCAGCGGGACCTCCAGCACGACCCGCACGCCGCGGCCGGCAGCGGCATCCAGCGTGAGCGTGCCGCCGCATTCGGCCGCCCTCGCCCGCATATTGACGAGCCCGTTATGGACGGCCGCGGGCGTTCGTCGCTCATCGAATCCGACGCCGTCGTCCCCGACCTCGATCACGAGCCGCTCGTCACGCACCCGCAGGGAGAAGCTGAGTGTCGTCGCCAGAGCATGCTCCAGGACGTTCGCCACGGCCTCCCGCACGATCATGCAGAGGTGATGCCGGACCTGCGAGGCGACGACCATGTCCTGCAGGTCGTCCGGAATGCGCACCTCGAGTTCGAGGCCGCCGCTGCGGGCCATGCTCTCGACATCGTGGGCGATGAACGCCACCACTCGGTCCAGCGAGTCATTCGCGGGATTCACCGCCCAGACGATCTCGTCGACCGATCGCGTCAGCCGTCGCGCGCTGTCGTAGAGATCGTCGAGCGTGACACCCGCCTCCGACCCGAGGCCGCCGTCGGCGTCATGCGGGGTGCGGGATGTCTGCCGTAGGAGATCGCTCATCAGCGCCATCTGCGTCAGGCCGGCGCCGAGAGAGTCGTGGATGTCGCGGGCGATGCGGATCCGGTCGCGTTCCCGTTCCCGCTCCCACTCGAGCGCCGCGATGCGCCGCCGAGCCAGCATGCGGCTGACGAGGCCGGCAGCCCCGCCGGCGACGGCGGCCGCCGTCACCGCCACGAGCCCGATGAACCAGCCCGTCTGCCAGAGCGTCGGCGGCACGTCGATCTCGTGAAAGGCGTGGGGAAACGACGACGCGGCGTCTCCCCGAACGTGGCGGACCTCGAAGCGATGCCTGCCCGACGGAATCGTCGCATACAGCCGCTCGTTCGCGGCAGCGGGAGGCGACCAGTCGAGATCGACGCCGGAGAGCCGGGTTTGGTACAGCGGCGGATCGAAGCTGTCGGTGGTGACCGCGGAGTACCGGAAACAGGCGCCTCCATCCCGCGCGGCTCTCTCGATCGACACGGTCCTCGCCTGAAGCTCGGCATCGGAGGGTGCGAGCAACGCGGTGTCGATCGTCGCCATGCCGCCCGTCGTGCTCACCAGCAGCACTCTCTCGTCCAGGAAGCCGCAGCCGCCCAGCACTTCTCGCTCGCCGATGCCGTCGAGCGGCCCGAGCACGACGCCGCGGACGGCGGACTGCCGGCCGGCCGCGAGCGCGTCCAGGTCCGTGATGCGAATCCCCTGCACGTGGCCGTCGCGCATGGCGAGCCAGAGTCTGCCGTCGTCGTCCGCCGCGACCTGCACGACCGCCCGTTCCACGAGCCCGTGCCGCTGGTCGATCAGCGTCTTGTGACCGGCACTGTCCCACCGCAGCAAGCCGCCGTCACCGACGATCCAGAGCGTGTCGTCGCTGGTCCGACAGAAGCGGATCACACGCCGCCCCGGCATGAGATCGGCGGGCACCTCCCGCACCAACCGGCCGTCGTGCTCGAGCCGCTCGACGCCGCGGCCCTGCATGGCCACGAGCAGGGTGCCGTCGGACTCGGCGGAGAGCCCCAGCACGGGTGTCCCCGCGGAATGGCCGAAGCCGCCGACAAAGCGAAACGATCCACTTGCGGCATCGTACTCGGCAAGGCCGTTGTCCGTGCCGGCCCACACCCGCTCGGCCCCGTCGCAGACGATGTCGCTGATGTTGCGGACCTCCATGGCCACGCCGGGATACTGGGTCACGAGCTTCACCTCGTCGTCGCGCACACGATAGATGAAGGTGTCGCGGGAGCCCACGAAGAGCGTGCCGTCGCCGGTTTCGGCGATGCACGTAGGCACGACGTTGCCGGGAAGCGACGCGCGACGAGTCATGGCCAGCGGTCGGTCGGCCGCCGGCGGACGCAGCTCGACGATCTCACCGCGCAGGCCGGCGAGCAGCGTGCCGTCCTTGCGACGGTGGATCACGTTGCAGGGCGGTAGCGCGGCCACGCGCAGCCGGGTCGGGCCCAGGGACAGTAGCCCGCCCTTGCAGGCCGCCCAGAGCATGCCCCGCCGGTCGGTTTCCATGTCCTGTGTGGCGAGCGAAAAGTCGCTCAGTCCTTCGACGACCGGCGTCCAGGCTCCGTCTCGCAGCGCATGAAACGACGCGTGCGTCGCAAGCCAGACGGTGCCATCGGTTCCCTCCCGGACGTGACCCTCGCGGGTCGGCGTGCGCGGCTTCGCGGGCATCGGATGCTCTTTCCATCCGCCGTCGCGAAACACCGCCGCGCCGTCCACCGTGCCGGCGTCGAGGCTCACCAACCCCGCCCACACCCCGCTCGGACCGGCAGCCATGTTGATGATGCGATTGCCCAGTCCGCCGGCATCGTCATGGACCACACCCGACACGATCCGGCGGGCTTTGCCCCTGCCCCACACCCAGGCGTCCCGAGTCTGATGATCGATCACCGCCCCGTAGAAGGGGAAGGTCTCTGATGCGATTTTTGCCGGGAGTTCCACGATGGTGCCGTCAACGTGCCGAAAGATGGCGTTGCCGCCGACGAAATGAGCGATCCCGTGGCCGTCCAGAAACATCTGCCCGAGCCGGGCTCCGGGCAGACGGGCGATTTTCCAATCCCCCGGCGCCGCCTTCATGGGCTCGACGGTTCGCGGAGACCAGGCGACACCGTCGGGCCCCAGGACGAGCAGCCCGCCCGTGCCATCGAACCCCAGGCCGATGAACGTGCCGATCGACAGCCGCAGATGGTCGGTCACGGCCGCGGGAAGCATCGCGAACAGCTGCCCGTCGAACCGCATCAGATGCGCTCGGCTCGAGCACCACACCGCCCCGTCGCGGGCGATGGCCAGGCTGGTGAGCGGCGCCTCCGGCAGGCCGTCCTCGACGGTCCACCAACGGACCGAAAACGCGCCGCTCGCATCGAGCCTCGCGTTCCCCCCCGCGGCGAGCCCGGAACGGGCGCAGGCGGCCAACAGCACCGCGACGATGAGCCCGCGCCGGCTCCGGTGCACGAGCTCACGCATTTCTTCTTCGCCCCGCACCGATGACAGCCAGTCACATAAACTGCGACTCGATACGCCGCTTCTTTCATTCCTACCATAGCGACCGGGGGTTTTCACCTCGCTGGGACGCTCTTCTTCCGCTGGCCGAGGCTTTCATGATCACGACCACAGCCCGCAAGGCTCCGACGGCATTCACCTTGGTCGAGTTGCTGGTGGTGATCGCCATCATCGGCACGCTCGTGGGCCGGCTGCTGCCGGCCGTCCAGTCGGCCCGCGAGGCGGCTCGGCGATCGACCTGCACGAACAACATGAAGCAGTGGGGGCTGGCGATGCATGGCCACCACGACGCGCAGAGGGCGTTTCCCTTCGGATCCAGCCGGCGCAATCCCCCGGGAGACGAGTCGGCGGCCAACGCCTACACATCGGGAACCCAGCCGCCGCGGCGGACGTTCGTGGTGCCGCTCTGGCCGTTCATGGAGGAGAACAACCTCTACTCGAGGTACGACCTGACCAAGCGGTACGAGGACAACAAGGCGACGATCAACGTTCCCGTCAGCAGCTACTACTGCCCGAGCGATCGTCCGCAGTCCGTCGATGTCGCCCACGGGGCCCGGTGCAACTACGCCATGACGTCCGGCACCTCGACGATTCTCAGCGGCACCACCAAGCCCGCGGTCACGGGCTGGTCGGGGGGCAACAACTGGGGCAACTTCATCCCCTACCAGTCGCGGATCTCCGAGATCACCGACGGGACATCGACGACCATGCTCATGTCGGAGTTGGTCTTTCCGCCGCCCGATGCCGACGGTGTGGCCGTTCCGAATGCCCTGCGGGATTCCCGCGGCCTGGTCTTCAACGACGTCGGAACGCACGGCATCATGACCAAGTTTTCGCCCAACTCCGGCAGCGATGACCTCCACGAATGCCGCTCGACGGCCGACCTGCCCTGCCAATCGGTCGGGGGCTCGCGAAACAACATCTCCGTGGTCGCCAGGAGCAAGCACCCGGGAGGCGTGACGGTGGGGATGTGCGACGGATCGGTCCGCTTCATGGCGAACGACATCTCGCTGGCCACATGGCAGGCTCTCAGCACACGCAATCTCGGCGAACTCGTGAGGGTCGACTGATGCCACGGCTGGTCGCCACTTCACGCTCTCGGAGCGTCTCGATCAAGATCGCGGCCGTCGCGCTCGTCGCCCTGGCGGCATGCGGCTGCGGCCAGGCTCCGACGCGGATCGAAGGAGTCGTCACGCTCGACGGTGAGCCGCTGCCGAACGCCATGGTGCAGTTTTTCCCGCTCGGTTCGGAGGGCCGCACTGCCGCCGTGCAGACCGATGCCACCGGCCGGTTCCTGGTGAATGTGTCGCCCCACCCGATGCGAGTGGCGATCAGCGCGCGGAAGGTCGTCGGCCAGGTGAAGGATGGCGAAGGCATGGCGGATCTGCTCGAGGACATGGTTCCCGACCGATTCCGAAGCCCGACCGCGAGCGAGCTGTCGGTCACCCCGGCGGCGGGGACTGTCACGAAGGCGGAGTTCACGCTCACATCGGCGAACCGCTGACGTCCCGCGCAGGCCGATCCTCTCCGCAGCCTCGTGTCGGCCTGCCGGCGTGTCTCTCGAGGAATGGGCTGAGTCAACGCCACCACGGTGCCGCGGCCGAGACAACACGGAACTTCGGTTCGTTCCCTCGCCTCGCGGCCCTGGAGCTATCGATGTCCCGCTGTCCGCTTCCAATGACAAAAGCTTCGTAGCGTGCCCAAGTCTTCGCACAGTTCGATGCGAGCGTCTGCATTGATTCTGATCATCGCCTGCATTGGCGAGGTGCATGGCGTTGCTCCGGCTCGGGGCCAAGCGCCGCAAGCAACGCGCGACTCCGTCGTGAAGATCACCAACGGCGCCGTCACGGTCGGCGTCGATCGGGCCAAGGGAGGCTCGATCACCTGGTTGGCCTGGAAGAGTCAGCCCCGGAATGTCGTGAACATCGCCGACCCGGGACGGCTCATCCAGCAGTCGTACTACGCCGGCGCGTCGCTCGACCGCACGGCGGACGGCCAGCACAAGGCCTGGTCGCCCTGGGCGTGGAACCCGATCCAGGGGGGCGGCGTGGGCAGTTGGGCCCGGGTGTCACGGCTCGCCCGCACCAAGGACAACCGGCTCGAGACGGAGACGATCCCGAAGCTCTGGGACATGCCCGACGAGGAGGCGCAGGCGCTCATGCGGCAGCGGACGGGGTTCGAGCCCGGCATGCGCAGCGTCGTCGTCGTCGAGTGCGAGTTCGAGTCGCGACGCACTTCCGGAGATCGCTGGGGCGGGCCGAAGCCCCTGCACCAGGAGTTGCCGGCCTGCTATTTCACCCGCGCGTTCGAGCAGGTCCGTAGCTATCTCGGCGATGGGCAGTGGCGCGACGAAAAGCAACCGCCGGGGCCACCCTGGGGCCGTGCCGATCCGCCGCGGAAGGCGCTGGCCTGCTTCAACGCTGCCGGCGAGGGGATCGCGGTCTTCTGCCCGGCGGCGACGACCCGCTGGAACTTCGGACCGCACGGCGGCGGACTGTCGACGAAGCCGACCGACGGGCCGTGCATGCACGTGGCACCGATCGCCACGGTCGCCCTGGGGCCGGAGTCCACGCTTCGATTTCGTTACTGGCTGGTGGTCGGATCGGTCGACTCCGTC
>Ga0255182_1001244_pt1 | contig 13653 bp, 8 predicted proteins | sample Atl_UVDOM_RepA_8_FD_188420 | JGI IMG/M metagenome (GOLD analysis project Ga0255182, IMG submission 188420) | Freshwater microbial communities from Altamaha River, Georgia, United States - Atl_UVDOM_RepA_8d | ecosystem: Environmental > Aquatic > Freshwater > River | place: USA: Georgia | collected...
ATCGATTGCAGGGGTTTATGCGGTTGGTGATGTTGTTCGTGGGCCGATGCTTGCGCACAAAGGCGAGGACGAGGGCGTTATGGTGGCCGAGATTATTGCAGGCCAGAAACCGCATATCGATTACGATTGCATCCCTTGGGTAATCTACACATCACCTGAGATCGCCTGGGTTGGTCGCACTGAGCAGCAGCTACAGGCCGAGGGTAGGGAGTATAAGAGCGGGCAGTTTCCCTTTGCGGCAAACGGAAGGGCCCTTGGCATGGATGCAACCGATGGGTTTGTGAAGGTCTTAGCGGATGCAGAGACCGAGCAGATTCTGGGTGTGCACATTATCGCGGTTGGGGCCTCTGATTTAATTTCAGAGGCTGCTGTAGCAATGGAATTCAAAGCATCAGCCGAGGATATTGGCCGAGTCTGTCACCCGCATCCGTCGTTATCGGAGGCTGTTCGAGAGGCATCACTGGCGATCTACAAACGCGCCTTGAACATGTAGCGAATGCTGCCTCGTCCAAGAGTTTCTATTGTCGAGGCCTATCAGCAGCAGCTTGCTGAACACGGATTTCGCGCCGATAGCGCTCAGCTGCGTGCGGCCGAACGACTTGAGGAATGTGCTGCCGAGTGGGCGGACTACAAGGCCAAGCGCGGTGGTAAATTTATGCGGATGGTCTCTAAGCCCCGGCTGCCCCGAGGGGTCTACCTCTGGGGTGGTGTAGGCCGTGGCAAGAGCCAGCTCATGGATTGTTTTTTTGCCCATGTTCCCCTGGAGCGAAAGGTGCGTCTGCACTTTCACGAATTCATGCGTGCAACCCACCGGGAGATGCATGATCTTCGCGGCACTGAGGATCCGCTCGATGAGGTCGCCCAGCGGGTTGCGAGGCGCTACCGGCTGATCTGCTTTGATGAGTTTCATATCTCTGATATTGCTGATGCCATGATTCTGGAGCGCTTACTACGTGCGCTCTTTGATGCCCGCGTGGGCTTCATCATGACGTCGAACTATCATCCCGATGACCTCTATCCTGATGGTCTTCATCGGGATCGTATGCTTCCTGCAATCGATCTTCTCAAGGAGCATCTCGATATCGTGCAGGTGGATGGCGGTAAGGACTATCGACAACTCGCACGCGGTAAGGTCAATGCCTATGTGTTTCCGCTCGATAGCGCCTCAGATCAGGCGATGTTGGAATCCTTTGCGGCCTTAAGCCAGAAAAACGCTCTAATGACTGCAGGTGTTCCACAGGAGGAGAGGGTGTTGCAGATCGAGGATCGTCAGATTCAAGCGATCCGACGCTCGGGCCGCGTGATCTGGTTTGATTTTCAAACCCTCTGCGGTGGTCCACGTTCTCAAAACGATTACCTTGAGCTTGCCAATCAGTTCGATACAGTCATGCTCTCTGGTGTACCGGCGATGTCTGCGGGGATGGCATCAGAGGCTAGACGCTTTACATGGCTGGTCGATGTACTCTATGACCATAAGGTCAAGCTCATCATATCGGCGGCTGTCGCACCGGCCGAGCTCTACACGGTCGGTGTATTGGCTAACGAGTTTCACCGTACCATTAGCCGATTAATCGAGATGCAGTCAGAGGATTACCTGCATGCTGAACATCGGCTAACCGTAACCGATTTTAATGAGACTGCTCAACCGAACGCCGTACAGGGCTAGCGAGGTGATTCGCCTGCAGCCTTCAGACCCTGGGCGATGAACCCGGGATTTCTGCGATTAATTTTCCCGTAGCGAAGAGGCGACCCGGATAGATCGCACAGAGATCCGCCTGCAGCTTCCACAATGGCTTGGCCGGCACAGGTGTCCCATTCCATCGTCGGGCCTTGACGCAGGTAGGCATCGGCCGAACCTTCTGCAATTCGGGCAAACTTCAGGGCTGAGCCAAGGTATTCTCTTCGCTCGAAATTTGCGTCATGGGGTGTCGCGGCACTGCGTCTGCTGGCGATCACCACGCCACCACTGCTTGGCCTGCGTCTACAGCTGATTCTTTCCCAAGCGCTATCTTGTTGGCGACGTTGCGCGGGTAGATTCTTGCCGCCCCGATACAGCACATGATCGAGCGGCCCGTAGAGCAGTCCGAAAAATGCATCTGCGTCGATGACTAGACCAAGGTTGATACTAAATTCACCTGTTCTAGCAATGAACTCTTTAGTTCCATCAAGGGGGTCGAGTAACCAATAGGGGGTGCTATTCGTAGTGCTATTCGTAGTGCTATTCGTGGTGCTCAGAGCTGGGTCTTGGTCTGCAGGGGCACCGTCTTCTTCGGAAATCACAGGCCAATCGGGTGTAACTCGGGCTAAGGCGTCGCAGAGTAGGTCGTGGCTAGCAATATCAGCATCGGTCACGGGGGTGAGGTCGGCCTTCGTCTGGATGGCATGTTCAGGCAGCCGGTAGCGGGCAAGGATCGCCTCGCCGGCCTCGATTAGGGCGGATTCGAGCTGATCAGCAATCTGAATCAACAATTTGGGAGATGGCTGTTTTTCGCTGGGCAAGGGATAATCTCGGGATGACGACAGCGCCTATTTTCCCATTTTCACGACCCTCGGGGTTTTCAATCCTGACGGCCCTGGCCTTGCTTATTTTCTCGGCAGCCGGCACCGCTCTTGCCGCCGCTGATCCCGATGCCGATCTCAAGGCCAAGCGGCCTGCCCATGAGCAGATGATTGAAAAAATTGAATCAGAGCGATTAGCGTTTCAACGTGATCTTGCGCAGCGAGAGGAGGCCTGTCTGAAGCGCTTTTTCTCGGCCAGCTGTATGGAAGAGATTCGGGCTGAGCATCTGCGGGAGATGCGTACTTTTGATCTCAGGCGAGAGAAAGAGCGTCAGGCAATCCGTGATATCGAGGCGGAATTGCGAGCACGTGTCCGCGCCCGACGTGTAGCGGCCCCCTGATGAAATTTCTTAACGATGTACGAACCCTGCACCTGCGTTTACTTGAATTAGAGAGTGAACACCGGGAGCTAGATCATTTGATCGCACAACTCGAATCGGCGGATTCGTGCGATGAGCTTCAGATTCGACGACTCAAGAAAAGAAAGTTACAACTCAAAGACCAGATCGCTCAAATTCAGATGCAGCTTCAGCCTGATGTCCCCGCTTGAGCAGTTATTTGATTCCTCTGGGCCGCTGTCCCGAGCAGCCCCGGGCTATCGGACCCGTAGTGGCCAGATTCTTTTAGCCCAGGCGATTGAAGATACGATCGGATCGCGAACGATCTTAGTAGCTGAGGCCGGGACGGGGGTTGGAAAGACATTTGCTTATCTTGCTCCGTTACTTCAGACACAGGGTAAGGCACTGATCTCAACAGCTACCCGGCACCTGCAGGATCAGTTATTTCTTCGAGATCTACCCCGCCTGAAATCTGCCTTGGGCGTATCGGCCCAGATTTCGGTATTAAAGGGCCGCTCCAATTATCTCTGCCTCTATCGTCTGGAGCAGCACAAAGAGGAAGGGCGCTTTGGACGACGAGAAGACGCCCAAGCATTTACTGAGATCGTTCGTTTCGCCTCACACACAACAACGGGCGATATCTCCGAGTGTGTTGCGGTATCCGAGAGCGCAGCGGTCTGGGCTCAGGCCACCTCGACTCGGGAGAACTGCCTGGGCCAGAATTGTCCTCGCGTGAATGACTGTCACGTAATGGCGGCACGCAAGTGCGCCGCCGAGGCCGATATCGTTGTGGTGAACCATCATTTGTTGTGTGCTGATATGGCGTTACGCGATGAAGGGTTCGGGGAGCTGCTTCCCACGGTGGACTATGTGGTGATTGATGAGGCCCACGCATTAGCCGATATCGCGACACAGTTTTTTAGTCAGTCACTCTCGACCCAGCTCTTGGGTCATCTGGCTCGCGATAGTCTTGCCATTGGTCTGCAGCATGCGCGTGATGCGGCGTCCTGGCCTGATCTCTGCGGGGCTATTGAGAAAGCAGCAGCGGAGTTGCGGCTCTGTATGCCGGGTGCTGCTTTGGGTGGCGGTATGCAGGCGAATGTAAAGCCCAACACGCAGCCTCTTACCAACAGACGAATTGGCTGGGATTCGCTTGATCAGGCTTCAAAGACCCGCTGGCAAGAGGCCCTCAATGCCGTAACCGATTCGGTAATTGCAATTAACCAGGTGCTCGAAGTCAATGCATCACGGCATCTTGAACTCGCACAGCTGCATGCGCTCAGCCAGGAGATGATTAGCCGCCTTGGAATGTTCTGCGAGCAAGACTCTGATGCGCCGGTTGTTCGCTGGATGGAAAGCTCTCGTTACGCATTAACCCTTCACATTACACCCTATGATATCCGCGATAAATTTCAGCAAGAGATTGTTAAGCACCAGAGGGCTTGGATTTTTGTTTCAGCAACGCTTGCAATAGGTGGGTCATTCGCGCATTTTCTTGAGCGTCTAGGCCTTGAGGAAGCCCGCACTCTAATAGCACCCAGCCCATTTGATTTCCAGGCTCAAGGGCTTTTGCTCGTACCCGAGAAACTCCCCGACCCTAAGGCGCCTAACCTAATTACCCAGCTGCTTGATCAGCCTGAGATTGCTGATCTTATCAACACGGTTGGCGGCGGTATCTTTATTCTCTGTACGTCTCATCGTTCTGTTGGTCATGCTCGTGACTGGATAGGGAGGTGGGTAATTGAACACCCCGATCGGCGGCTCTTGGTGCAGGGAGAGATACCCCGCCATCAGCTAATTGAAGAGTTTCGAGCACATGGTAATGCAATCCTGATTGGCAGCCACAGTTTCTGGGAGGGCGTAGATGTTCCGGGCGATGCCTTGGTGATGGTCTTGATTGATAAGCTTCCCTTTGCGCCGCCGGATGATCCGATTCTCGAGGCGCGCGCCCGATGGCTTGAGCGCCAGGGCAGGGATGCCTTTACCTCAATACAACTTCCTGAGGCAGCTATTCAACTCAAGCAAGGTGTTGGTCGTCTGATTCGCTCGGAATCAGACCGTGGATTAGTGGTGATTGGAGATCGACGCTTAGCGGATACACCTTACGGAAGGCGCATCATTCGCAGCCTTCCAGATTTCAAGAGAACCCGCTGTGTTGAGGAGGCCAAGGTCTGGCTTAAAGCGCTGGCTAGAGTTTAAGCGTCACCAGCTTTAAGCGCTAAGCGCTTACGTGCTACCAAGGCTTAAGTTTGGAGACACGCGAATTGAATTTTGTCCAAAGCCCAGGCCTAGCTGATTCTGTACCCCCCCGAATTTTGGGGTCGTAGCCGGTCTTTAAGTAGACGCTATCGGGAAAGTTTTTTACCAATACCCGCTTTGCATCGCCACTTAGATCAGAAAGCCCAAGCTGCTGGTAGCCCACCATCATGATGGCCAAGGCCTCTTCAATCGCTGGTGCATCCTGGTATTGTTTGACAACAGCCTGAGCACGATTAACCGCAGCGAGCGTTGCCCCGCGGCGCATATAAAAGCGTGCCACATGGACATCGTTGGACGCCAACATATTAATGAGGAAACTCATCCGCTCAGAGGCGTCGCCTGCATATTGACTCTTTGGAAATCGGGTGACGAGTTCTTTAAAGCTGTCGAATGCTTCTCTGGCGGCTTTTGGATCCCGCTCGGATAAGTCCTCTCCGGTGACTGAGGTAAAGAGGCTGCCGCGATCGTTAAAGTTGATCAGGCCTTTTAAGTAGAGGACATAATCAACATTGTCGTGATTAGGGTAGAGCTTCATGAATCGATCAATTGCCGCCAGGGCTAAGGCATTCTCGTTTTCCTTCCAGTGGGCATAGGCGGTGTCGATCTGGGCCTGCTGGGCATAGCGGCCAAAGGGGTAGCGAGATTCAAGCTTCTCAAGAAGTTTGATTGCGGCCGCCCAATTACCGGAGCCCATCTCGTCTTTCGCCTCTGCGTACAATCGGTCTGCGCTCCACTTAAGGGTTTCATCGCGGGCGAGGGAATCGGTGGCGCAACCCGATAGGAGCACCGACCCAAGAAGGGTGGCAAGCATCAATGCAATGAGAGGGATTCGGAAGGAAAAACGATGAAGGACGACGCTCATGAGGATTCTGAAGACCTAGAGGAATGGTCAGAGGATTATAGCGGTGTAGATGAACATAGCGATTTGGCCGGCAAAGTCAAGCATAGTTCCGCGCTGCCTGCGCGCAGCCTAGAGGTCGATCAGGCAAGCCTTGGACAACGGCTTGATGTGTTTCTGTCCACGCTATACCCAGAGGTCTCGCGCTCACAGATTCAGAGGTGGATTGCAGACGGATTTGTGACAATTGATGCCCGCATACCCAAGGCGGGGGCGAGCCTGCGGACTGGGCAGGTATTGTCCATCTGTCCCCCGGATCCAGAGCCAGTCAATAGCTGGCAGGCCGAGGTGATGCCGCTTTCGATCGTTTATGAAGATGAGGATGTGATTGTTCTCAATAAGCCATCGCGGCTCGTCGTGCATCCAGCCGCTGGCCACGCAACGGGAACGCTAGTTAATGGTTTGATTGCCCACTTTCCGGCCATCTCTCACATCGCCCGGTCGGGTATCGTTCACAGGCTCGATCAGGATACGACCGGCTTGATGGTTGCGGCAAAGTCCGTTGCTGCCCAGCTGGGCTTGGTGGGTCAACTCCAAGACAGAACTGTCTCCCGTCAGTATCTTGCTCTCGTCTGGGGCAGGGTGGCTAGGCAGACACTGAGCACCTACATGGGTCGTGACCCCAGAGACCGTCAGCGGATGTCGGTTCTGCCTGAGGGCAAGGGTAAAAAGGCGGTCACACATGTCCGGCCTCTGGGTTCTGGGGATCTTTTTGGAATGCCGGTGACGCTGCTTGAGTGCAAGTTAGAGACCGGAAGGACCCATCAGATAAGAGTTCACTTAGAGTCGACAAAGAATCCTATTGTGGGAGATAGAACCTATTCACGGTACGAGCCCCACTCATCAAGGCTAAGCGGTGGTTCGAAGACAATTGAGAGTCTTCTGCCTGGGCAGGCGCTACATGCTCAAAAGCTTAGCTTTCTCCACCCCGTTTTGGGTGAAACGCTTCGATTTAATGCGGAGCCGCCCGCAAATTTTATTGAGCTAATAGGCCTTGCAGGAATTAGCTTACCAAGCTCCCAATGATCAAAATCTGCGAGCCCGCCCAACTAACCCCAATCGCTCCCGGTATCGCGAGGGTTGATGGATTTTTCCCCAAAGGGATTACGGCCCTTCAAACAGACCGTCTTGGGGGGTCTTCTGTTGGTAATTTTTCGAGCTTCAACCTAGGCGACCATGTGGGAGACGACCCCTTGAGTGTTGCCAGAAATAGGCGGCAACTCTCTGATCTATGCCCAAGCCGGCCCATATGGCTTGAGCAGATTCATGGCACCCGAGCCATCGCACTCGATGAACCTGATTTAGCGGGTATGGTTAACGCTCCCGCAGGAGAGATGCAGGCGGATGCCTCAATGACCCGATTAGCAGGGCAGGTCTGCTGCGTTATGACCGCAGACTGTCTGCCGCTATTGGTGGCGCGGCCGGGTACTGGCCAGGTCGCAGCAATTCACGCAGGCTGGCGGGGCCTACTCGCAGGAGTGATCGAGAAGACTCTCACTCGTATGTTTCAATTCGAACAAAATGGCGATGATCTCTGGAAGATTTGGCTTGGCCCTGCGATTGGTGCGTCTGCATTTGAGGTGGGTGGAGAGGTTCGTGATCAATTTTTAGCGCATGCATCAATTTCAGCGCAAGCGTTCGTTCCCTCCAGCACAGGCGCTGACAAATGGCTTGCCGACCTCAGGCGCTTAGCAGTAGGACGCATCCAGACATGGGCCGATCAATGCCAACTTAACAATAACCATGGTGTGTTGAGTATCGAGATTGCGATAGATCCCCAGTGTGTTTATACCGAATCAGGTCGTTACTTTTCGTATCGACGGGACGGCAAAACAGGGCGCATGGCAAGCCTGATTTTTCGAGATTAAATTTTCTTGTCGCTTTATTCTAGGTATACACCGGTGATCGTCACTTCTGTGCGCCGATTTCGGGCACGACCCGAGTAGGTGATGTTGTCTGAGATTGGTTGAAGATATGAGCGCCCTAACGATGTAATTTTTGCAGGACGCTTATCCAATGACCAGCGGTTCTGGAGATATTCGGAAACAACTTTTGCCCTTTCCTCTGAGAGCTTAAGTGCATCATCAGGACTATTAGGTAACTCTGTATGGCCAACAACCTCGACTGCACTTAGGTTATATCGATTCGCTGTTCTTAATAGACTATCGAGAGTTCGTGTTGCCTCGTTACTTAGGCTTGGTTTTCCGGCATCAAAGAATATCGTATCTCGAATAATTCCCTCGCGCAGCCTAATATCTTCTCGATACGCTGTGCCATCCTGGTAGGCGAGTCGAATATTTCCCTTTGCAGTAGTGGGCGTGAAAAGACTCACGAGTGATGGTTGATCTGCAAGAACTATTTTTAGCTGCGTTGGCTGCATATTTTCAATCAGATAGCGAATTGGAATCTGTGAGGTGCGCTCAACTGTTTCACGTGGCGGGGGAATATATCCGGGGAATGGGATGATATTCAAGGTACCAGGGGTAACCTCTGAGCCTACGACTCGATAACCAACATTCCCGAGATATGTCGCATCGTAGGTTGCCGTGATAGGGTAGGCACCTATATAGATAGCGTTACCGTTACCGGCTATACCTGTGTATGTAATGACTGGCAAATCTCCATTGGCGCATCCCGTGCACGTTGAGGTCAACTGCGCGGCAGGAAAAGCGATATAGTCAAAAATCTTTGTCTTGTCATCTGCTTGCACAGAGATTGTTGGCCGCTCTCGGTAGATAGCGTAGGCACCAGAGGTTCCCGCTGCGATACCTGCAGGTGCAACGCTTGCTTCATCGGCGTTGTACCTAAAGTTTCCAGAGCCATAACTAACAACATTATTAATGCCAGAGGAGCCCGCGACACTACCTGTATAAAGGGTAGTTCGTCCGCTGCCGCTTGACGCGATGGTGACACCAGAGGCGACCTGAATGTCACCGCCGGTTTCTGTTCCGGCGGCAGAGAAGGTACCCGCATTGAGCACAATTGCAGTTGCACTGGCGTTAGACGTAGTTATTGATGCTCCAACAATCAAATTTCCTGACGTAGTGGAGAGCGAGATAGTATCTGATGCTGAAATCGGCGCGCTGACGGTCAGGTTTCCTGAGGTAGTGGTGATCGATATTGGACCGGTTGCAGTAATTCCAGATGGATTCACAGTGCCGATAGTGAGGTTTGTGCTGTTAACGTAGGTTAACGTTCCGGTATCTGCAGCAATTGTACTGACAATATTACCCGCATTTGAAAAGTTGACTATCCCTGAGGATCCCGTAAACGCAAGCTTATTAAGGTTTGCCGCAGCCGATTGACTGACTTGCCTTCCACTTGGAATATCAACAGTTAGCGAGCTGGAGGGGCTAGAGATTGCGCCAAGTACAACGGTTGGATCAGTAGCGGAGCCGTTAATTAATATTTTGGAATCTGACGCTAAGGTTATCTCGCTTGACGAATAGTTGCCTGTATTTGACAAAAGAAGCGCACCGCTAGATGCTGATACACCACTTCCATTGAGAGTTAAATTCTCCGCGCTTATTGTGGTTCCATTGCTGATTTGTAGCGTAGCCCCGGATTGAATAGTAGTTTCTCCGGCGGCTGATCCAAGGGCGCTGTTATGTGAGGCAACGAGCATTCCTTCGCTAATGGTTGTAGCGCCATCAAAGGTATTTGCACCGGAAAGCGTGAGTGCTCCAGTGCCGCGCTTTGAAAGACTTCCCGTGCCGCTGATCACGCCGCTGTATGTCAGATCATTACTGCGATTGAACTCTAACGATCCATTGTTGCCGATTGTCGTTGATGCTATTGATCCCGTAGCGCCCCCGTCGCCTAAACTCAGCGTACCCGCGGTGATAGATGAGGTGCCACTATAAGTGTTCGCTCCCGTGAGGTACAACGTTCCGGCGCCAAGCTTCGTGAGAGTCCCGGTTCCGCTAATAACTCCGCTGTATGTCGAGTTATTACTTCGATTAAAGTGTAGTGAACCGCTATTACTAATTGATGAGTTACTGATGGATCCGGTAGTTCCGCCATCTCCTATACTGAGAGTGCCTGCCGTAATCGTTGACACCCCACTGTAATCATTTTCGCCAGTGAGGTATAGCGTTCCAGTGCCAAGTTTCGTGAGGGTTCCGGTTCCGCTAATAGTTCCACCGTATGTGGAATTATTGGTTCGGTTAAATATAAGTGTTCCGCTATTATTGATAGCAGCGCTATTGATGGACCCAGACGCTCCGCCATTTCCTATACTGAGCGTTCCTTCTGTAATGGTTGATGTTCCGCTGTAGTCGTTTGTTCCGGTAAGGTATAGGACACCTGCGCCTAATTTTGAAAGACCTCCTGTGCCGCTTATCACGCCGCTGTAGGTAAGGTCGTCGAGTCGATTGAACGTGAGGAGTCCATTGTTATTTATCGTTGTTGATGCTAGCGAACCTGTAGTACCGCCATTTCCTATGCTGAGGGTTCCTGCCGTAATAGTCGATGTGCCGCTATAAGTATTGTTTCCAGATAAAGTCAGCGTTCCTGCCCCAGACTTTATTAGACTGAGAGTTCCTGACGAGTTAATAATTGAGCCAGAAAATGTTGAGTCTGTTAGGTTTTCAACAGTTACAGTTGATGTATCCATGCCATTGAGCGTACCGGAGCCCGTTAGAGACCGCGCTTGGAAGCTCAGATAGTTATAGACTTGTGTGCCTGCTCCTAGGTTCAGACTAATACCGGTCGGCACCGTATTCGTGGTTCCTAGCGGCAATGGTGTGAATTGAACTTTTGTTCCCGTGCCCACTAGGCTCAAAGCTCCAGTAAAGTTGTTTTCAAGAGCCGGAAGTGAGGTATCCCTATTGAGAGTAAATCGGCATTCGTTACCGCCTGCTGGACAGCCGCCAGTTATGCTACCGGTTACTGTTAAATTCCCGTCGCCTGTGATCTGACCGTACCAGCTTGTTCGATCAGTGTTTCCTGCAATTATTGTAAGCGGTGCGTTAAGCGTAAGGGTTCCGCTGAAAGCAGTTTTGGGGCCGCCTGCTGTATCCGTTGTTCGTAGTGTTGTAGTGCCCGAGGCACCTGAAGTTCTTGGCGTAACGGTTATTGAATTGGATATAAAGTAGTTTGAATCGGTTGGTACACTAGATGTTAGTACGCTATAAAGAGATGAGAGGGTAACGTCACCATTTGTGCTGCTATCGTTCAGCGTAATCGTGCCAGTACCGAGACCCGTACGTTGAGTGAACTCGATTGTACCTAGGCCTACAGTCGTGCCTCCACTGTAGGTATTGACACCTGATAGTGTTAATGTCCCACTTCCAGTTTTTCTAAGAATTCCCGTTCCGCTTATTGTTCCGCTGTAGGTGAGTGCGTCACTTCGGTTAAATTGTAGGGCTGCATTGTCGACTGTTGATGTGCTAGCGATAGAACCTGTGGTTCCGCCGCCACCGATAGCGAGTGTTCCATTGCTAATTGTTGTCACGCCGGAGTAAGTATTATTTCCTGTTAGCGTTAACGTGCCGCCCCCGAGTTTTGTTAGCGCTCCAGCGCCACTGATTACTCCGCTATAGGTGAGGTCGTTACTACGATTAAATTCAACAAGGCTGCTATTAGCAATCGATGTGCTCATGACGGAGCCGGTTGTTCCGCCACTTCCGATAGAGAGTGTTCCTGCGTTAACAGTTGTTGCTCCAGTATAGGTATTTGCCCCGGATAAGGTGAGAGTACCTGCGCCACTTTTCGTAAGGGGAGAGTTGGTAGCCCAGTTTCCAAAGCCCGTTGCTACGCCGTCGTATATTGGTGGGACTACAGTGAGACTTTTACCCGTGCTTACGTTAATCGTTAATCCTGCTCCGTTGTAACCAGAGAAGATTCCACCGATACCGGAGATCGACGAGTTCTCGGTAACACTGAGAGTACCAACAAGGAGCCATGCACCGTTTGTGTAAGATGAGCCAGTGTATCCACTAGTGGATGTTAGTGTTCCGCCACTGAGTGTTAACGGTCCAAGTCTATTAAACTTATTAGCCCCGGAGTTTGTGAGTGTTCCGCCTGCCTGAACCTCGATTGGATTAAGCGTATCAGTATCGCTATGGATACCAAACACATCGTCGGATGCGAGTGTTAGTGTTCCACCGTTTCTGATGGTGACCGCGTTTGTAGAAACTCGAGACAAAGACCGCTGCCCGCCGTTTGCGATGAGGTTACCGGAGTTAACAGTTAACCCACCCGTGAAAGTGCTCGACCCAGTTAGCGTAAGCGTTCCCGCACCAGATTTTGTGACACCACCCGCCCCACTAATCGCTCCCGAGTAGGTGCTGATGCCAGACTGTTCAACGATGAGGGCTGAACCCGATGCAAGCGAAACCCCACTTGCTCCGCTCAAGCCACCGCCGGCAGCGATGGTTAGGTCACTCCCATTGGTTAGGGTGACGGTGTTGTTGAGCACGACATTCCGGGCAGCCTCTAAGGTGAGCAGGCGCCCGGATGAGAAACTGATCGGGCTACTCACGGTGATGTCACCGTTTTGTGAGCCCGAGCTTCCGGTGGACACGGTGACATTACTGGTGAGTAGGGCTGCCTCAAGGTTGCTCACATTCACGACCGAGTTATCTGCAGTCGCGGTATAGCTTCCGGTTGTCCCAGTTGTAACTCCGCTACTGATCTCAATGTTGTATGGATCAAGTAGCCATAACCCAGTTTTTCCATTTTGGGCCTGGGTGGAGATACGAATACCGTCAACCTGAAGCGCGTGACCCGAGGTCTCGATCATGCCGCCGTTACCCTGGATTGATCCGCCCTCGGATTTCAGTGAGCCTGAAACCGAGGTAATGGATTCGGGATCGCGGATGTCACTCCACACCACTACCTTGCCGCCATCGCCCAAGGATTTTGCACTTGCATCAATTTCAACGTCTGGTTCGACCGAAACGGTCTTTGCTTGCTGCGTTGTACCACTGCCTTGCCAGTCACCCCCTATTAAAACAGTACCTCCACCGGTCTGACCGGTAGCATCAATTCGGGCACCATCTTTAATAGTGATTTTCTGGGCAGTGACTTCAACACGACCTGCCTGGTTGTCCGGACTACTTACATTGAGTGTCCCAGATATATTGGCAGTTCCATTCTCGCCGGCAGACAAAATGATCTCTCCGTTTTGTCCAATGCCAAGCGATGTCGCTTGAAGTGTTCCGGTCTGATTAATGACCGAAGCGTGCAGGGCGGATGCGGCCTTTGATGTGATCATAATTTGACCACCGTCAGCCTTGATGATTCCGCTTTGTTCGATTAGCCCATCTATCGCGGACTCATCGATTTGGAGTGGAACCGGTGCACCAATATCGAGCATGACCTTTCGGCCAGAGGCGAGTCCTACTTTTCCATGGGGTGCATCGATCGACCCACGGTTAATGACTCGCGCGGCAATAAAGTACGCCGCCCCCGAATTTGTTCCATCGCCTGTCGCAGTAATTGAACCTTCGTTTATTAATTGTGCTGTGCTGTTTCCCTCAAATCGGTAACGACCAGAGTTGAAGTCTTCATTGGAGATTTTCAGAGTGGAGGCTACGAGTGCTCCGACCGATATCTGTGAACCAGGGGTAAAGTAGACCCCATTAGGGTTTACCA
>Ga0255182_1001245_pt1 | contig 13651 bp, 7 predicted proteins | sample Atl_UVDOM_RepA_8_FD_188420 | JGI IMG/M metagenome (GOLD analysis project Ga0255182, IMG submission 188420) | Freshwater microbial communities from Altamaha River, Georgia, United States - Atl_UVDOM_RepA_8d | ecosystem: Environmental > Aquatic > Freshwater > River | place: USA: Georgia | collected...
GCCGGCCAGGACCTCCGCGACGAGCCGGTCGCCGGCGCGGAGGTCGGCGAGCCGCCGGATGCGGGTCGTCATCCGATCGAGGCGATCGGTGATCACGGTGGCGAGCATGCGGCCGCCGCCCTCGGCACTAACAGCCGCGCAGGCATGCCGGAGTGACTCGAGCGTCAGATCGTCGCCGTTGAAATCGACGCCCTTGTAGCCGTTGAGCTGCAGGTCGAAGGCTTCCATGAGGGACCTGTCACGCGGGCGTGGTTCCACGAGACCGGAGCAGGCTGGCGGAGTCGCGATCGAGCAGCAGATGGCAGCGGGGATGCGTCTGGAGGATCGACGCGGGCACGGCGGGTGTGATGCTCCCCTCGACCGCCGCCTGCACGGCCTCCGCCTTGCGGCGGTCGGGCACGGAGCAGACGATCAGCCGCGAGGCGAGGATGCGTCGCACGGACATCGAGATGGCATGGGTCGGCACGGCGGCGAGCGTCGGAAACCAGCCTTCGCCAACCTGCTGCTGCCGACAGCGGTCGTCGAGCGCGACGATCCGGTAGGGCTCCTCGGACGTGAAGTCGGCGGGCGGGTCGTTGAAGGCCAAGTGGGCGTTTTCGCCGATGCCGATCAGCGACACATCGAAGTCGGCGTCGGGCACGAGCGCCGCGAGCCGGGCGCATTCCGCCGCCGGGTCCACCGCCATCCCGTCGAGTTCGTGAAACGCGGCCGGAACCGTGCGCAGCAGGTCGATGAAGCGATCGTGCAGGAAGCGGCGAAAGCTCGCCGGATGACCGGCGTCGAGGCCGACGTACTCGTCGAGATGGAAGATCGTGACGCGGTTCCAGGGGATTGCCGGTGCGGCCCGGAGCGCGGCGAGCACCTCGAACTGCGACGACCCAGTCGCGACGACGAGGGAGGCGGCTCCCTCGCGCTCGCAGGCGGCACGCAGCCCCTCCGCGGCGATCTGTGCCGCCGCCTGGCCGAGGGCCTCACGGTCGTCGTGGATGGCGATCTTCATGGTCGACACGGGCGACCCATTTTCGGCTGGAGTCGCGATCGCCACGCGGGAAGCGATCGCGGATTCGTTCCCCGCGGTGGGCATGCTACCGCGCGACGCCCTGCCCGGGTATTCTCTGGCGCGGAGGGGCGTCGGCATGAATACCCGGTCGGCACGAGCTCGCGAGTGGTGCGGCTCCTTGACGAGGCGGTTGACGAGGTGGCTCGCCCGGCAGCGGAGCGCGTGTGCACGGCTGCGAGGGGCGGCCGGGATCGTGGTCGGATCGCTGTGGCTGCAGGCGGCGTTCTGTGCCGAGCCCGAGCTGCGGATCGGCATCATCGGCCTCGACACGAGCCATGTCGTGGCGTTCACGCAGCTCCTGAACCTCGCCGATCGGAGCGACCACGTGCCCGGGGCACGCGTCGTGGCCGCCTTCCCGCAGGGGAGCCGCGACATCGAGTCGAGCGTGTCGCGCGTCTCGGGCTACACGGAGCAGCTGCGCGGCTTCGGCGTCGAGATCGTCCCCTCGATCGCGGACCTCGTCGGCCGGGTCGACGCGGTGCTGCTCGAGTCCAACGACGGTCGCGTCCATCTCGAGCAGGCCGCACCCGTGCTGGCGGCGGGCAAGCGGCTGTTCGTCGACAAGCCCATGGCGGCCTCGCTCGCGGACGCCCTCGCCATCTTCGCGCTCGCCCGCGAGCACCGCACGGCGGTGTTCTCGTCGTCGTCGCTGCGGTTCGGGACGGCGACGCAGGCCGTCCGGCAGGGCTCGGTCGGCACCGTGCTGGGCTGTGACACGTATGCCCCGCTGTCGATCGAGCCGACCCATCCCGACCTGTTCTGGTATGGCATCCACGGCTGCGAGGCGCTGTTTACCGTGATGGGGACGGGATGCAGGTCGGTGAGCCGCACGAGCGCGGCCGCGGCGGACGTGCTGGTCGGCGAGTGGGATGGCGGCCGGATCGGGACATACCGGGGGCTGCGTGACGGGAAGAAGCCGTACGGCGGCACCGCCTTCGGCACGCAGGCCGTCGCGCCGGTCGGTGACAACGCCGGATACCGGCCGCTCGTCGTCGAGATCGTGCAGTTCTTTCGCACCGGTGCATCGCCCGTCCCCGAGCGGGAGACGATCGAACTACTCGCATTCATGGAAGCCGCCGACGAGAGCAAGCGGCGGGACGGCGCGAACGTTCTGCTGGCCGATGTGATCGCGCGGGCCGAGGTCGCCGTGGAGCCGCTCGTGGCCCGCCATCGAGCCCGCCCGGCCACAGCGCCCGTGGGGACCCGGTCCCCGTGACCCCCCGATCCGCTGGCAACCGTCTTGCCTGCACCACACTTCCCGTCCCCCAGGAGATGCCACCATGCAGCCTGAGCATGTCGATCACGCGCCCGGCGGTCTTCTCGGCCGGCCCACGCCCGCCGGCGCTGGGCTGCCGAACCTCGACAGACGTGCCTTTCTCCAGGGCATGATCGCCACCGGGGCCGGCGCGACGCTCGGGGCCGCCGTGCCGCGGATCGCGACGGCCGCGGAGCCCGACAGGCCGCTCCGCGTGGCCGTCGTCGGCCTCGGCCGCGGCCTGGCGCATGCGCAGGCGTTCCTCGCCATTCCCGGGGTCGAGATCGCCTACCTCGCGGAGGTCGACCCGCGGCGGCTGGCCAACGGCATGAAGACCGTGGCCGCGAAGGGAGGAACGGCTCCGCAGGGCGTCAAGGATTTCCGCACGGCCCTCGAGGACCCGAGGCTCGACGCCGTGTCGATCGCGACGCCGAACTTCTGGCACACCCCGGCGGCCCTCCTCGCGCTCGCGGCGGGCAAGCACGTCTACGTCGAGAAGCCCGGCAGCCAGAACCCGCGCGAGGCCGAACTGATCGTGGCCGCCGCCCGGCGGCACGGCCGGCTCGTGCAGATGGGCAACCAGCGGCGGACTTCGATGAAGGACGCCATCGCGGCCCTTCACGCGGGAGCGATCGGCACGGTGCGCTACGGGCGGGCCTTCTACGGCAATGCCCGCCAGGCCTCGGCGCCACCGGGGCGACCCTGGCCCGAGGGTCTCGACCTCGATCTCTGGCAGGGGCCCGTGCCCGACGATCCGGATCATGACATCCGCTCGATCATCCACTACGACTGGCACTGGTTCTGGCACTGGGGCAACGGCGAACTCGGCAACAACGGCGTCCATTTCCTCGACATCCTGCGGTGGGGCCTGCAGGCGGACCATCCGTTGCGGGTCACCTACACCGGCGGTCGCTACTGGCACGATGACCGCCAGGAAACGCCCGACACCGCCACGGCGACCTACGACTTCGGTCATGCGGGCTGCGAGTGGGTGCACAGCAGCTGCCAGCCGCGCCGGGCCGAGAAGCCGCTCGGCGAGGTGATCTTCTACGGCGACGGCGGCACGATGGCGATCGGCAGGGACGCCTGGACGCTCTACGATCCGGCGGGCAAGGAGATGGGGACGGGCAAGAGCAGTGTCAAGGACTCGCTCGATGTCGCCCACATTGGCAACTTCATCGCCGCCATCCGCGGCGAAGCCGCGCTCAACAGCCCGATCGACGAGGGGCAGAAGAGCACGATGCTCTGCCACTTGGGGAACATCGCCTACCGGACCGACACGGTCGTGCGATGCGATCCGCGGACCGGCACCGTGGTGGACAACCCCGCCGCCGAGAAGCTCTGGGCCCGGTCCGCCTACCGCCCCGGCTGGGGCATGCCGACGTGATGCGGGCTGCTTCCGCCGCCGTCAGCCGATCGTCGCCACGACCTCGCGGAGATACCGCTCGAGATCGGGCGGCAGGTTACCGGCGGCGATCGCCGCGTCGACCTGCGTCCGCAACGCCTCGACGCAGTCGGCCGGCGTGGCCTCGTCGGGCAGCCCGATGACGGCGTCGAGCGGCACGTGCGAGTCGCCGGTGAGGAAGCGGACGAGCTGCGCGATCGACCGGAGCCGCTTGTCGCCCGTCCGCCGTGCCGAATCCTCGAGCAACGTGCCGATCAAGGCTGAATTGAGGGCGAGCCGACGCTGCACCTCCGCGGCCGTGGCGGCGCGGAAGCCCGGCTCGTGCTTGAGGGCCTCGAACCGCGCCCGGTCGATGACGATCACCTCGAGCCGGTTCGGCTCGCGGGAGAGCACTGTGGCCACGGCCGGCTGCCCGCGCCACATGCCGATCTCGCCGAGGACGGTCGGCGCGGCGAGCGTGGCCACCGGCCGCGGCGGCGCGGCCGGATTCGGTGCATGCAGCACCACGAGCGGGGCGCTGGCCGTGAGCACGACGTACATCTCTCCGATGGAATCGCCCTGCCGGATGAGCGGCTCTCCGGCGGCGAGCGCGATCGACCGGCGCTCGAGCGGGCGGGCCGAGTCGGTGCCGGCTCCGGCATCGATCGCTTCGAGCAGGATCGCGCCGATCAGTCGGTCGTCGGTGTTGTCCGCGGCCGCGTCACGATAGGCACGGAGCAACGCGGCCACGTCGGGCCGCTGCCAGATCTCTTCGCGGGAGGTCGAGCGGTACCGGATGCTCCCGAGCGTCTCGTCGGCGGCGCCGCGGCGCAGCCATTCCTCGCGCTGCCGCTCGAGGTCCGCCGGAATCTCGTCGCCCAGAAACAGAAACTCCCGGGTGTCCGGGTCGAGGTGCCGCCGGACATGTTCGTGGACCGTCGAGCCTGCCTGGCTCGCCGTCACCGGCACGATCCGCCGGGCGATCTCCTGGGCCATGCGGCGGACGCGGGGGGAGGGCGGGTGCGCACGGAGCCGCCGGTCGAAGGCGTCGCGAAACCGCTCATGGGCGGCGAGGTCGCGGGGCATGCGGGCGAGGCCGGTGAATCCGGCGAGCTGGTAGAGGATGGTGGCCACTTGCCAGCCGAGGGCGCGGCCCCGGGGGCCGTCGGGCGGCAGACCGCAGGCGGCGAGGCCGCGGCGGATCGACTCGATGAACGCGGTGGCCACGTAGGCGTACTCGGCCTCGTAGCCGTCCACGACGCGGACGCCGTCGTCGCTCGTGGGCCGCACGACGCCCGCGACGTGGTGCCGGAGGTTCACGAGCCTGACGATCTCCCTGAACTCGGCCGCCGACTTCGGCAGCGCGAACGATCCGGAGAAGAAGTCGGCGGTGCCACGGATCCGCTCACCCGACCGGAAGTGGCCCTCGTTGCGATACGACGTGGTGACGATCGAGCTCACGAAGAGCGTCCGGTAGATGCCGCCCCAGGCGAAGCCCATCGCGTCACGGGCGAACCGGCCCCGGTGGACCATGAGGTTGCGGAGCGTGCAGAACCGCCAGGCGAGTTGCCGTCCGGCACTGCGCCGGATGGCGTCCCAGGCCTCGTCCGTGAGCGGGACGAGCGGGACGATGTCGTCGGCCGTCAGGTAGTCCTCAAGCATGCCGCGGCGCGGGCGGTGGGCAGCGTCAGTCGTGATCGTCGTCACCAGGCTCCGTCCTCGGGGGCTGCGCCGCGCCGCCGTCGGGAGGGCCGGCAGGCTCGGGGAGACGTTTGATTCTGGCGGGGCGGCCGCCGTGGCGGCAATGGCCCGGCCAGCGGGGCGCTCCGCGAGCGTGGATGGTCTTGAGGCGGGGGACGGCCGTTCGCTACCGTCCGGAACCGGCGGTTTCTCCCCGACCACGCAGCCTACGAAGGAAGCACGGATGCAGGATCGCTTGACGACGGATCGTCGCCGGAACTCCTGCCGAGGGACTTCGGTCGTCGCCGGCCTGCTCGCGCTCGTGGCGCCGACGCTGCCCGCCACGGCCGAGGAGCCGCCTCGGACCGCGGCCGTCGCGACCCCGCCGACCGGAACGGTCGAAGGTCATCCGGCGCTCGCCCGCTCGCCGCGGCACACGACGACCGCGCGGGGGCACCAGGGCGACGCGGTCAACGTCGCGTTCATCGGCAGCGAGGAGGAACTGCACCGCGTGCTCGCGGTGGCCGGCTGGTATGCCGCCGACCCGATCACGCTCGAGACGTCGCTGCGAATCGCGGCCGACGTCGTCCTGCACAAGCCGTATGCCCATGCCCCGGTGAGCGACCTCTTCCTCTGGGGCCGTCGGCAGGACGTGGCGTTCGAGCAGCCCGTGGGCGACAGCCCGAAGCAGCGGCACCACGTCCGCTTCTGGCGGGCGCGGGAGTTGGATCGCACCGGCCGGCCACTCTGGCTCGGCGCGGCGACGTTCGACGAGCGGGTGGAGATCAGCCGCACCACCGGCGGCGTCACGCACAGGATCAGCCCGAACATCGACCGGGAACGGAACAAGCTCGTGAGCGACGCGATCCGGGCCGGCACGCTCGACGGCTACTACTGGGTGGACCAGTTCCACCGCCAGGCGCAGGGCACCAACGGCGGCGGCGACCCCTACTTCACCGACCGCCGTCTGGCCGTCGGCGTCATCGACCTCCGGCGGTAGCCGCCGCAGCCATCCGCTGGCCGGAGATTCCGGCGGGCAGCGGCAGCGGCGGCGGCCCGGCGGCGGAGCGTTCGCCGGCATCTTGGCCCCAGAGTCCGTCGAGATAGAGATAGACGATCGGTGTCGTGAAGAGCGTCAGCACCTGGCTGGCCATCAGGCCGCCCACGATCGCCACCCCGAGAGGCCACCGCAGTTCGGCGCCGGGGCCCGTGCCGAGGGCGAGCGGCAGCCCGCCCAGGAGCGCGGCGAGCGTCGTCATCGTGATCGGGCGGAAGCGGAGCAGGCAGGCTTCCGTGATCGCCTCGGTCGCGGAGAGGCCGCGGGTCCGCCGGGCGTCGATCGCGAAGTCGATCATCATGATCGCGTTCTTCTTCACGATGCCGATCAGCAGGATGATGCCGATCAGCGACATCACGTTGAGTTCCATGCCACAGAGGAGCAGGGCCACAAGCGCGCCCAGGCCGGCGCTCGGGATCGTGGAGAGGATCGTGAGCGGGTGGACGAAGCTCTCGTAGAGGATGCCCAGGACGAGATAGACCGTCACCACCGCGGCCAGGATCAGGAGCGGCTGGTCGGCGAGCGAATCCTGGAACATCCGCGCGGTGCCCGAGAAGCTGCCGCGGATCCCGGCCGGCATGCCCAGCTCCTCGGCTGTCCGCTCCACCGCCTCCACCGCCTCGCCGAGCGCCACTCCGGGCGCGAGGTTGAACGAGACGGTCGCGGAGGGGAACTGGCCGGTGTGGTTGACGAGGAGGGCCGTGGTGGCCTCCTCGTGGGTGCAGACGGCCTCGAGCGGAATCGGCGTGCCGTCGCGGCCCGGCACATGGATCAGCTCGAGCGACGCTGGATCCTCGAGGAACTCGGGCTCCAGGCCCATCACCACGCGATACTGCGAGAGCGGCTTGTGGATGATCGAGACCTGCCGCTGCCCGAAGGCGTCGTAGAGGGCGTCGTCGATCTGCCGGGGCGTGACGCCGAAGCGGGCCGCGGCGTCGCGGTCGATCGAGATCTTCGCCTGGGCGCCGCGGTTCTGCAGGTCGCTGCGGATGTCCGCGATCTGTGGGAGCTCGCGGAGGGCGGCCTGAAGCCGCGGCACCCAGGCGTTCAGGTCGGCCAAGGTGTCGCTGCGGAGCGTGAACTGATACTGGGAACTGCTCGGGCGGGACCCGATCCGCAGGTCCTGCACCGGCTGCATGACGAGCGTGCCGCCCGCGAGCGGGCCGAGGCTCTTGCGCAACCTGGCGATCACGTCGGCGGCGGAAAGACCGCGCTCCTCCTGGGGGACGAGGCTCACGAAGATGCGGGCGGTGTTGGGGCTGCTGCCCGCGGCGCCGCCGGTCGAGCCGGTCACGCCGGCGACCGCGGGATCCTCGAGGATCGCCCGCGAGAACCGCGTCAGCAGCGCGCGCATGGACTGGAACGACGAGTCCTGGTCGGCGTCGAGCGTGCCTGTGAGCCGGCCGGTGTCCTGCGCCGGGAAGAATCCCTTGGGGATCACGACGTAGAGATACACGGTCAATGCCATCGTCGCGACGTTGACCGCCATCGTCAGTCGCGGATGCCGGAGTACCAGCCCGAGAATTCGGCCGTAGCCCCGGACGACGAGCCCCTGCGCGGGCTCCGCATGGCCGGCGCCGTCGGCCGCGTGGCCGTGGCGCTGCCCGGCCGGCCGCAAGAGCCAGGCGCACATCATCGGCGTGAGCGTGAGTGACACGAGCATCGAGACGCCGATCGCCACGGAGAGCGTCACGGCGAACTCCCGGAAGAGCCGCCCCACGAGGCCGCCCATCAGCAGGATCGGGATGAACACCGCCACCAGCGACACCGTGATCGAGAGCACCGTGAAGCCGATCTCGCGGGCGCCGTGGATGGCCGCCTCGAGCGGCCGCATGCCCGCCTCGCGGTGGCGGGCGATGTTCTCGACGACCACGATCGCGTCGTCCACGACGAATCCCGTGGCGATCGTCAGCGCCATGAGCGACAGGTTGTCGAGGCTGTAGCCGAGCAGGTACATCACGGAGAACGTGGACACGAGCGAAACCGGCACGGCCACGCTGGGAATGAGCGTGGACCGCAGGTCCCGCAGGAAGAGGAAGACCACGATCACGACGAGGGCGACGGATATCAGCAGCGTGAACTGCACGTCGTCGATGCTCGCGCGGATGGTGGTCGTGCGATCCATCGCGATGTCCATCTGCATGCCGGCCGGAATCTGCCGCCGCAGTTGCGGCAGGGCCGCCTTCACGTTGTCGACCGTGGCGATGATGTTGGCCATCGGCTGACGGTAGACGATCACGAGCACCGTCGGCTCGCCGTTGAAGACGCCGGCGACGCGGATGTCCTCGACGGAGTCCTCGACTGTCGCGACATCCCCGAGCCGGACGATGCCGCCCGGGCGGCTGACCACGATGAGCCGCCGGTACTCGGAGGCGGCGAAGAGCTGGTCCGTCGTGGCGATCGTCCAGGCTTTCTCCGCGTCCTCGACCATCCCCTTGGGCCGGTTGGCGTTGGCCTGCTGGAGGCAGATGCGGACGTCGTCGAGGCCCAGGCCGTAGCGCTCGAGCACCATCGGGTTGACGCTGACCCGGACGGCGGGGGCGGCGCCACCGCTCACGACGACCTCGCCGACCCCCGACAGCTGCGACAGCTTCGGCTGGATGATCGTGGCGGCGGCGTCCTGGAGTCGGCGCCGGTCGTGCATGGGCGACGTGAGGGCCAGGATGATCGTGGGACTGTCCGCGTTGTTGATCTTGCGGGCCGAGGGGGTGCCGGGGAGATCCTGCGGAAGCCGGCTGCGGGCGGCGTTGATGGCGGCCTGCACGTCCCGGACGGCGGCGTCGATGTCGCGGTCCAGCTCGAACTGGAGCGAGATCGAGGTCCGGCCGAGCATGCTCGTGGAGGTCATCTCCGTGATGCCGGCGATCAGGCCGAACTGCCGCTCCAGCGGCGCCGCGACGGCCGAGGCCATCGTCTCGGGGCCGGCACCGGGCAGCACCGCGCCGACGCTGATACTCGGAAACTCCACCTGCGGCAGCGGAGAGACGGGCAGCAGGAAGTAGCAGATCGCCCCGGCGAGCGTGATCGCGATGCCCAGCAGCGAGGTGCCGACGGGCCGTCGGATGAACCACGTGGAGAAGCTGCTGGAGAGGTTCATGCCGCCGGCTCCTCCTCGTGGGCGGCGGTCGGAACGCCGCGGAGCCAGCGGGAGGCGGCGTCGAACCAGAGGTAGATCACGGGCGTGGTGTAGAGCGTGAGGAACTGGCTGGCGAGCAGGCCGCCGATGATCGTGATGCCGAGCGGCCGCCGCAGCTCCGCCCCGACACCCGTGCCGATCGCCAGCGGCACGGCGCCCAAGAGGGCCGCCATCGTCGTCATCATGATCGGCCGAAACCGCAGCAGGCAGGCCTGATAAATCGCCTCGGCGGCATCCACCCGGCGGCCGTCGATGCCCTGGCGGTCGGCGTCGATCGCGAAGTCGATCATCATGATGGCGTTCTTCTTCACGATCCCGATCAGCAGGATCATGCCGATCAGCGCGATCACGTCGAAGTCGAGCCGGGCCCAGAGGAGCGCCACCAGCGCCCCGACCCCGGCGCTCGGAAGCGTGGAAAGGATCGTCAGGGGATGGACGGTGCTCTCGTAGAGCACTCCGAGGACGATGTAGACCGTGACGATCGCGGCGAGCACGAGGATCGGCTGGTTGGCCAGTGACGAACGAAACGCGGCCGCGGTGCCCTGGAATTCGACGTCGATGCCCGGCGGAATGTCGAGCGTTGCGCGGGACCGTTCGACGGCGTCGATGGCCGCACCGAGCGAGACTCCGGGAGCCAGGTTGAACGAGACGGTCACCGCCGGGAAGCGGCCCTGGTGGTTGATCGCGAGCGGCGCCTTCCGCTCCTCGAGCCGCGTCACGGCCGCGAGCGGCACCCGGCCGCGGCCGACGGGAGACGGCCCCTGGCCGTCCGGAGCCGTGGCCGCCGACCGGACCGACAGCCGGCCGATGTCCTCGGGCCCGGTGCGAAACGCCGGCTCCACCTCCAGCACGACACGGTATTGGTTGAGCTCGGTGAAGAGGATCGAGATCTGACGCTGGCCGTAGGCGTCGTAGAGGGCGTCGTCGATCATCTGGGGCGTGATCCCCAGCCGCGAGGCGCTGTCGCGGTCGATCACGAGACGCGCCTGCAGGCCGCCGTCCTGCTGGTCGCTGGTGACGTCGGCGAGTTCAGGAAGCTCGCGCAGCTGATCGACGAACCGGGGGGCCCATTCCGCCAGCTCGTCGGGGTCGGGTGATTCCAGGCTGCACTGATACTGCGTGCGACTCACCCGCGTCTCGACGGAGAGGTCCTGGACCGGCTGAAGGTGGAGCGTCACGCCATCGACACCGGCGAGCCGCTCCTGCAGCCGACGCATGACCTCCGCGGCGGACTGGCCCCGCTCCTCGAGCGGCTTCAAATTGATGAGCATGCGGCCGCTGTTCAAGGTCGCATTGACGCCGTCCACGCCGATGAAGCTCGACAGGCTCTCCACCGCCGGGTCGTCGAGCACGGCCCGATTCAGAGCCCGCTGGCGCCTCACCATCCCCTGAAACGACACGGTCGGCGGCGCCTCCGAGACGCCCAGCAGCACGCCTGTGTCCTGGGTGGGAAAGAAGCCCTTCGGCACCGCACGGGCGAGCTGGACGGTCGCCGCGACCGTGGCGGCCGCGATCAGCATGGTGGCGACCTGATGCCGCAGGACAAACCGCAGCGTCACGGCGTAGAGGGCCAGGCAGGCGTCGAAGAACCCCTCGCTCAGGCGATAGAGCCAGCCCGCCCGGCCCGGCTCGCGGTGCGAGAGCAGGGTGGCGCACATCATCGGCGTGAGCGTGAGCGACACGATCGCCGACACGAGGATCGTCGCGCTCAAGGTCACGGCGAACTCGCGGAACAGCCGTCCCACGATATCGCCCATGAAGAGCAGCGGGATGAGCACCGCCACCAGCGAAACGCTCAGGCTCACGATCGTGAAGCCGATCTCGGCGGCCCCGTCGAGCGCGGCCTCGAGCGGCCGCTTGCCCTTCTCGAGGTGGCGGACGATGTTCTCGATCATCACGATGGCGTCGTCCACGACGAAGCCCGTCGAGATGGTCAGGGCCATGAGCGTGAGGTTGTTGAGGCTGTAGCCGAGCGGCAGCATGACGACGAGCGTGCCGACGAGCGACAGCGGCACGGCGACGCCGGGGATGACCGTCGCGGTCACGTCGCGCAGGAAGAGGAAGATGACCAGCACCACGAGCGCCACCGTGAGGAGCAGCTCGTGCTGCACGCCCTCGATCCCAGCGCGGATGGCGGTCGTGCGGTCGGTGAGGAGATGCACCTGGATCGCCGACGGCAGCGACGCCTCCAACTGCGGGAGGAGCGCCTTGATACGGTCGACGACGTCGATGATGTTGGCCCCGGGCTGCCGCTGGATGTTGACGATCACCGCGGGGACGTCGTTCATCCAGGCGGCCTGCCGTACGTTCTCCGCGCCGTCCAAGACCTTGGCGACGTCGGTGAGCCGGATCGGCGCGCCGTTGCGATAGCCGACGATGAGCCGGCGGAAGGCGTCGCTGGTGAGCAGCTGGTCGTCGGCCGAGATCGTGTGGGCCTGCCGCCGTCCGTCGAAGCTGCCCTTGGCCTGGTTGACGCTCGCCTGCACGAGCGACTCCCGCAGGTCCTCGAGGTTCAGCCCCACCGCGGAGAGGGCGACGGGATTGGCCTGGATCCGGATCGCCGGCTTCTGGCCCCCGGAGAGGCTCACCATGCCGACCCCGGAGAGCTGCGAGATCTTTTGGGCCAGGAGCGTGTCGGCCAGATCCTGCACCCGGGTGAGGGGCAGCGAGTCGCTCGTCAGGGCGAGCGTCAGGATCGGGGCATCGACGGGGTTGATCTTCGTGAAAGTCGGGGGGTTCGGGAGGTCACGGGGGAGGTAGGCGCCGGCGGCGTTGATCGCGGCCTGGACCTGCTGCGTGGCGACGTCGATGTCGAGGTCGAGGGCGAACCGCAGCGTGATCCGCGAGCAGCCGTCCGAACTCGTGCTCGTCATCTGCTGGAGGCCCGGCACCTGGGCGAACTGCCGCTCGAGGGGCGCCGTGACGGAAGATGCGATCACCTCGGGGCTCGCGCCGGGGTGGAAGGTGAGCACTTGGATCGTCGGGTAGTCGACCTGCGGGAGCGCCGAGATCGGCAGCTGCCGGTAGGCGACGGCCCCCGCGAGGAGCAGGGCCACCATCAGGAGCGACGTGGCCACCGGCCGGAGGATGAAGGGCCGGGAGAAGCTCATCGTCAGGGCCTCGCGGCGGTCGGCGGCCCGGGCGGGGCCTTCTCCGTCGCCGCGGCCAGCGGGCCCGAGCCCCGGGCCGACGGCCCGCGGACGGCGACGCGGGTCTTGTTGGTCACCTTGTCGATGCCGTCGAGCACGACGAGTTCGCCGGGCGCGATCCCCGAGGCGATCGCGACCAGATCGCCCTGGGCAGGGCCGATCTCGACGGGGCGGAGCAGCACCGTCGAGTCGGGCTGCACGATGTAGACGAAGTCCTTGTCTGGCCCGTGCTGCACGGCCGACGCGGGCACGACCGTGGCGCCGACGAGCGTCTCCACGAGGAGCCGCGCGTTGACGAACTGGTTGGGAAACAGGGCGTTGTCCTCGTTGGGGAACACGGCCTTGAGCCGGACGGTGCCGGTGGCCGGATCGACCTGGTTGTCGATCGCCAGGAGCGCCCCGGTGGCGAGTCGCGTGCGGAAGTCGCGGTTGTAGGCCTCCACCGGCAGCTTGCCCGACTCGGCGAGGGCCCGCTGCACCCTGATGATCTCGTCCTGCGGGATCGTGAAGACGATGGCGATCGGCTGGAGCTGCGCGATGACGGCCAGGCCGGTCGGGTCGTTGGCCCGCACGATGTTGCCGGAGTCGACCAGCCGGAGGCCGATGCGGCCCGAGACGGGCGCGGTGATCCGGCAGAAGTCGAGCTGCAGCCGCACGTTGTCGATGACGCCACGGTCGATCTGGAGCGCCGCCTCGCTCTGCCGCACGAGCGCCCGCTGGGCGTCGATCTGCTGGGCGGTCACCTGCTTGAGGCTGGCCAATGACTCGTACCGCTCGAGGTCGAGCTTGGCGGCGTCGAGCGTGGCTTGGTCGCGGGCCAGTTGGCCCTCGGCCTGCCGCAACTGCACCTCGAAGGGCCGCGGGTCGATCTGGGCGAGCAGGTCGCCCTCCGCGACCGACTGGCCCTCCTGGAACGCCACATCGACGAGT
>Ga0255182_1001246_pt1 | contig 13650 bp, 13 predicted proteins | sample Atl_UVDOM_RepA_8_FD_188420 | JGI IMG/M metagenome (GOLD analysis project Ga0255182, IMG submission 188420) | Freshwater microbial communities from Altamaha River, Georgia, United States - Atl_UVDOM_RepA_8d | ecosystem: Environmental > Aquatic > Freshwater > River | place: USA: Georgia...
CTTGGCCTTGCCGGCTTACGAGCAAGTGCTCAAAGCAGCACACACCTTCAACCTGCTGGACGCGCGCGGCGCCATCAGTGTGACGGAGCGCGCGGCCTATATTGGCCGCATTCGCAACCTGGCGCGCAGCGTGGCGCAGAGCTATTACGACAGCCGCGAGCGGCTGGGTTTCCCCATGGCCCCGCCTGAGTGGGTCGCACAATTGCAGAAAAAGGCGGCCTGAGCATGACGGCGCAGAATTTATTGGTCGAATTGCTGGTCGAGGAATTGCCTCCCAAAGCCCTGTCCAAACTCGGGCAGGCCTTTGCCAGTGTGTTGGTGGAGCAGTTACAGGCGCAAGGCCTCTGCGCGGCCTCTGTCGCGCACACGGCGTTTGCCTCGCCTCGCCGTTTGGCGGTGCATGTGGGGCCCGTGCTGGCCAAAGCGGCCGATCGCCAAGTGCAGCAAAAACTCATGCCCGTGAGCGTGGGGCTGGATGCAGAGGGGCAGCCCACGCCCGCACTGCTCAAAAAACTCCAGGCCTTGGGGGCCGATGTGTCTGAGCCCAAAGCCCTGCTGGCCTCTCTCAAGCGAGCCTCCGACGGCAAAGCGGAGGCGCTTTTTTATGACAGCCAAGTGCAGGGCGCCGATTTGACCAGCGGCTTACAAAAAGCCCTGGACGAGGCGTTGCAGCGCTTGCCCATTCCCAAGGTCATGCAATACCAACTCGAGCGCGATTGTGAGCTACCGGGCTGGACGAGCGTGAACTTTGTGCGGCCCGCGCACCGCTTGGTGGCGCTGCATGGTGACCAAGTGGTGCCCGTGCGTGCGCTGGGTTTGCAAGCAGGGCGTCAAACCCAAGGCCATCGCTTTGAGGCGCAGTCTGAGCAATTGGTGATTGACCATGCCGATGGGTACGCGCAGTGCCTGCACACCCAAGGGGCGGTGATTGCGAGTTTCGCCGAACGGCGTGACGAGATCCGCCGCCAGCTCCATCAGGCCGCGCAACAACTGGGTGGGGGGCTGCGTCCGATTGAAGATGACGCGTTGCTCGATGAGGTGACAGCCTTGGTCGAACGCCCCAATGTACTCGTGTGTGCTTTTGAGCCCGAGTTTTTGCAAGTGCCCCAGGAGTGCCTGATTCTCACCATGAAGGCTAACCAGAAGTACTTCCCCTTGCTCGACGCCCAAGGCAAGCTGACCCATCGTTTCTTGGTGGTGAGCAACATCCAACCGCAAGACCCCTCCGCCGTGATTGGCGGCAATGAGCGCGTGGTGCGTCCGCGATTGGCCGATGCCAAGTTTTTCTTTGACCAAGACCGTAAAAAAACCTTGGCCTCGCGGGTGGAAGGCTTGGCCAAAGTGGTCTACCACAACAAACTCGGCTCGCAAGGCGACCGCATGCAGCGGGTCTGCGCGATCGCTCAGGCCTTGGGTCAGCAGCTCGGTGGCGCAGCCTTGGCGGAGTCCGCCGTTTTGGCCGCGCGCCTGGCCAAAACCGATTTGCTCACCGATATGGTGGGTGAATTTCCCGAGCTCCAAGGCATCATGGGCGGCTATTACGCGCGCCACGATGGTTTGCCCACCGAGGTGGCCGAAGCCATTGAGGATCATTACAAGCCCCGCTTTGCGGGCGATGACTTGCCACGCAACCCGGTAGCGACGGTGGTGGCGCTGGCCGACAAACTCGAGACCCTGGTGGGGATGTTTGGCATTGGCAATCTGCCCAGTGGCGACAAAGACCCGTTTGCGCTGCGCCGTCATGCCTTGGGCGTGATTCGCATGTTGGTGGAGAAAGCGCTGCCTCTGGACCTGCCCGCGTTGTGGGATGCCGCCGTGCCCGCGTTCAAGGGGCTCATGACCGACCCTCGCGAAGCATTGACGGATTTCTTGTACGACCGTCTCTCGGGTAGCTTGCGCGAGCAAGGCTATCGCGCCCAGGAGGTGGACGCGGTCTTGTCGTTGCGACCCACGCGCCTGGCCGATGTGGCGCGTCGCCTCGAGGCGGTGCGGACTTTCGCGGCCATGCCCGAGTCGGCCGCGCTCGCCGCAGCGAACAAGCGCATTGGCAACATTCTCAAGAAAGCCGACGAAGTCGATGCCAAGGTCAATCCTGCCTTGTTGCAGGAGCCCGCTGAGCAGGCTTTGCACCAGGCCCTCTTGGCTGTCTCCCCCAAGGCGCAAGCCCATTGGGATGCGGGGGATTACACCGCGAATCTGCAAGCTTTGGCCGTGCTGCGTGAGCCCGTCGACGCTTTCTTCGATGGCGTGATGGTCAACGCAGAAGCCATGGATTTGCGCCTCAACCGCCAGGGTTTGCTCAAAATGCTGCACTTGGCCATGAACCGCGTGGCCGACTTGTCGCGTCTCGCGGCCTGAACGAAAGAAGCCCCCCATGCGCGCGCAAACCAAACTGGTGATCCTCGACCGCGACGGCACCCTCAATGCCGACAGCGACGAGTACATCAAGTCCGCGCAAGAATGGGTGCCGCTGCCCGGCGCCTTAGAGGCGGTGGCACGGCTCAACAGCGCTGGCTGGCACGTGGTAGTGGCCTCCAATCAGTCGGGTCTGGGGCGGGGTTTGTTTGACGTGGCCACGCTCAATGCCATGCACGCCAAGATGCACAAGATGCTCGCCGCCGTGGGTGGGCGCGTGGATGCGGTTTTTTTCTGCCCGCACAGCCCGGAGGATGCCTGCCACTGCCGCAAGCCCGCCAGTGGATTGTTTGAGCAGATCGCTGAGCGCTACGGCATGTCCTTGCAAGGGGTGCCCGCCGTTGGGGATAGCTTGCGTGACGCGCAGGCCGCCGCCGCGCTGGGCTGCGCTGTGCATTGGGTGCGCACCGGCAAGGGCGCGCAATACCCGGCGCAGGGCGTGCCGCCCGAGTTCCCCGCGGGAACCGTGGCGCATCCGGATTTATCGGCCTTTGTCGACTGGCTGCTCGTCCAGTCCACCCCGCGCGTGGGAGCCGGGGCATGATGGCCATTGTGCGTTCCTGGGTACACCTCTTGTGGATGGGGGTGACTGTGGTGCCCTATGCGTTTGCCTTGTTGGGCGCTTCGGTGCTGAGCGCGAACGGCGAGGCCCCCTATCGCATTGCCCAAGCTTGGTTGCGCCTGTCCATTCACAGCGCACGATTGCTTTTGGGCATCGAATACCGCGTGCAAGGCTTGGAGAACTTACCGCAAGGACGCGAGGAAGGCGCGGTGCTTTTGGTCAAGCACCAATCCACCTACGAAACCTTCCTCATGCCGGTGATCATGCCGCACCCCCTGGCCTACGTGTTCAAAAAAGAATTGCTCTATGTGCCTTTCTTCGGTTGGGCCATCGGTCGCTTGGACATGATTCACATCGACCGCAGCCAACGTGCACGCGCCTTTGCGAAAGTGGTGAGCCAGGGGCGCGAACTGCTCGCCAAAGGGGTGTGGGTGATCATGTTTCCCGAAGGAACCCGCATCCCGCGCGGTGAGGCGGGTAGCTACAAGAGCGGTGGCGCGCGATTGGCGGTGGCCACCGCCACGCCCATCTACCCGATTGCCGTGACCTCGGCCAAGTGCTGGCCACGGCGCGCCCTCATCAAGCGCCCCGGCGTGGTGGATGTCTCGATCGGACCGGCCATTTCGACCGAAGGGTGCGATGCCGAAGCCCTCACCCGCGAGGTGGAGGCTTGGATTGAAAACGAAATGCGCCGCCTCGATCCTGAGGCCTACGCCTCGACTGCATAGGAATCAGGGCGATGGGGCGATTGGTACAACTGGTCCTCGATCTCTTCGGTTCCCCGCCGCCTGCCGATCCGACGCCGATCGATCCCCTCGCGCCGCCCGCACTCCCCATTGAGGGGGTCTGTCCCAAAGCCGTTTTCGCACATCCCCGCGCCAACCGCCGCATCGCCCTGCCCACCTGCGAGATTGCCTATGCGTTTGCACGCAGTCGTCGTCGCACGATTGGCATGCTCGTCGGGCCGGAGGGCCTGGAGGTGCGTGCGCCCCGCTGGGTCGGTTGGACCGAAATCGAGTCGGCCTTGCTGGAGAAAAGCGATTGGATTTATCGCAAGCTGCAAGAGACGCAAGCCAACCAAGCGCGCCTCATGGCCTCGCGCATCATTTGGCAGGACGGTGCGAACGTGCCTTACCTGGGCGAGCCTTTACGAATCGTGCTCGACTCGGGCCTGAGGCTGCGCCGCGGCAGCGCGCAGTTTGAGGCGGCCGCGCTGGAAGAATCCGCCGTCTTGCGCCTGGGCTTACCCACCCATGCGGATGGCAAGCAAATTCGTGAAGCCACCCAAGCGTGGCTCATGGGGCAAGCGCGTACGCTCTTTGAGGCGCGATTGCAGCATTTCGCACCGCAGTTGGGGGTGCAATGGCAGCGCCTCTCCTTGAGTAGCGCGAGCACGCGCTGGGGCAGCGCCAGTGCCGATGGACGCATTCGACTGAACTGGCGGTTGATCCACCACCGTTTGCCGGTGATTGACTATGTCGTGGCCCACGAGCTCAGCCATTTGCGCGTGATGGACCACAGCCCGCGGTTTTGGGATACCGTCGAACAGGTGGTGCCGGACTATGCCGTGTTGCGCCAAACCTTGCGGGATCACCCCCTTCCCCCTTGGGACTGAAGGGCGCATAATTGACGTTTACGTTAACGTCACTGAATGCCATGGCCACTACCTTCACCATCAGCGACTTGGCGCGCGAATTTGACCTGACCACGCGTGCCATCCGCTTTTACGAAGACATGGGTTTGCTGCAACCCGAGCGCTCCGGCCCGGGGGGCCGCAATCGGGTGTACTCCCCCCGCGACCGCACACGGCTCAAGCTGACGCTGCGCGCCAAGCGTTTGGGCCTGTCGCTCACCGAGGCCAAGGACTTGATCGACATGTACGACAGTCCGCGCGACACCGTCCCCCAATTGCGCAAGTTTTTGCAGGTGCTCGCGGAACATCGAGGCCAGCTCGAGAGCCAACTGGCCGATTTGCAAGCCACTCTTGACGAAGTGAAGGCTCACGAACGTGAGGCCCGCACGCTGTTGGGCAAATCCGGCAAAGCCGCCAATCCTGTCTCGGCCTAATTGACGTTTACGTAAACGTCAAGTAAAGTGGCGCTCTGTTTTGAAAGACCGCCCATGACCCATCCCCCCGACGCCGCTGCCCAAGCCGCCCAAGCGCGCGTGGCCGAGAGCCTCTCGCGCCAGGGCATGATGACGCACCTGGGGGTTAAGCTGTTGCGCGCCCATCCGGGTGAGGTCGAGTTGTTGATGCCCTACAGCGATCGGGTCACGCAGCAGCAGGGCGGCTTTCATGGCGGCGCCATGGGCGCTTTGGCCGATATCGCCGCCGGATATGCCGCTCTAACGGTGGCGCCCGAAGGCATGGAAGTCACCACCATTGAATACAAGATCAACTTCTTGGCCGCGTTTCGAGACGGTGAGTTGCGCGCGCGGGGCTGGGTGGTGCGTGCCGGTCGGCGTGTCATCGTGGCACAGGCCGAAGTTCAACATTTAGCGGCCGATGGCACGGTCAGCGCATGCGCGCTGATGCAGTCCTCCCTCGCGCCGGTTCCCAAAACCTACTGACCCTCTTTTTGCTGGAGACCTCTCATGAACCTGCCCGGACTCAACTTCCAACTTGGTGAGGACATTGACGCCTTGCGCGACGCGGTGCGTGATTTCGCGCAAGCCGAAATCGCCCCCCGCGCGGCGCAGATTGACCACAGTGACCAGTTCCCGATGGACCTTTGGCGCAAGATGGGTGACTTAGGGGTGCTCGGTATCACCGTTCCGGAAGCCTACGGCGGGGCCAACATGGGCTATCTGGCCCACATGGTGGCGATGGAGGAAATCTCGCGCGCATCGGCCAGCGTGGGCTTGTCCTACGGGGCGCATTCCAATCTCTGCGTGAACCAGATCAAACGCAACGGCAGCGAAGCGCAAAAAGCGAAATACCTGCCCAAGCTCATCAGTGGCGAACATGTGGGCGCCTTGGCCATGTCCGAGCCGGGGGCGGGTAGCGATGTGATCAGCATGAAGTTGCGTGCCGAAGACAAAGGGGGCTACTACTTGCTCAATGGCAACAAGATGTGGATCACCAACGGGCCTGACGCCGACACTTTGGTGGTCTATGCCAAGACCGAACCCGAACTGGGCGCGCGCGGCGTGACGGCCTTCCTGATCGAAAAAGGCATGAAGGGCTTCTCGATCGCCCAAAAGCTTGACAAATTGGGCATGCGGGGCAGCCACACGGGAGAACTGGTGTTTGAAAACGTGGAAGTGCCCGAGGCGAACATCTTGGGCGGCCTCAACATGGGCGCCAAGGTACTCATGAGCGGCCTCGATTACGAGCGTGCCGTGCTCGCCGCGGGGCCAATTGGCATCATGCAAGCGGTGATGGACAACGTCGTTCCTTACATTCACGACCGTAAGCAATTTGGCCAAAGCATTGGCGAGTTTCAGCTCATTCAAGGCAAGGTGGCCGACATGTACACCGTGCTGCAAGCCGGCCGGGCCTTTTGCTACACCATCGGGAAGAACTTGGACATGCTCGGCACCGAGCATGTGCGCCAGGTGCGCAAGGATTGTGCCAGCGTGATTCTGTGGTGCGCCGAAAAAGCGACCTGGATGGCGGGCGAAGGCATCCAGATTTTTGGCGGTAATGGGTACATCAACGAGTACCCGCTCGGGCGCCTCTGGCGCGACGCCAAGCTCTATGAAATTGGGGCCGGCACGAGCGAGATCCGACGCATGCTGATCGGTCGTGAATTGTTTGCTGAAACGGCTTAAGTCCCCTTGGGCAAAAAGCGACCAAAGCGCGACAATGACGCCATGAGCGAATCACTCCAACACCTCTTCCAAAACAACCGCGAGTGGGCGGCACGCATGGAGCGTGAGACGCCGGGTTTTTTCGCAAACCTGGCCAACCAGCAAAACCCCAAATACCTCTGGATTGGGTGCTCCGACAGCCGCGTGCCGGCGAATCAAATCACGGGCTTGGATCCGGGTGAAGTGTTTGTCCACCGCAATGTGGCCAATGTGGTGGTGCACTCTGATCTCAACGCGCTCTCGGTCATCCAGTACGCCGTCGACGCCCTCAAGGTCGAGCACATCATGGTGGTGGGGCATTACGGTTGTGGCGGGGTGCTCGCTGCGGCCCGTGGCATGCGCATTGGCTTGGCCGACAACTGGTTGCGCCATGTGCAGGACGTGCGCCTGCGCCACCGCCAGCGCCTCAACCACTTGCCGCAAGCGCAGCTTGAAGCCACGCTATGCGAGATGAATGTCATTGAGCAAGTGGGTAATGTGGCGCTCTCCAACGTCATGCAAGACGCGTGGAGCCGGGGTCAACGTGTGGCCATCCATGGCTGGATCTACGGCGTCTCGGATGGTTTGGTCAAAGATTTGGGGGTCACGATGTCGGGCGCCCATGAAGTGGTGGATGTGTTCCGTCACGCCATCAAGCGCTACCCGCGCGGGGCCTGACGGACAACTTTTTTCTTTTGGGGGTATTTATGCAAGATCCAGTCGTCATTGTGAGCGCCGCTCGGACACCGATGGGGAGTTTTCAGGGAGATTTCGCTTCTTTGGCCGCGCACGACCTCGGCGGGGTGGCCATTGCCGCAGCCGTGCAGCGTGCGGGCATCGGTCCGGCCTTGGTGAGCGAAGTCTTGTTTGGCAATTGCCTGATGGCCGGCCAAGGCCAAGCCCCCGCGCGACAGGCCGCCTTCAAAGGCGGCTTGCCCAAAAGCGCGGGCGCGGTCACGCTGAGCAAGATGTGCGGCTCGGGCATGCGCGCGGCCATGTTCGCGCATGACATGCTGCTGGCGGGCTCGCACGAGGTGCTGGTGGCCGGGGGCATGGAGAGCATGACCAACGCGCCCTACCTGTTGCAAAAGGGACGCGGCGGTTACCGCATTGGTCACGACCGCATCTTTGACCACATGATGCTCGATGGGTTGGAGGACGCTTACGAGCCTGGCCGCAGCATGGGCACCTTTGGGGAGGATTGCGCCGCCAAGTACCACTTCACCCGTGAGATGCAGGATGCTTTTGCCACAGCCAGCGTGCAGCGGGCCCAGCAAGCCATTAGCTCAGGCGCATTTGCCGCCGAGATCGCCCCCGTCACCGTCAAGAGCCGCGGCGGTGAAACCGTGGTGCAGATTGACGAAGGTCCGGGCAAGATTCGCCTCGACAAAATTCCCGCTCTCAAGCCCGCCTTCCGCAAAGACGGCACGGTCACGGCCGCGAGCAGTTCCTCGATCAACGACGGTGCCGCCGCGCTGGTGATGATGCGCGCGAGCACGGCGGCGCGTCTGGGCTGCAACCCCCTGGCGCGCGTGGTGAGCCACGCGACCCACGCCCAGGAACCGGAGTGGTTATCCACGGCCCCTGTGGGCGCGTCAGAAAAAGCCCTGGCCAAGGCGGGCTGGCAGGTGGGGGATGTGGACCTGTGGGAAATCAACGAGGCCTTTGCGGTGGTCCCCATGGCCCTCATGCATGACCTGAAAGTGCCGCACGATAAAGTCAACGTCAACGGCGGTGCTTGTGCCTTGGGTCACCCCATTGGCGCTTCGGGCGCACGCATCATGGTCACGCTCTTGCACGCCTTGCGCGCCCGCGGCTTGAAAAAAGGTCTGGCCACTCTGTGTATCGGGGGTGGTGAAGCCACCGCCATGTGCCTCGAACTCCTCTGAACCCGCGCCCCGCTGGCGCAAGGAAGCCCCATGCTGTTGAACGAAGACCAAATCATGATCCGCGATGCGGTGCGCGATTTCGCGCAGCGCGAGCTTTGGCCCAAAGCGGCCGAGTGGGATAAAACCCACCACTTCCCGCACGATGTGCACAAAGGCCTGGCGGCGTTGGGAGCCTATGGCATTTGCGTGCCCGAGGACTTGGGGGGGGCCGGATTGGATTACCTCACCCTGGCCCTGGTGCTCGAAGAGATCGCGGCGGGCGACGGCGGGACGAGCACGGCCATCAGTGTGACCAATTGCCCGGTCAACGCGATCTTGATGCGCTATGGCAACGCGGCCCAACAAAAGGAATGGCTCATGCCGCTGGCGCAAGGCGAGATGCTCGGTGCGTTTTGCTTGACCGAGCCGCATGTGGGCTCGGACGCTTCGGCGTTGCGCACCACCGCCACCCGCCAGGGGGATCACTATGTCATTCAAGGCGTCAAGCAGTTCATCACCAGCGGCAAGAACGGCCAGGTGGCGATTGTGATTGCCGTGACAGACAAGTCTGCGGGCAAAAAAGGCATGAGCGCCTTCATCGTGCCCACCGACGCCCCGGGCTACCAGGTGGCCCGCTTGGAGGACAAACTGGGGCAACACTCCAGCGACACGGCACAAATCAATTTTGACCAATGCCGCGTGCCGGTCGAGAACCGCATTGGCGAGGAGGGCGAGGGCTACAAAATCGCCCTCTCGGCGCTCGAGGGTGGGCGCATCGGCATCGCTGCGCAAAGCATTGGCATGGCCCGCAGCGCGTTCGATTACGCCTTACAGTACAGCAAGGAGCGGGAGAGTTTTGGTACCCCCATCTTCAACCACCAAGCGGTGGGCTTTCGCTTGGCCGATTGCGCCACCCAACTCGAAGCCGCTCGCCAACTCACCTGGCACGCCGCCAGCCTGCGCGATGCTGGCCAGCCGTGTTTGAAGGAAGCCGCAATGGCCAAGCTCTTTGCCAGTGAAGTGGCCGAGCGGGTGTGCAGTGCCGCGATCCAGACCTTGGGGGGCTATGGCGTGGTGAACGATTACCCGGCCGAGCGGATTTACCGTGACGTGCGCGTGTGCCAAATTTACGAGGGCACCAGCGATGTTCAAAAAATTCTCATTCAGCGGGCCCTCGCGTGAGTCGCGCTTTTGATGCAGTCTTGTTCGACTGCGATGGGGTGCTCGTCGACAGCGAGTTCATCACCTGCGGCGCCTTGCGCGACTGTTTGGCTGACATTGGTTGGGAGATGAGTCTGGCCGCGTGCATGGCCCAGTTCGTCGGTCACACCGTGCGCAGCCAGCAAGCGCTCATCGAAGCCCAAACCGGCCAGCCCTTTCGGGAGGAATGGCTCGAAGGCTTTCTGCGCTTGCGCAACGAACGGCTGGCGCAGTCGCTCGAAGCGGTGCCAGGCATTTTGGGGGCGGTCACGCACCTGCACCAGGCGCTGGCCGGGCAAATTGCCGTCGCCTCCGGGGCTGACCGTTTCAAAATCGAGATGATGCTTGGCAAAGTGGGGCTACGCCCCTTCTTTGAGGGCCGCATGTTCAGCGGTCAGGAGACGCCGCGCAACAAACCCCACCCCGACGTGTATCTGGCGGCGGCCGCCCACTTGGGCGTGCCCATCGAACGCTGTCTGGTGATTGAGGACACCCCGGTTGGCGCGCAGGCGGGCGTGGCGGCCGGTGCCACCGTCTGGGGCTATGCGGTGCATGGCCAAGCGGCCAGCCTGCAGGCGGCAGGGGTGCAGCGGGTGTTTGACGATATGCAGGCATTAAGTGCCATCCCCTAATTGACGTTTACGTAAACGTCAATCAAAATCCATCCTTTCGAGGAGCCCAGCGATGACGGTGTTGACTTCCCAGTTGAACCCCCGGTCCCATGATTTCCAAGCCAACGCTCAGGCCATGCGCGCCTTGGTCGACGATTTGCGTCAGCAAATGGCGCACGTGTCGCAAGGCGGTGGAGAGGCTGCACGCGCCAAACACACGGCGCGGGGCAAGCTGTTGCCGCGCGAGCGCGTGCAGATGTTGCTCGATCCGGGCACGCCCTTTTTGGAGGTCGCGCCTTTGGCCGCACTCCACATGTACAACGACGACGCGCCCTGCGCCGGGGTGATTGTGGGGGTGGGTCGGGTGAGCGGGGTTGATTGCATGATTGTGTGCAACGACGCCACGGTCAAAGGCGGTACCTACTACCCCATGACGGTCAAGAAACATCTGCGCGCCCAAGAGATCGCGCAACAAAACCGGCTGCCTTGCATTTATTTGGTGGATTCTGGCGGGGCGAATTTGCCCAACCAGGATGAGGTGTTTCCTGATCGAGACCACTTCGGCCGCATCTTCTACAACCAAGCCAACATGAGCGCGCAGGGCATTGCCCAGATCGCCGTTGTCATGGGCAGTTGCACGGCTGGCGGCGCTTATGTGCCGGCCATGAGCGATGAGACCATCATCGTGAAAAACCAGGGCACCATTTTCTTGGGCGGTCCTCCCCTGGTCAAAGCCGCCACGGGCGAGGTGGTAAGCGCGGAAGACCTCGGCGGCGGTGACGTGCATACCCGCTTGTCTGGTGTGGCCGACCACCTGGCGCAAAACGATTTGCACGCCATCGCGCTCGCGCGCCAAGCGGTGAAAAACCTCAATGCGCGCAAGTCACCCAACATCCCCTTGCACGAGCCGATGGCGCCGCGCTACGACGCCCAAGAGCTCTACGGCGTGATTCCGACCGACACCCGCAAGCCCTTTGATGTGCGCGAAATCATTGCCCGCATCGTGGACGACAGCGCGTTTGACGAATTCAAATCGCGCTTTGGCACCACCCTGGTGTGTGGATTCGCGCGCATTGAGGGCATTCCGGTGGGGATCATCGCCAACAACGGCATTTTGTTTTCCGAGTCCGCGCTCAAGGGGGCGCATTTCATCGAGCTGTGTTGTCAGCGCAAGACGCCCTTGGTTTTTCTGCAGAACATCACCGGTTTCATGGTGGGGCGTAAGTATGAAAACGAAGGCATCGCGCGCAACGGCGCGAAGATGGTCACCGCCGTGGCCACTGCTGCCGTACCGAAGTTCACGATCATCATTGGGGGCAGTTTTGGCGCGGGCAACTACGGCATGTGTGGGCGGGCGTACTCGCCACGCTTTCTCTGGATGTGGCCCAATGCCCGCATCAGCGTCATGGGGGGCGAGCAAGCCGCCAGTGTGCTCGCCACCGTGAAGCGTGACGGTATTGAATCACGTGGAGGCACTTGGAGCATGGAGGAAGAGGAAGCCTTCAAGACCCCCATTCGCCGCCAGTACGAGGACCAGGGCCACCCCTACTACGCCAGCGCCCGTTTGTGGGACGACGGCGTGATTGATCCCGCCGATACCCGCCGGGTGTTGGGCTTGGGCCTCTCGGCCGCGCTCAACGCGCCGATCGAAGACACCCGTTTTGGCCTCTTCCGCATGTAAGGAGACTGGCATGAGTGCATTGATTCTTTCGGACTGCAACGACCGCGGTGTGGGCACCATCACGCTCAATCGCCCCGAGTTGCGTAACGCCTTCAACGACGAGGTGATCGCCCAGTTGCACACCGCCCTCGACGCCATGGCCGAAAACCCCCGGGTGCGGGTGGTGGTGTTGGCGGGGAATGGTCCCGCCTTTAGTGCGGGCGGCGATTTGAACTGGATGCGGCGCATGGCCGACTACACCGATGCCGACAACCAGCGCGATGCAGGCAAGCTGGCCGCCTTGCTCCAGCGTCTCTACACCTTGCCCCAACCGACGCTCGCGCGGGTGCATGGCGATGCGTTCGCGGGTGGCATTGGTTTGCTCTCGGCCTGCGACTTGGCCGTATGCGCCGAAGAGGCTACCTTCAGCTTGAGCGAGGTCAAGCTTGGCCTGATTCCGGCCACCATCAGCCCCTATGTCATTCGCGCCATCGGGCCACGCGCCGCGCACCGCTATTTCCTCACGGCCGAACGCTTCCATGCGGCCGAGGCAGCCCGCATTGGCTTGGTGCATGAGGTCGTGGCGGCCGAGGCCCTCGACGCCCGTGTGGGCGCGTTGGTCGATGCTTTGCTCAGCGCGAGCCCGAATGCCTTACGCGCTTGCAAGAAGCTGCTGCATGACGTGGCCGAGCGCGAAATCAACACGGCGCTCATTGCCGAGACGGTGGCGGGCATTGCCCAGATCCGTGCCAGCGAGGAGGGCAAGGAAGGCGTGCAAGCTTTCCTGCAAAAACGCAAACCGGCCTGGTTGGCCTAAACAGGGAGCGTGGAATGTTTCACAAAATTCTGATTGCCAACCGGGGCGAGATTGCCTGCCGGGTGGCCGCGACCGCGCGCCGTCTGGGGGTCCAAACCGTGGCGGTGTATTCCGATGCCGACGCCCAAGCCAAGCATGTGCATGCCTGCGATGAAGCCGTGCACATTGGGGGTTCAGCCCCCAAGGACAGTTATTTGCGCTGGGAGGCCATTTTGCAAGCGGCGCGCGAGACTGGCGCGCAAGCCATTCACCCGGGCTATGGTTTTTTGAGCGAGAACGAAGCTTTTGCCCAAGCCTGCGCCGATGCCGGGATTATGTTCATCGGACCCCGTCCCCAGAGCATCTTGGCCATGGGTCTCAAAGCGCAGAGTAAACAGCTCATGGAGAAAGCGGGCGTGCCCTTGGTGCCGGGCTATCACGGCGAGGATCAAGACCCTGCGCTCTTGCAGCGCGAGGCGGACCGCATCGGCTATCCCGTGCTGATCAAGGCCAGCGCGGGTGGTGGTGGCAAAGGCATGCGCATTGTGGAGCAGGCGGGAGACTTTGCCGCCGCACTCGCCTCCTGCCAGCGCGAGGCGATCAATAGTTTTGGCGACGACGCCGTGCTGATTGAAAAATACGTGCAACGCCCACGCCACATTGAAATCCAGGTGTTTGGCGACACCCACGGTGAGGTGGTCTATCTCTATGAGCGTGATTGCTCGGTGCAGCGACGCCATCAAAAG
>Ga0255182_1001248_pt1 | contig 13641 bp, 11 predicted proteins | sample Atl_UVDOM_RepA_8_FD_188420 | JGI IMG/M metagenome (GOLD analysis project Ga0255182, IMG submission 188420) | Freshwater microbial communities from Altamaha River, Georgia, United States - Atl_UVDOM_RepA_8d | ecosystem: Environmental > Aquatic > Freshwater > River | place: USA: Georgia...
GGTATCGGTACGGTTGGTGACAACCCCGGCCTCGAAAGCTCGGTTCCCGTATTCATCGACGGCGTCTACCGTTCGCGTTCGGGCATCGGCCTCAATGAACTCGGTGAAATCGATCGCGTCGAAGTGCAGCGCGGCCCGCAGGGTACGCTCGGCGGTCGTAACTCTTCGGCCGGCCTTATCAGCATCTATTCGAAAAAGCCGAGCTTCACTTTCGGTGGCAGCGGCGAGCTGACTTACGGCAATTATGATTTCATGCGCGCCACTTCGAGCGTGACCGGCCCGATCAGCGACGGCATCGCGTTCCGCGTCGATGGTGTTTATGTGAAGCGCGACGGTTTCTACACCGATGACCAGAATGGTCGCGATGTTAACAACCGCGATCGTTATTTCCTGCGCGGCCAGTTGCTGATCGAGCCGAGCGACGACCTGTCGATCCGTCTGATCGCAGACTACACTTCGCGCCAGGAAGAGTGCTGCGCGGCGACCTATGTCGACGCTTCGGTCAATCCCTATATCGGCAACCTCAACAATCTTGCGACGCCGATCAACAATACGGCTGCCAACAACATCATCAACGTGTTGCGTGACCTCGGTCAGCCTTTGGCAGCTTTCAACCAGGGTTATGGTCGCAAGATTTCGGTCAGCCCGAACCGCGTCTTTACCGGCGAAACCAAGGATTATGGTTTCTCGGCCCAAGTCGACTATGACTTCGGCGGCGCCAAGCTGACCTCGATCACCGCTTATCGCGAATATCGCTCAGGCCAGGCATCGGATACCGACTATGGTGAAGTCGACATCCTGTATCGCGCACCCAGCGATGATGCCTATCGTCAGTTCCACACCTTCACGCAGGAACTGCGCCTGCAGGGCGAAGCCTTTGATGGCAAGCTCGACTGGCTCGTTGGCGGCTTCTTCGCCAATGAGAAGCTGACGGTTCGTGATAACCTTCGCTTCGGCAACCAATATGGTCGCTTCGCAACCTGCCGCCTCGTTTCGGGTGGTGGCCTTGCAGGTCTCTATTCGCCGACCAGCCCCGGCTGTCTTGCACCTGTCGTTGGCCCCGCAACGGTCGCTGCCGCTTCGGGCGCTTCGGGTGCTGATATTCTCGCCGCCTTTACGGCTCTCGACAGCTTGAACGATCTGGGTACGACCAACGATCGCTATTTCCAGAATGGCACCAACTGGGCGTTGTTTACGCACAATATCGTGCACATTACCGATACGCTCGATCTGACCCTTGGCCTTCGTTACACGAGCGACAAGAAGAAGTTCAACGCCACCTTCGGCAATGACAACACCCGTTGCACAACGATCCAAAGCCTGGTTTCGGATGATTTGACTGCTGCCAGCGCTACCGCACGTGCGCTTGCCGCCGGTTTGATCGGTTTGGGTTGCCAAGGCAACTCGACTGCCGAACTCAATGGCGTCAGCATCCGTGACGACCGCAAGGAAGACGAGTTCACCGGTACTGCGATCTTGAGCTGGAAGCCGACCGATGACTTGCTGCTCTATGGTAGCTACGCTCGTGGTTACAAGGCTGGCGGTTTCAACCTTGACCGTTCGGCCCTGAAATCGCCGATCGCAACCTTCGCTTCGGTTGGTGGTGCGCAGGCGCTTGTTGGTAACCTGCAATTCGATCCGGAAATGGTCGATAGCTACGAACTGGGTGCGAAATATGCGACCGGTCCGTTCAGCCTCAGCCTCTCGGCCTTCCGTTCGGATTTCAGCAGCTTCCAGCTGAATACCTTCAACGGCACCGTGTTCCTTGTCCAGAACATCAACGGTTGTGATGACCTGATCGGTGGCCCCAATGCCGATACCGACCTCAGCAACGCAACCGGTGCATGCGCTGCCGGCGATGTTTCTTACGGCGTTCGCACGCAAGGCTTCGAACTTGAAGGTTCGCTGGTTCCTGCCCGCAACTTCCGGGTTGCTGCAGGCCTCACCTACGCACGCACCAAATATCGTGACGATCTGATCGGCACGAACACGGGTGCACCGCTTGATCAGGCTCTGCGCAAGCTGCCGGGTGACAATCTGTCGAACGCGCCCGAACTGGTTGCCACCGGCTCGATTACCTGGACTCCGGAAATCGGCAGCAACGGCCTTTCGGGCCTGTTCTACATCGATACCCGCATGACGAGCGACTACAACACCGGCTCTGACCTTTTCCCGCAAAAGGAACAGGATGGTTATGCGCTGTTCAACGCGCGTATTGGTCTGCGTGGTCCGGATGATGCCTGGTCGGTGGAACTGTGGGGCCAGAATATCTTCAACAAGGACTATGCCCAGGTCGCGTTCAACACGCCCTTCCAGGCAGGTGGCGCCAGCGCTGCCTTTGTTGACCCGCAATTTCCGGGTGGTCGCCAGCTCTTCTCGCACTTCCTTGCAGAGCCGCGCACTTACGGCATCACCGTTCGCGGCAAGTTCTAAGGCCAAGCGAACAGGTAAAAGAAAGGCCCGCTTCGGCGGGCCTTTTTTATGGTGTGACGATCAAGTGGCAATCGTGAAATTCAGGAAATCGGGCAATGGACCGTTCCAACCCTCATCGGTTTCTTTTGCCGCGGCAGGCGCCTGTTTCGACTTTGGCTTGGGTTCGTCTTTGCGGTGCTTGCTTGGCTGCTCCGCTTTAACGCGCGACTTGCGCTCCGGCTTGGCTGCCGGTTCGCTTCGCTCGGTCTCCCGGGAAGGACGCCCCAGGCGATCAATCTTGAGGCCAATCAGCTTTTCGATATTCTCGATATGCTCGGCATCTTCGCGGCTGACGAAGGTGAATGCCTTGCCTTTTGCCCCTGCGCGGCCGGTGCGGCCGATGCGGTGAACATAATCATCAGGGTGCCACGGCGCGTCAAAGTTGAACACATGGCTCACGCCTTTGATGTCGAGGCCACGTGCAGCTACATCGGATGCGACTAGCAGGTTGATGGTGCCGCTCTTGAATGCGTCCAATTCCTTGAGGCGCGATGCCTGGTCGATATCGCCATGGATTTCACCCGAACGGAATCCGTGCCGCTTCAAGCTCTTGTTGAGTTCGCGAACCGTGGTCTTGCGGTTGCAGAAGATGATGGCGGTCTGCACATCTTCGCTGCGGATCAGGTCACGCAAAACTTCGCGCTTTTTCATCGGCGCGACTTCGACCAGCTTCTGTTCGATATTGATGTTGGCAGTCGCAGGACGTGCCACCTCGATATATTTCGGGTTCGACAGGAACTTGTCCGAAAGCTTTTTGATCGGCGGCGGCATCGTTGCCGAAAACAGCAGCGTCTGGCGGTTGGTCGGCAATTTGGTGCAGATATGTTCGATGTCGGGAATGAAACCCATGTCGAGCATGCGGTCGGCTTCGTCGATCACCAGCAATTCGCATCCGTTCAGCAGGATGTTGCCGCGTTCGAACAGATCCATCAGTCGGCCCGGTGTCGCGATAAGCACGTCGACGCCTTTTTCCAGCGCCTTGACCTGATCGCCCATTGAAACCCCACCAATCAGCAATGCCATAGATAGCTTGTGATTGACGCCATATTTCTCGAAATTTTCGGCGACTTGGGCGGCCAGTTCGCGGGTCGGCTCAAGAATCAGGCTGCGCGGCATGCGCGCCCGTGCCCGCCCATGGGCCAGGATATCGATCATCGGCAGCACGAACGATGCTGTTTTTCCGGTGCCGGTTTGCGCGATGCCAATGATGTCGCGCATCATCAGGACCGAGGGGATGGCTTGCGCCTGGATCGGAGTCGGCGTGTCGTAACCCGCCGCAGTAACCGCGTTCAAAAGTTCATCGGAAAGGCCGAGATCGGCAAAAGACATAAGGTTCCAATATAAAGGAAAAAAGCAGCCGGGCAGCGCATAGCCGCACGTCCGGTGCGCGGCGCTTGGCGAAACAGCAGCGAAAAGTCAAGGAATTTGGCGCATCTCACTCGGGAACGAGCAGGCGGAATTTGTCGATCTCGCATTTCGCCCCCGTACGGGCATGCAGCAGATCGCGGTCGATGCAAAGTTTGCCGTCCTTTGACCGTTCCACATAGGCGCCGGCATAAAATTCGCGGGCAAGGCATCCATCACCCAAATAAGCCCGTATCAATTGCCGCTCTCGGGTAACGAGTTCGAGGCTGTTCTTAGGGCCGGGGCGTGACGCGACCAAGCGGTCCATCAGCAGGCATTTTCCAATCTTTTCCTCATTATAGAGGGTTGCATTGCGCTTATCACTGCGGCCTGGAGCGGCGGGTACGGGCTGGTTCGGAAAGCGGATGATGATGCGCTGTTCGATACGCGCCTGAAAATCTTTGACGCCTTCCATCATGTCGACAAAAGCGTCGACCGATTGCCCTTGCGCCCTGTGCGCAAAGCCAAGCGTCACCGCGAGACCGGCAATGAGTATCAGAAAAATGCGCAACGCCGGGTCCCGACCAAAATTCGCCTTTTCGAACAATTAGCGGTAACGGTTGAACGGAGCATTAATCCAGCCCTATGAAGCGCCAACCGCCAAGTCAATTGCATCAACAACAGGAGTGGGAGTTTGTCAGACAGCCAAGTTTTGGAGAAGCTTAGCCAACTGCTCGGATCAAAGGGATTCACCTCCGATCCTGACGATCTGGCGCCGTGGTCGACCGATTGGCGTGGGCGCTATCACGGGCAGGCCGCCGCGCTGCTTTCCCCGGCAACAACCGCTGAAGTCTCGGAAATCATAAAGATTGCCAACGCTCATCAACTCACACTCGTTCCGCAAGGCGGGAACAGTGGAATGGTCGCAGGTGCCACGCCTGACAAAAGTGGAGCAAGCTGTCTCCTGTCCTTGCGCCGGATGAACCGCATTGACATGGTGGACGCTGTATCGCGGCAGGTTCGTTGCGAAGCGGGTGTCGTATTGCAGAACCTGCACGAAGCTGTTGCAGAAAAGGGCCTTCGTTTCCCGTTGACCTTGGGCGGTAAAGGATCTGCCACGGTTGGCGGGCTGATTTCGACCAATGCAGGCGGCACGCAAGTTTTGCGACATGGAACGATGCGTAACCTAGTGGCGGGTGTCGAGGCGGTATTGCCTGACGGATCAATCTATGACGGGCTGGTTCCATTGAAAAAGGATAACCGCGGATATGATCTGAAACATTTGCTGATCGGTGCTGAGGGAACGATTGGCATCGTTACACGCGCCACACTTCAACTTGTGCCCGCTTTGCTCGATCGGGCAGTGGCCTGGGTTGCAGTCGACACGCCCCAAGATGCTTATGCTTTGTTGCTTGCTGCAACAAACGCGCTCGATTCCGCATTGGAGGGCTTCGAAATCCTGCCCGACGTGGCGCTGCAGCATGTGATCAAGCATATTCCGGGGACCAGACGCCCTGTCGAAAGCGAAAAAGGCTGGCATGTCCTGATCGAACTGGTCCGTGACAGCGACGATCAGGTAGCGCCTGCATCGCTTGCAGAGAATTTCCTTGGCCAGATGCTTGAAGCGGGATTGGCCAAGGACGCTGTGATTGCTGCAAGCGAAGCGCAAGCTGAAGCATTTTGGAAAATCCGGGATTCGATTGCCGAGGCAGAGCGGGCCGAGGGCCCAGCCCTGCAGCATGATATCAGCGTGCCTGTTTCCGCCATGGCGCGGTTCATTGAGAATGAATCCCCGCAGATCGAAGCGCGCTACTCCGGAACCACGGTGGTTGCATTCGGCCATCTAGGCGATGGAAACATCCACTACCATGTGAAGGCACCCAAAGGCGCAACGGCTGAAGAATGGTATGCGCGTTTCGCCCAAATCATCAGCGCGGATGTTTACGACCGCGTGACCGCCTATGGTGGCTCGATCTCGGCCGAGCATGGAATTGGCCAGGCAAAACTGGCGGAGTTTGAACGTTTGTCGGATCCATCAAGGCTGAACGCCCTGCGTGCCATCAAGCTGGCCCTGGACCCCAACGGCATCATGAATCCGGGAAAACTCGTTCCTCTTGCCAGCAAGCCCGCCGCCGCCTAAAGCCGCCCGCAATCAAATTTTCGAATCCAGACAACGGAGTAACTGATGGCTACCCAGCCCGCGCCGCAAGGCCTGCCCCTCTTCTACAAGGACCTCGTTCCGCTCAACAGCAACGAGCATGCAAATTTCAAGAGCCGGCAGATCGACAATGCCAATTTCATGCAGGGCCAGCACGCCATTCCGCTGACCGTTGAAGAATTTGTTTCGGCGTCGCGTTACTACCCGATCATCTTCTCGGCTGGAGAAAATCCGGTTCCGCTCGTGCTGATGGGCATGAACGAAGGCGTCAACGTCTACATGGATGAGAATGGCAAGTTCAATAATCCGGTTTACCTGCCGGCTTATATCCGCCGTTATCCATTCATGCTCGCGCGTTTGCGCCCGGATAGCGATGAACTGTCGCTCTGCTTTGATCCGACGAGCGAAGCGTTGGGCGATTTCAAGGAAGGTGAAGCGCTGTTTGACGGAGCCGAGCCCACGCAGATGACCAAGGACATCCTGAAGTTCTGCGAAGATTTCGAACAGGCCGGTGCCCGCACCCAGGCATTTGTCGAAGAACTCAAGAAGCTTGAACTGCTGATGGAGGGCGAAGTCGCCATCCAACAGGACGGCAGCGAAAACCCGTTCATCTATCGTGGCTTCCAGATGGTGAACGAAGAAAAACTGCGCGACATGCGCGGTGATGAACTGCGCAAAATGAACCAGAGCGGCATGTTGCCCCTCATTTACGCGCATCTTTTCTCGCTGAACCTGGTTCGCGACATATTTGCATTGCAAATGCAGCAAGGTAAGGTGCCGCAGCAAGTCGAGCTGCCGACGACCTGATCCGTTTTCGATGGCGGCCCGACGCGTTAGGGGAGGGCCGCCATGATTTCCAAGTACAGTAAGGGTGCTATCGCACTGCACTGGTTGATCGCCATATTGGTGATCGCCAATTTCGTTCTGGCCAGCATGGCAGAAGACCTGCCACGCGAGGCGCAAGGCGCGCTGATGTCGCCGCACAAGGCCATTGGCATATCGATCCTTTTCTTTTCGGTGTTGCGTCTGGCCTGGCGTTTGACGAACAAGCCTCCGGCATTGCCGGCAGCCATTCCTGCTTGGCAATCGACGCTAGGGCGCATCGTGCACCTGCTTTTCTATTTCCTCATCATCGCCGTGCCGTTCTCAGGCTGGCTGATGGCTTCAGCCCATCCGCAAGCGCCACCAGTTGACTTTTTCGGCCTGTTTGACGCCACGCTGCCGTTGGAAAAGAGCAAGGCATTGGCAGGGATCGGTCATGAAGCGCATGAAATCCTCACCAAACCGCTCTTCATATTGATTTTGCTGCATATTGGTGCGGCGCTGAAGCATCAGTTTGCGGACAGGATTCCCTTTATCCAACGCATGTGGCCATGAGAGCTTCTCGTATCAGCGGGGCATTTCATCCCGCTGATACGCCTTGATACAGACTCAGCTATTGATTTGGCGGGCGTAAACTCCCATCTTTGTATCAGGACGGATATCTCCCCTCCCTTATCCGTCCTTCGGCGCTGCAAGCCAGCGCCACCTCCCTGAACCTTGGCCACCCCGGAATTTTCCGGGGTGGTTTTTTCTTTGGCGGTTTTGCAAGGGTTTCGGGCTATTCAGCAGCCATGGGCATCGCTGTTCCACCCAGCAGATCAACCAAAAGCGCAAGCATTTCGGACAAGATTGCAGCTGTAGATTCAAGCCCTGCCGACGGTTCACGCAAGTCCGAGTCGAGATAAAGTGTCCGGTCAATTTCGATCTGGATGGCGTGTATATTGCGTCGCACATCCGCATGACGGCGTAAAATATAGTCGCCGGGATAGGGATGGTTGAGCGCGACCGGCATTCCGGACTGCTTGAGCCGCTCGATCAGCATTTCGGAGTAGATGGAAGCTGCGCTCTGCCCGAATCGGTCGCCAATCACGATATGCGGGCGGTGGCCAGCGACCGGCACGAGCGGCGGCATCGAGTGGATGTCGACGAGCAGGGCCACGCCGAACCGATCGCGCAGCCGCGCCAATTGGGCAGAAATGCTTTCGTGATAAGGCGAATGATATGTTTCGATCCGCTGCCGGATATCAGAAATGCCAAACGGGCGTTTCCAAATATCCCCGCTCTGCATCAATCTTCGAGGCACCAGCCCCAGCCCTCCGCGCATTTTTGCGCTGCCTGCAGGCCGCGGTGAATCATCCCAACCCGATACCATGGCGGGATCGAGTTCTTCCACGCTGCGGTTCAGGTCGATCCAGGCGCGCGCGCGGTTTGCGATTATCGCCGGCATGCCTTGCGCCAGCGCCGGCGCGATCAGGCGATCGGCATATCGATCTTCAAGACGGAGCAATTCATGGGGTGGAATCCGCAAATTCTCTAGAATCCCTGCGGGATATTCGCGGCCCGAATGCGGAACCGAGACCAGTATCGGAAAATCTGCCTGTTCCAGATTGAACAGCCTAAAGCCGCATTCGTTTTGCCGATCGTTCGGATGCTGGCCATCTGCCTGTGTCATTACCGTTTCCAGTAAAACAAAAATGGTAAACGCATGCAATTTTTTTAATTTCTGGTGGTATCAGTAGCTTGAAAGAGACTCGCAAACGGCACCGATGCCGAATGGATGGGAATGGATATGATCCGGATTCTGCTGGCAGAAGACGAACAGGCAATGCGCGAATATCTGACGCGAGCGCTCGAACGTTCGGGATATGAAGTGGTGCCCGTGGATCGCGGAACCGAAGCAGTACCGCTGCTCGAAAAGGAACATTTTGATCTGCTGCTGACCGACATTGTGATGCCGGAAATGGACGGGATCGAACTTGCCCGCCATTGCGGCAAGGTATCACCGCAGACCGAAGTAATGTTCATCACCGGTTTTTCGGGCGTTGCCTTGCGCGCAGGCCATGCCATGCCGCAGGCCAAGGTGCTGTCGAAACCCTTCCACCTCAAAGACCTCGTTCTCGAAGTCGAGCGGTTGTTCAACAAGGAAGCGGCAACCGGCCAGATCTGAACAACCAGATTCGGGCTTGAACGGAATCATTTAGCCCGCTAGAGGGCCCGCAGCGTGGGCGTATAGCTCAGTGGTAGAGCACTGTGTTGACATCGCAGGGGTCGCAAGTTCAATCCTTGCTACGCCCACCATTTTCCCCCTGGTCAACATTTTACACCGCTGGCTGTGCGCCGGTTGATAAACCCATGAATATATGATGTTGTAGCTGGCGTTTCTCGTTGTGCGGGGAGTGGGCCCTTATGCGATCGGTCGGTAACTGGGTCTATCTGTGGATCGCTTGCCTGGCGGTGCTTTTGTCTGGCTGCGACAGCCGTGCAGGCAATCCCGCGCCCCCGCGCATTGATACCGAAGCCGAACTTCCAAAGAAAACATCGACCATCACCGTGCCGCTGACAATCGACATAAGCGGACTGGAATCAAAGCTGAACAATTCGGTTCCGCAGCGACTGTGGGCAATCAACCAGCATGAACGCAAATGCATTCCTGCCCAGCGGGTAACGGTGTGCGCGGTTCACAAGACAAAGTGCAAGGGCGACGCATGCAAGAATGTCCCCTGCAAAATCGGCTTCAAGAAGACAAAGATAACCCCCGATGTCGCGTGCACGATTGCAGGGCAGGTGACGCGCGGCAGGATTCGTTTGGGAGGCGAAGGCGATGTACTGATGCTGACCATGCCGGTCAGCGCGGTTATCAGTGCGCGCGATGTGGGCGGTATCATAAAGCGTGAGACCGCCAATGCATCGGCAGATGTACGCGCCCGGGTTCGCATCATGCTCTCGGACAACTGGACACCGCGTGCCAAAGTGGACATCGCCTATGATTGGCGGGAGCCGCCGGGGATCAACTTTCTGGGCCAACGAATTCGTTTCGTGCGCAAAGCCGATGCAGAGCTCGCCAAGGTCATCGCCGGGCTTGAACGCGATCTGACGGCTGAAATCGGCAGGGTACAGACGCGCGCTATCGTGGAAGGCGCATGGCGGGAGGGGTTTGCAACGATCCTCCTTAACCGGGAACGTCCGCCAGCATGGATGCGGGTTACGCCCCGCAAACTAGACTGGAACGGATACAGGATCGAGGGTCGGAAACTCACGATGACCTTGTCGGCGGAAGCGCTAACCGAAACCTTTATCGGTGATGAGCCTGAACGGCCCCAGCCAACCCCGCTGCCAAAGCAGTCGAAAATGTCGGGCAATCACGGACTGCGTTTCCACATTCCGGTACTGGCCGATTACAGCCAGCTCGAACCAGTGATCCTGCGCGCGTTGAAAAAGCTGGCTGCCAAAGGAATTTCATTGGATCGGATTGGCCCGGTGCAGGTCGAATTCAAGAAAGTCACCGTCTACCCGACCGAAAATGGGCGGATCGCAGTAGGTGTGGAGGCCAGTGCAGATGTAATTCGAAGCCCTTTGAAGGGCACCAATGGTGTAGTGTGGCTGTCCGCAAAGCCATTCAACGAGGCAAATTCACAATTGGTCAATTTCAGAGATTTGAAGATTGCCGGGAGGACTGATCGCGAGGCGGTCAACCTGCTTTTCGCCTTGTTCGAGGATCCCGAAGTACTCGCAGAAATCAGCAAGGCACTGACGACCGATTTCAACAAGGATTATGCAAAGGTCGTGGAAGCCGCCAAGAAAGCCATTGCGATGCGGCAGGAAGGTGATTTCCTGCTGTCTGCCGAAGTCGATGAAATCGGCCATGGAACGGTAATTGCGACGGGCCAGGGGTTATTCCTGCCGGTCGAAGTCAAAGGCAAGGCCAATATCCGCTACAATCCTGGCTCAAAACGGTGATGGTGCTTGCCAGTTCCGGCTTGGCGGTTGTCCATACCAGCGGCGATAGGCCCGGGTGAACGCGCTGAGCTCTCCATAGCCGAGCAGTTCTGCAACTTCGCCCAAGGAACGCGTGCCTTCGATGCGGTAAAGGTCACACATCTGCTTGCGGGCTTCATCGACGATCGAGCGGAATGGGTTGCCTTCATCGACCAGGTGTCGGCGCAGCGTCCGCTCCGCCATTCCGAACGAACGGGCGATGCGATCGAGCGTAACCGGCGACTTGTTCAGTTCAGTCCACACATAGAAATAGGTGAAAGCGGAATGGCGCTTGCCCATTTCCAGCCATCCCAGTTTACTTGCATGCGCTTTGTGTGCCGCGTGCAACAGCATCTCGTTGGCAAAGGGCGACGGCGCATGGCATTGGCTGGAGGAGAAATGGATGGCGGTCTGCGGCGCACCGAACTCGATCGGATGGCCTATGATCCTCTGATATTTTGCAGGATCGAACCGGGGTGCATGCTGCGCGGTTATCTTTTTGATTTGCGTTGCATCACCGTAAATTTCCTTGGCCAGCCGGGAATAGGTCGTGATCGAAAAATCCACAGCGGCAGATAGCGATTCGGCAGAATGCCCCATCAGGTTCCAGCTCAAGATGACTTCGGTCCCGGTATCGGCCAGCGCCACGCGATACATGCTTTGCCGCAATTCCTGCATCAGGACATTTTCTTGGATGACGTCGAATAATGTCGGCAAAAGTCGCGTCGCAAATCCAAGATCGGAAAAGCAACTCGGACGCGAGTCCCGCCCAATTTCGAGCGTCACTGCCGGATTGCCCAAATGGGACTCGATCGCAGTCAACAATCTGTTGAGTGTCTGACCTGGCACGCGGGCCAACTGGTTGCGTATGGTGCTTTCCGAAATACCGATGGCTTCCAGCAGGATGGGTCGGCTGGCGCCTCTTGCCACTGCGGCACTGATTACGCGTCCGATCATGTTGGCCGAAACGGTATCGGGCGGGATCGGAATCTCTCCGCCCACCAGTCTTTTCACAACCGCGAAATGATGGCCTCCCTCCATTGGATAAACTCAACCACTGCAAGCGGCGCTATGCAAGCCTATTGTCTTGATTGCTTGCGACAAACCGAGGTGCGCGATATGCGGTCGCCATGAACCTAGCCGATATCCTGTCGCAGCTTCGTGCCGACGCCACCGATCAGAAAATCACTATCCCGTCGACATGGCATCAGGGCCGCACCGCTTACGGTGGTTTGAGCTCTGCCTTGGCCTATCAATCGGCGAAACTCGTGGCCCCTGATCTGCCCCCGTTGCTGACAGCACAGATTGCATTTTCAGGGCCGCTGTCGGGTGAGGTCGAAATCCATAGCAAGATTTTGCGCCGCGGCCGCAACAGTGCCTTTATCAAAAGCGAAATCACCGTGGGCGATGAAGTCGGGCTTAGCTGCGTCTTCGTGTTCATGGCGCGCCGCGAGAGCCATATCGATTTTGAAGGCCTGCCCCGCCCCGAATTCCCACCCATTCCGGAGGACGGCAAAACGCGCAGCGGGCCGCCCGAATTCTTCACCCATAATATGGATTATCCTGAAAAGCGGCTGATCCTTGGCATGGACAAGCCGCGGCTCGCCAACTGGCACCGCTTGAAAGAGCGCGAAGGCCTCGATCCCGTGGCAAACCTGATCTGCATGGGTGATGCCCTGCCGCCATCTACCATGGGGTTGATGAAAAAGGAAGGCATGATCAGCTCGATCAACTGGCAGATCAACCTGCTGACCAATGCGCCCGAGACCGAGAATGGCTGGTGGTTCCTCGAAAGCGAAACGCACCACGCCGTCCACGGCGCGAGCAGCCAGTTTATGACGGTTTGGAACAGCAAGGGTGAGCCGATGATGACCGGCATGCAGTCGGTCGCGTTGTTCGTCTGATTATTGCTTCGCAAGTATGTCGCGCTCGCTGCGCGCCATGTAATCACGGGTGATCGGCAAGCTACGGCGGTTGCGTGCAAATTGGATCTGGTAATTGCACATGCCGCCCCATTCGAACGCGGCGGTCGCCCCGGCGAGGTAAAAGATCCACATCCGGTAGAAACGTGCGTCCATCATCGCGATGATCGCTTCGCGTTGCGCCATCACCCGTGCGTACCAGGCGCGCAGTGTGAATGCGTAATGCAGGCGCAAATTTTCGATATCGGTGGCGATCAGCTTTGATTTTTCGCTCGCTGACAGCGTTTCGGACAGTGCGGGAATATAGCCGCCGGGGAAGATATATTTGCGGGTGAAGGCATCCGTCGCACCCGGTTTCCCCATTCGTCCGATGGTGTGGAGCAGCATCACGCCATCATTCTTGAGCAGATTTACAGCGCTACGGAAAAAGGTTTCAAACTGCGGAACACCGACATGTTCGAACATGCCCACCGACACGATGCGGTCAAACTGACCCTGTGCGGTGCGTGCGAAATCGCGATAGTCGATCAACTCGAACGTCACGCGGTCGAAAACGCCTGCAGCCGATGCGCGCTCGCGCGCCAGCTTTAGCTGTTCCTCGCTCAAGGTAATGCCCAAAACTTCCACGTCGGCGATCTGGTTGAGGTACAGCGCCATGCCGCCCCAGCCGCACCCGATGTCCAGCACGCGCTGCCCCGGCTGAAGCGCCAGCTTTGCAGCAATGTGCGCCTTCTTACTGAGTTGCGCCTGTTCGAGGCCAATATTGGGGTCAGGCCAATAGGCGCAGCTATATTGCATGTCTGAATCGAGCCACAGCCTGTAGAAATCATTAGAGAGGTCGTAATGGTGTGCGACATTCGCACGTGATCGGTCAAGGTTGTTCATCTGGCGCAGCGGCCGCACCAATTGGCTGCCTAGGCGCTTCAGCATTCCGGGATCTCCGATCTC
>Ga0255182_1001249_pt1 | contig 13641 bp, 12 predicted proteins | sample Atl_UVDOM_RepA_8_FD_188420 | JGI IMG/M metagenome (GOLD analysis project Ga0255182, IMG submission 188420) | Freshwater microbial communities from Altamaha River, Georgia, United States - Atl_UVDOM_RepA_8d | ecosystem: Environmental > Aquatic > Freshwater > River | place: USA: Georgia...
CGAGACCGCCTTGGGGTTGGCCTTGATCGCGGCTTCGAGCTCTTTCCAGGTCTTGATCTTGCCGGCCGCAGGCACCACGATCACGCCGGCTTCTTCGGTCAGGCGGGCGATCGGGGTCACGTTCTTGATCGTCACGGGGCTCTTGTTGGCGATGCCGGCGCCGATCATGACCGAGCCGCCGACCATCAGGCTGTTGCCCTGGCCCTTGCGCTGATTGACAAAGCGCGGCAGGCCGACCATGCCGCCGGCGCCGCCGACGTTTTCAAACTGCATATTGCCCACCAGGCCAGCGGCCTTGGCGGCGCGCTCGATGGCGCGGGCGGTGCCGTCCCAGCCGCCGCCCGGGGCTGCAGGCACGAACATGTTGAGGACGTCGAACATCGGCTTGCCCTGGGCCCAGGCGGGCAGGGCCAGCGAGGCGCCGGCGGCGGCGCCAAGGCCGAGGAAGTCGCGTTTGGAAAGCTGCATCATGGTCTCCTGTGTGAAAATGAAAATCAGGACCTGGGCCCCGACCCGGGCATTGTGGCCCTGACAGGCGCTTTGATCCTGTCGATTCGCTGTCAGGGCCTTTCCGTGTTTACCCTCATGCCGCGCGTTCTGCTCGTCGAAGACACCCCCGACATTGCCTTGTGGCTGGCCGCCGCCTTGCGGCAGTCGGGCCTGGAGGTCGACATTGCGCCCGACGGACAGCAGGCACTCGCCCGGCTGCAGCCCGGTCACGGCTGGGACGCCCTGCTGCTGGATCTGCAGCTGCCCGGCCTGGACGGGCTGAGCCTGCTCCAGCAACTGCGCCAGTGCGGCGACACCGTGCCGGTGCTGGTGCTCACCGCCCGCGCCAGCGTGCCCGACCGGGTGCTGGGCCTGAATCTCGGGGCCGACGACTACCTGCCCAAACCCTTTGACCTCAGCGAGCTCGAAGCCCGGCTGCAGGCGCTGCTGCGCCGACCGGGACGATCGGCTGCGCCGGTGCTGCGCAACGGTCCGCTGGAAATGCGGCCCGACAGTGGCGAGGTGCTGCTCTCGGGCCAGCCGCTGGCGGTGTCGCCGCGCGAGGCGGCGGCGCTGCGGGTGCTGCTGGAGTCGCCGCGGCGCACCGTCAGCAAGGAGCAGCTGCACCAGCGGGTCTTTGCCGACGACAGCGCCGGCCTCGATGCGGTGGAGGTGCTGATCTACCGCCTGCGGCGCAAGCTCGAAGCGGCCGAGGGCGCGCCGGGCCTGCGCATCACCACCTTTCGCGGCATGGGCTACATGCTGACGGTGGACGCCGGTGCCGCCTGAAACGGCCGTCGTTCCTCGCCCGGCAGCCTCGCTGCGCCGGCGGCTGCTGCTGTGGATCCTGGGGCCGCTGACCCTGCTGATCGGCATCAACGCCGTGGTCGGCTATGGCAATGCGGTGCAGGCGGCCAACGAGGCCTACGACCGCTCGCTGTACCTGGCCGCCCGCACCCTGGCCGAGGAGCTTGAATGGCGCGAGGGCCGGCTGCGCCTGGACCTGCTGCGCGGGGCTGGCTACCTGTTTGAAAACCCCACCGGCTCGCGCCTGTTCTACAAGGTCGAGACGGCCGACGGCCGCTATCTGGCCGGCCATCCGCAGGTGCCGGGGGTGGACCTGCAGCGGCCGGCACCGGTCAGGTTCTTTGCGCTGGTGCATCTGGACGATGCGGTGTTTGCCGGTCAGCCGGTGCGGCTGGCCCAGCTGCTGCATGTGGTGGAAGGAGCCGGGGCGTCCGATCCGCTGCTGCGCATCACGGTGGTGGAAACGCTGGAGGCGCGCCAGCAGCTGATTGCCCAGATCCTGCGCGACACCCTGACCAGCCAGGGCTTGCTGCTGCTGGCCGCGGCCCTGCTGGTGGTCTGGGGTGTGCAACGCGGCATCCGGCCGCTGGAGGCCTTTCGCCGTCAGCTGGCGGACCGCGAAGACGCGGATTTTTCGCCCATCGAGCCGCCGGACGTGCCGCGCGAGCTGCGGCCGCTGATCGGTACGCTCAACGGCTACCTTCAGCGCCTGGCCCACCTGATCGAGATCCGGCGGCGCTTTCTGGACAATGCCGCGCACCAGCTGCGCACGCCGCTGACGGCGCTCAAGACCCAGCTGGCGCTGGCGCGCCGGCAAAGCCCGCCCGGCGAGCAGGCACAGTTGCTGGCCGCAGCGGCCGCCACCACCGACCATGCGGTGCGGCTGACCGAGCAGTTGCTGGCCATGACCCAGGTCGAGCACGCCCGCGAGCTGCAGGCCCCGGCGCCGGTCGACATGGCGGCCCTGGCGCGGCAGGTGACGGGTGAGCACCTGTTGCGGGCCCATGCGCAGGGCCACGACCTGGGGCTCGAAGTGCTGGCCGAAGGCTGGCAGGTTCAGGGCCAGGCCGCCTTGCTGCACGAGGCCCTGGCCAACCTGATCGACAACGCCCTGCACCACGGGCGTGCCGGCGGTCAGGTCACCGTGCGGGTCGGGCCGCACTGGGTCGAGGTCGAAGACGATGGACCAGGCATTGCGCCCGAGCACCAGCCGCATGTCTTTGAGCGCTTTTACCGCGCCGCTGCCGCCGACCGTCCGGGCAGTGGCCTGGGCCTGGCCATCGTGCGCGAGATCGCCCTGCAACACGGCGCGCAGTTGCAGCTGCGCAGCCCTTGCGTCCGCGGCATTGGCACGGCGGTGCGACTGTGCTGGCCCTCTCTCGCCCTGTCTGGGGCTGACCCGTTGCCATGAAGGAGACCAGGATGTCCCGTGTGATTACGATTGTCGAAAAGCACACGTCATTGCGTTTGAAGGACAGGGTTCAGACCTTTGTCTGCAGGTGGGTACATGCCCATATTGGGGAGAAAGCGCTGCGCCTGCTGCGGGCAGGCCTCCTGGTGCCGGTGCTCGGCCTTGCCGGTTGCGCCGCCCTGGTCACGGACCCAGCCGATGCCGACGATGCGTCCGGGCAGCGCAGTGCTGCACCAGCGTCCGTGCCCACGCGTTTGCCGCTGGTCTTTGAGGCCGATGACAAGGCGGCCTGGGAGCCGATGCGTTTGCCGGGCAAGATGCTGACCGCCTTCAGGGCCACCGAGCACGAAGGCCGTCGCAGCGTGCAGGCCCGCGCCGAGGCCTCGGCGAGCATGTTGCGCCAGCGGTTGCAGGTTGCGCCGGAACTGCTCGGACGCCTGCAGTTTGCCTGGCAGGTGGCCAACCTGATCGAGGGTGCCGACATGACCCAGCGCGAGCACGAGGATGCGCCCGTGCGGCTGGTGCTGGCTTTCGACGGCGACCGCAGCCGGTTTTCGGCCCGCGATGCGCTGCTCAACGAACTCACCCGCAGCCTGACCGGTGAGGAAATGCCCTATGCAGTGCTGATGTATGTGTGGAGCAATGACCAGCCCCCGGGCACGGTGATCGTCAACCCGCGCACCGACCGTATCCGCAAGATCGTGGTCGAGTCGGGGCCGGCCCGCTTGCGCCAGTGGCTGCACTACACGCGCGATGTGCGGGCGGATTTCGAGCGTGCCTTTGGCGAGCCGCCGCAGACGCTGCAGTCGATCGGCATCATGACCGATACCGACAACACCCGGGGTCAGACCCAGGCCTGGTACGGCACCATCGTGCTGGAGGCTGCCGGGTCGGACGGCCCGGTGCGCTGAGGCGCTGTGGAGAGCCCTCAGGTGTAGCGCTTGCTGCGCAGGTTGTTTTTCATGTCGCGCAGCAGGGGCTGGAGTTCCTCGCCGATGCGCAGGGCCACGGTGGTGGCCAGGATGTCGATGATCAGCAGGTGCAGCAGGCGCGAGACCATGGGGCTGTACTTGTCATAGCCCTCCGGGTGGTCGGCTGTGAGGTGAATGTGCCCGGTGCCCGCCAGGGGTGAGCCGCTGGCGGTGATCACGATGGTGGTGGCGCCGCGTTTTTTGGCAATGTCGCAGGCGTCCATCAGGTCACGGGTGCGGCCCGAGTTGGAAATGATCACCACGCAGTCACCCGGCTGCAGCATGGAGGCACTCATGACCTGCATGTGGCCGTCGCTGTAGGCGATCGCATGCACACCGAGCCGGAAGAACTTGTGCTGCGCGTCCTGCGCCACGATGCCGGAGTTGCCCACGCCGTAGAACTCGATGCGCCGGCCGGTCTTCTGCGTCTGCGCCAGCGCCTGCGCCGCCTGGTCCAGCGCATAGGAGCTGGCATCGTTGCGGTATTTGAGGAAGGCCGCCACGGTGTTGTCGATCACCTTGACGGCGATGTCGCTGGTCTTGTCGTCTGCGTCCACGCTGCGGTGGATGAAGGGCACGCCCTCGCTCACGCTGCCGGCGAGCTTGAGCTTGAAGTCCGACAGCCCGTCATAGCCCATGCTGCGACAAAAGCGCACCACGGTGGGCTTGCTCACATGGGCGCGGTCGGCCAGTTCGGTGACCGGCAGGTTGGCAAAGGCGCGCGGGTCGGCCAGCACCAGCTTGCCCACGCGTTGTTCGGCAGGGGCCAGGGAGGGCAGGGACGCTTTGATGCGGTCGAGCATGGGGGTCTCCGGAAACAGTTCAAATCCATGGGTGGGGTGCTGTTGCATTCTTGTGGGAGCGCGCCCCCGCGCGTGAATGCCGCTATCAGCATTCCTCGCGCCAGCAAAACCCGTCGCGCGCAATCATCGCACTGGCAGCGCTTGGCCCCCAGGTGCCGGCGTGGTAGGGCCGGGGGCCGACCGAATCGGCTGCCCAGTGCTGCAGGATGGGCTCGACCCAGCGCCAGGCTTCTTCCTGTTCGTCCGCACGCACAAACAGGTTCAGGCGGCCATCGAGCACATCGAGCAGCAGGCGTTCGTAGGCGCCCACGCGCTCGCTGCCAAAGCGCTTGTCAAAGTCCAGGTCCAGATGCACCGGCGCCAGGGTCTGAGCGCCGGCACCCGGGCCGCGTTTGCTCTGCGCGGTGGCCAGCAGGTGCAGCTCCAGCCCGTCCTTGGGTTGCAGGTGGATCACCAGCTTGTTGGCCTGCCCGATCGGGGTGGCAAAGATGTCATGCGGGGTCTGGCGGAAATTGATTTCGATGTGCGCCTCGCGCGCTGCCATGCGTTTGCCGGTGCGAATGTAGAAGGGCACGCCGGCCCAACGCCAGTTGGCGATCTCGGTGCGCAAGGCGACAAAGGTTTCGGTGTGGCTGGCCGGGTTCACGCCGGGTTCGTGCCGGTAGGCCGGCACGGCCAGACCGTCCACCGTACCGGCCGCGTACTGGCCGCGGATCACATGCTGGCTCAACGTTTCGGGTGTCCAGCGCGTGAGCGCGCGCAGCACCTTGAGCTTTTCATCGCGGATGGCATCGGCATGGGCGTTGATGGGCGGCTCCATCGCAATCGCGCACAGCAGCTGCAGGGCATGGTTCTGCACCATGTCGCGCAGCGCACCGGTGCCGTCGTAAAAGCCGCCGCGCTTTTCCACGCCCAGTTCCTCGGCGATGGTGATCTGGATGTTGGCAATGTGTTCGCGCCGCCACAGCGGCTCGAACAGGGCGTTGCCAAAACGCAGCGCAAACAGGTTCTGCACGGCCGGCTTGCCCAGGTAGTGGTCGATGCGGAAGATCTGCTGCTCCTTGAAGGCCTTGCCCGCGACGGTGTTGATGGCCCGGTTGGAGGCCAGGTCGTGGCCCAGCGGCTTTTCGAGCACGATGCGGGTGCGTGGCGTGTTCAGGCCGCTGGCAGCGAGTTGCTCGCAGATGGTGGTGAACAGGGTTGGCGCGGTCGAGAGGTACATCACCACCGTGTCCGTCTCGCGCTCGGCCAGGCGGGCCTTGAGGGCGGCGTAGGCCTCGGGGCGCGAGAGGTCCATGCGCACGTAGCACAGCAGGGCGGCAAAGCGCGCCGACTCCTCAGGATTGGGGCGCTTGTCGCCCTCGACCTTTTCGAACTTGGCCTGGATGCTCTGGCGGTATTGCTCGTCGCTGAGGTCTTCGCGCCCGACGCCGATGATGCGGCCGCCTTCGGGCAGGGTGCCGTGCCGGAAGGCCTGGAACAGGGCCGGCATGAGTTTGCGCCACACCAGGTCGCCGGTGCCGCCGAAAAATACGAGGTCGAAAGCCATGGAATTTGTTATTGAGTTACCTGAAAAAAGTTTTTGAAATGTAACTTTGTTTCAAAGATAATTCAAGCCACCATGAACCAGCTCGACGCCCTCAAGCACTACACCACCGTTGTCGCCGACACCGGCGACTTTCTGCAACTGGCCCAGTTCCGTCCGCAGGACGCGACCACCAACCCCTCGCTGATCCTCAAGGCGGTGCAAAAGCCCGACTACGCACCGCTGCTGGCTGAAGCCGTGGCCGCGCACCGCGGGCAGCCGCTGGACGTGGTCATGGACCACCTGCTGGTGCGCTTTGGCCAGGAGATCCTCAAACACGTGCCGGGCCGTGTCTCCACCGAAGTCGACGCCCGCCTGAGCTTTGACACCGCCGCCACCGTGGCGCGGGCGCGCCGCATCATGGCGCTGTACGCGGCGCAGGGCATCGGCCGAGAGCGGGTGCTGATCAAGATCGCCGCCACCTGGGAAGGCATCCAGGCTGCGGCCGAGCTTGAGCGCGAGGGCATTCACTGCAACCTCACGCTGCTGTTCTCGTTCTGCCAGGCCGTGGCCTGTGGTGCGGCCGGCGTGCAGCTGATCTCGCCCTTTGTCGGCCGCATCTACGACTGGTACAAGAGAGCCGCGGGTCCCAACTGGGTCGAGGCCGACAACGCGGGCGCCAACGACCCCGGCGTGAAGTCGGTCACCGCCATCTACAACCACTACAAGAAGCACGGCATCCGCACCGAGGTGATGGGCGCGTCCTTTCGCAACATCGGGCAGATCACCGCGCTGGCGGGCTGCGACCTGCTGACCATCAGTCCCGAGCTGCTGGCCCAGCTGGCTGCGACCGAGGCACCTTTGCAGAGCGCCTTGAGTGCGCAGGCGGCGCAGGCCATGGACCTGCCTGCGGTGACCTATGACGAAGCCAGCTTCCGTCTGGCGCTTAACGAGGATGCCATGGCCACCGAAAAACTGGCCGAGGGCATCCGCGCCTTCTGCGCCGATGCGGTCAAGCTCGAGACGTTGATGGTGTAAAGAAACCTGGTGCCTTGTGTGGGAGCGAGCCCCTGCTCGCGAAGGTCACGCGGGCGCTGCTTGTCACTTTCGGCCGCAGGGGCGGCCTCCCACACCACAACCGTTTGCCCATGCGCTGTGACCACACCCCGGCCTGGCAGGCCCTGCAAACCCATGCGCAAGCCTTCAAAGGCTTTGACCTGCGCGAGGCCTTTCACGCTGACGCAGGACGTGCCGATGCGCTGAGCCAGTCGGCCCCTTATGTGTTCGCCGACCTGTCCAAGAACCACACCGACACGGCCACCGAAGCTCTGCTGCTGGCGCTGGCCGAGCAGACCGGCCTGGCTTCATACCGCGACGCGATGTTCCGTGGTGAGCCGATCAACAACACCGAAGGCCGCGCCGTCATGCACTGGCTGCTGCGCCAGCCTGCGGGCAGCCTGCCAAACGCTCTGGCCGAGCCGCTGGCACAGGTGCACACCACGCTCGACGCCATGCTGGCCTACGCCGAACAGGTGCGGGCGGATGAGGCCATCACCGATGTGGTGAACATCGGCATTGGCGGCTCCGACCTCGGGCCGCAGATGGCGGTGCTGGCCCTGCAGGACTTTGTGGTGCCGGGCCAGCGATTCCATTTCGTCTCGAACGTGGACGGCCACGAACTGGCCGCCGTGCTCAAGGGCCTCAAGGCACAGAACACCCTGTTCCTGATCGCCTCCAAGACCTTCACCACGATCGAGACCATGACCAATGCCCGCTCGGCACTGGCGTGGTTTGAGGCGCAGGGTGGCAGCGATGTGTCACGCCACTTTGCGGCACTGACCACGAACGTCCAGGCCGCGGCGGCCATGGGCATCACCACCACCTTCGGTTTCTGGGACTGGGTGGGCGGGCGCTATTCGATGTGGTCGGCCATTGGCTTGCCGATCGCCATCGCCGTTGGCGCCCAAGGCTTTCGGGACTTGCTGGCCGGCGCCCACGCGATGGACCGGCATTTCCAGACCGCGCCACTGGCGCAAAACCTTCCGGTGCGCCTGGGCCTGCTCGACGTCTGGTACCGCAATTTCCTGGGCTACACCAGCCGTTCGATTGCGCCCTATCACAGCGCGCTGCGCCGCCTGCCGGCGTACCTGCAGCAGCTGGAGATGGAGAGCAACGGCAAGTGCGTGGACCGCAACGGCCTGGCACTGCCCTTTGGCACGTCCCCTGTACTCTGGGGCGAGCCCGGCACCAACGGCCAGCACGCCTACTTCCAGATGCTGCACCAGGGCACCGACGTCGTGCCGCTGGAATTCATCGCGGTCAAAAAGCCCACGCACAACCTGGCCGAACACCACGAACTCCTGCTGGTCAACGCCATCGCGCAGGCGCAGGCGCTCATGCTGGGCCAAGGCGATGCAGGCGGGCACAAGCATTTCACGGGCAACCGGCCCAGCACCTTTTTGCTGCTCGATGAACTCACGCCAGGCAGTCTGGGTGCCTTGATTGCGATGCAGGAGCACCGCGTGTTCGTCAGCGGCGCGATCTGGGGCATCAACAGCTTCGACCAGTGGGGGGTGGAGCTGGGCAAAGTGCTGGCCAGGGATATCCGTGTCCGCATGGCCTCAGGTGATGCGAGCGGACTCGATGCCTCGACGGCGGCCTTGCTGGCGCGAATGCGTTGACCCTTCAGCGTTGGATCGCAAGCACGCCGGTTCTTGACCTGAGGGCGGCGTTCAAGTGCCTTCACGCTGAAGCAACTGCCGACTGAAGGCCAGAAAATCATCCAGGTGATGCGTCAGGATGTTCAGGGTAATCGGCAGCTGAAGGGCTTGGTAGTCGTGTACGGCAACATTGCGAAAACCCACCATGCGCCGCATCGTTTCTGCGACAGAGGCCGTGAGCCAGCCGGCCTGCTCCAGCAGGGTGAAAGTGTCTCGGGCACTCTGGGCGATGCCCAGGCGTTCGCGCCGGACGAGATGCAAGCCCATGTCGAGGGCGGCTTCGCAGGCGCGCTGAATGTTCAGGATGGCAGCATCCTGCCGAGTGAAGTTGGTGGCAAAGCCTTCGGGGTCTGCACCGTACTCTTCGCGCGCACGCGCTACGCAGCGCTCGATGGTGGCGGCCTTGTTGATCAATACATCATCGGCCATAGACCGTTCCCCGCGCCATGACATCCTGGATCAGGCCATGACGGGCTTCGTCCAGATGCAGCTTTTCGGTCAGCATGGCGGCTTCAAAAAGTCCGGCCCGGACATCCCGGGCCCACAGGCGTTGACCTTCCATCAGGATCTGGTGCTGTATGACGGTGGACGCGGCACGCAGGTCCAGCAGATCCACCGGGCAGCCACTCAGATCTGACAGTTCGCCCGCCAGTTCAAAAAGCAGGACAGGATCGGCATAGCCTTCGACCAGCACCGCCAGGTCCAGGTCGCTGTCGGGCCGCGCATGCCGGCCTTGTTCGCGCACGCGGCTGCCAAAGGCGTACACGGCCATCAGCCCGGGCAGCCGGGCTTGCAGCAGTTGTACGAGCGCTTGCAGATCCATGACAGGATTGTGGCGCATTTGCAGCGTCCAGAAAAAAGCCCCGCAAGGCAGGCGCCTGCGGGGCTTGGGGCGGTGAAGCCGGGCGTGAATTACATGCCCATGCCACCCATGCCGCCCATGTCGGGCATGGCCGGTGCGGGGGTGTCAGCCTTGGGGGCTTCGGAGACCATGCACTCGGTGGTGAGCATCAGGCTGGCCACGGAAGCGGCGTTCTGCAGCGCGGTGCGGGTCACCTTGGTCGGGTCCAGGATACCCATTTCGATCATGTCGCCATAGGTGTCGTTGGCGGCGTTGAAGCCGTAGTTGCCCTTGCCGGCCAGCACGTTGTTGACCACCACGCTGGCTTCGCCGCCGGCGTTGTAGACGATTTCGCGCAGGGGGGCTTCGATGGCCTTGAACACCAGAGCAATGCCGTGGTCCTGGTCAACGTTGTCACCCTTGAGCTGGCCCACCGACTGACGGGCGCGCAGCAGGGCCACGCCACCACCGGCGACGATGCCTTCTTCCACCGCAGCGCGGGTGGCGTGCAGGGCGTCTTCCACGCGGGCTTTCTTTTCCTTCATCTCGACTTCGGTGGCGGCACCGACCTTGATGACGGCCACACCGCCAGCCAGCTTGGCCACGCGTTCCTGCAGCTTCTCACGGTCGTAGTCGCTGGTGGCTTCTTCGATCTGCACGCGGATCTGCTTGACGCGGGCTTCGATGTCACCGGCAGCGCCAGCACCGTCGATGATGGTGGTGTTTTCCTTGCCCACTTCGATGCGCTTGGCCTGGCCGAGGTCGGTCAGCTGCACTTTTTCGAGGGTCAGGCCCACTTCTTCGGCGATCACCTTGCCACCGGTCAGGATGGCGATGTCTTCCAGCATGGCCTTGCGGCGGTCGCCAAAGCCCGGGGCCTTGACGGCGACAACCTTCAGGATGCCGCGGATGGTGTTGACCACCAGGGTCGCCAGGGCTTCGCCCTCGACGTCTTCGGCAATGATCAGCAGCGGACGGCCGGCCTTGGCCACGGCTTCCAGCGTGGGCAGCAGGTCGCGGATGTTGCTGATCTTCTTGTCGAACAGCAGCACAAACGGGTTGTCCAGCAGGGCGGCTTGCTTCTCGGGGTTGTTGATGAAGTAGGGTGACAGGTAGCCGCGGTCAAACTGCATGCCTTCCACAACATCCAGCTCGTTTTGCAGCGATTTGCCGTCTTCCACGGTGATCACGCCTTCTTTGCCCACTTTGTCCATGGCGTTGGCGATGATTTCGCCGATGCTGTGGTCGCTGTTGGCGGAAATGGAGCCGACCTGGGCGATTTCCTTGGATGTGGTGGTGGGCTTGGAGGCCTTCTTGAGCTCGGCGATCAGGGCTTCCACAGCCTTGTCGATGCCGCGCTTGAGGTCCATCGGGTTGCCGCCGGCGACCACGTACTTCATGCCTTCGCGCACGATGGCCTGGGCCAGCACGGTGGCGGTGGTGGTGCCGTCGCCAGCGTTGTCAGACGTCTTGGAAGCGACTTCCTTGACCATCTGGGCGCCCATGTTCTGCAGTTTGTCCTTGAGCTCGATTTCCTTGGCCACGGACACACCGTCCTTGGTCACGGTGGGGGCGCCGAAAGAGCGCTCGAGCACCACATTGCGGCCCTTGGGGCCCAGGGTCACCTTGACGGCATTGGCCAGGATGTTCACACCCTCGACCATGCGGGCGCGGGCTTCGCCGCCGAAAATCACGTCTTTTGCTGCCATTTGAATAGCTCCTGAATCTTGATTGAATGGGGGTTGATGACGCCCGCTGCGCGGGCAAGACCTGGCTGCTTTGCAGCTTCGATGAAGAATGACCTGTCAGGGGTCATGCGGCGCCAGCCGCGTCATCAAAGCGCAGCGAGGTCATCGCGTCATTCGACAACGGCGAACAGGTCGTCTTCCTTCATGACCAGCAGCTCGTCGCCGTCGACCTTGACGGTCTGGCCGCTGTACTTGCCGAACAGGACGCGGTCGCCGACTTTCACGGTCAGGGCCTTGGTCTCGCCCTTGTCGTTGGTCTTGCCCGGGCCAACGGCCAGCACTTCACCCTGGTCGGGCTTCTCGGCAGCGGCGTCGGGGATCACGATGCCCGAGGCGGTTTTGGTTTCGCTTTCAACGCGCTTGACGATCACGCGATCGCCGAGAGGACGAAGTTTCATTGCATCTCCTGGATTTGAAACAAGGTTGACAAACAAATGCACCGGATTCCGGTGCAGGGATCACGGCTGGAGCGGTGTTAGCACTCATCTCCATCGAGTGCTAATCATAAGGCCATTTGAACGGCTTTCAAGGGGGGGGCGCACAAGTCCCGGGCAGGCCTGGGCTTGTGCCGGACTGGTGCCGGCGGGAAAGCGGCGTGCCGGTCCTTGACCCTTCGGCGGGCAGGCAAGGCACAATCGGCGCCTTGCATCCTGGATCGCATGTTGCTCTGGTTCCGTTTTTTTTCCCGCTGGCCCTTGTGGGCCCTGCACCTGGGCGGGGCCGCATTGGGCTGGCTCGCCTGGGCCTTGTCGCCGACGTACCGCCGGCGTTTCCTGGCCAATGTGCAGCAGGCAGGCCTGGACTGGCGCCAGGCCTGGCCCGCCATCGGACACGCCGGGCGCATGACGGCCGAGTTGCCGCGGCTGTGGCTGGGTCCGCCGGTACCCGTGCAGTGGCAGGACATCGGCGTCGCGGAGCAGGCCTATGCCAGCGGCCGGGGGGTGATTTTTCTGACGCCGCACCTGGGCTGTTTCGAGATCACCGCGCAGGCCCTGGCCAGCCGTTTTTCGGCGGTGCACGGCCCCCTGACGGTCCTCTACCGCCCCGCGCGCCAGCCGGCACTGGCCGCGGTCATGGCCGAGGCCCGCAACCGGCCGGGGCTTCAGGCGGTGCCCACCACCCTGGCGGGGGTGCGGCAGATGATCAAGGCGCTGCGCAGCGGCCAGGCGGTCGGTCTGCTGCCCGACCAGGTGCCGCCCGAGGGCATGGGCCAGTGGGCGCCCTTTTTTGGCCGGCCGGCCTACACCATGACGCTCGCGGCCCGTCTGGCCTTGCAGACCGGGGCCTTGCCGGTGCTGATCTGGGGGGAGCGTTTGCCCTGGGGCCGGGGCTACCGCCTGCACACGGCGGCGCTGGAGGCGCCGCTGGCGCAGGACCTGGACGCGGCGGTGGTGCAGATCAACCAGGCCATGGAACGCATGGTCCGGCGCAGCCCCGGTCAGTATCTGTGGGGTTATGGCCGCTACAAGCAACCGCGGCAGGAGGCCTGAGCGCATGCACCCCCTGATCGTGCTGATGCGACTGCTGGCCCCCTTGCCGCTGTGGGCGGTGCGGGCGCTCGGCTGGCTCTCCGGGCGCTTGCTCTACCGGCTGGCGCGCCGGCGACGGCAGGTGGTCGAGGTCAATCTGGGCCTGTGTTTTCCGCACTGGACAGCACAGCAACGCCGGCAGGCTGCACGCCAGCACATGGTGTATTTCATGCAGGCCCTGCTGGACCGGGCCTGGCTGTGGCACGGCTCGCGGGCGCAGCTCGAACGGCGCCTACGCATCAGGGGCGATGTGGGGCCCTTGCGCGAACCGGGCGGCGTGGTGGTGCTGGCGCCGCATTTTGTGGGCATGGATGCCGGCGGGATCGCCCTGACGGTGCTGCAGGATTTGCCGATGTCGAGCATTTATGTGCCGCAACGCAACCGCCAACTGGACGCCTGGGTGCGTCAGGGCCGCAGCCGCTCCGGCCACAGCCGCCTGTATTTCCGGCACGAGGGGGTCAAGCAGATCCTGGCGGACCTGCGCCAGGGCGGCAAGCTGTATCTGTTGCCGGACCTGGATTTCGGGCCGCGCGAGTCGGTGTTTGCCCCGTTTTTTGGTGTGCCGGCGGCTACGCTGCCGTCCCTTTCGCGTTTTGCCCGGCTGGGCCGTGCCCGTGTCCTGACGGTGGTCACCCGTCTGACGCCGCAAGGCTACGAGGTCGATGTCGGGCCGGTCTGGACGGATTTTCCGGGCGAGGACGTGGTGGCGGATGCCACCCGCATGAACCAGGTGCTGGAGCAGAACATCCTGCAGATGCCGGCGCAGTATTACTGGGTCCACAAGCGATTCAAGACCC
>Ga0255182_1001250_pt1 | contig 13636 bp, 11 predicted proteins | sample Atl_UVDOM_RepA_8_FD_188420 | JGI IMG/M metagenome (GOLD analysis project Ga0255182, IMG submission 188420) | Freshwater microbial communities from Altamaha River, Georgia, United States - Atl_UVDOM_RepA_8d | ecosystem: Environmental > Aquatic > Freshwater > River | place: USA: Georgia...
ACTGAGCCGCTTGAACTTTTCTTAATAATTCATCTGCGTTACGGCCGATACCATTATCATGAATTTCAGCGACTTTGATTTGACCTTCTGGATTTACCAAGAAAGTACCACGATAAGCTAAACCTTCTTGTTCGATGTAAACACCGAAAGCACGTGATAAGTGACCTGTTGGATCGGCTAACATTGGGTACTTGATTTTTTTGATTGTTTCAGAAGTATCGTGCCAAGCCTTGTGAGTGAAGTGAGTATCAGTAGATACACCATAAACTTCAACACCCAATTTTTGAAATTCAGCATACTTATCTGCCATATCGCCTAACTCAGTTGGACATACAAATGTAAAGTCCGCTGGATAGAAGAAAAATACTGACCATTTACCCATAAGGTCTTTATCAGTAACAGTTTTGAAATTGTCATTGTGGTAAGCTTGAACTTTAAATTCAGTTACCTTTGAATTGATGATTGTGCTCATTTGAACTCCTTTTAAATAGTTTTTGCACTTGTTTAAAAAATCAGTTTTTAAATCATGTCCTGTTGAAACTAATGTAGCAAGGCCTGACGAATTATGTTAGATTCTATCAATGAAGTTTGTTACATCATAGATATAATCTATATCGCAGGACAACATCATAGAGACCGCCCCGCCAAATGTCCTAAAATAGAGCAAAATCAAGAACTTAAAGCTGCCATAACTCATGACTTTGACGGGATTTTAGCCTATAACTGATCACTCACTTCAGATCAAAACAGAGGTAAAAATGACAACAAAAGGTCAACCCCAAAGACAATATCTTAAGGACTATACGGCTCCCGCATTTCAAATCGACAGCGTCCAGCTGTACTTTAATCTGCATGAAACTGCGACACGCGTGAAATCAAAAATCCAATTCAAAAAATCGGCGCAGCAGCCACTCGTTTTAAATGGTGAAAATCTGAAATTAATATCTATTGCGATCAATGATAAAAAACTGGATTCATCTGTTTATACACTGACTGATGAAACATTAACGATTGCACAAACTCCAGATCAATTTGAATTGCAAATCGAAGTCGAAATCAATCCCGAAGCCAATAAATCCTGCGAAGGACTTTATCTGAGCCAAGGTATTTTCTGTACTCAATGTGAAGCCGAAAGTTTCCGTAAAATCACTTATTTCATGGATCGTCCGGATGTCATGACGAAATACACGGTTGAAATCGAAGCCGATGAAAAAAAATATCCAGTTTTAATGTCAAACGGCGATTGTATTGATAAAAAATCTTTGGGCGGCGGACGCCACTATACTAAATGGATTGATCCATTTAAAAAGCCGGCCTATTTGTTTGCACTTGTTGCGGGCGATCTGGGAGTTGTTCAAGATCACTTTGTCACAAAATCTGGTAAAAAAGTGGATCTATTCGTATATGCTTCACATGGTAAACAAGATCGCTGTCATTTTGCGATGGAATCACTGAAAAAATCGATGAAGTGGGACGAAGAACGTTTTGGACTTGAATACGATTTGAACCAATACATGATCGTTTCGATTGACGATTTTAATATGGGCGCCATGGAAAACAAAGGCTTGAACGTTTTTAATTCACGTTTGGTTTTAGCAGACGAAAAAACAGCCACAGACAATGATTTTCATTCGATCGAATCTGTGGTCGGTCATGAATATTTCCATAACTGGACCGGAAATCGTGTCACATGCAGAAATTGGTTTGAACTATCTTTGAAAGAAGGCCTGACCGTTTTCCGCGATCAAGAATTTTCGGCAGATATGAATTCAGCGGCCGTCCAAAGAATCACAGATGTGGATCGCTTACGGGCCCGTCAATTTTCCGAAGATGCCGGACCGAATTCTCATCCGGTTCGTCCAGAGTCTTGTTTGGCTGTTGATAACTTTTATACAGCGACTATTTACGAAAAAGGCGCCGAAGTCATTCGCATGATGCAAACAATTGTGGGTCGTGATGGATTCCGCAAAGGTATGGATGAATATTTTAAACGTCATGACGGTCAAGCCGTCACCATCGAAGATTTCGCAGCGGCGATCAGTGAACCGAATGGTCAGGATTTTACCCAATTCAAACGTTGGTATTCACAACCGGGAACACCGATCGTGACTGTTCAAGAAAATTTTTCGAATGATGGCACATATACTGTGACATTGACTCAGTCGAATGCCGATCTGGATAATCAAAAAAAGAATCAGCCTTTTTACATTCCTTTAAAATTTGGTTTAATTACAAACGAAGGCCAAGAAATCGAAAAAGGTCTTTGGATTCTGAAAGATCCAACTCAAACTTGGACTTTTAAAAATTTAAAAGCAAAACCCACATTATCATTGAATCGTGAATTTTCAGCACCGATCAAATTAAAATGGTCGATGCCTCATTCGGAAATGTTGAATCTAATCAAGTTCGATACGGATGCCTTCAACAAACGCGAAGCTTGTCAAAAAATGCTTTTGGATGAATGTTTACGTTTAATCACAGCTCTGGATGCAGGCCAAAATGTGACTGTTAAAACAGAAATCATCGAAGCCTTGGGACACTTACTCAAGGACAATTCATTGGATCCAGAGTTTAAATCTTTGATTTTGTCATTACCGATGGATTTAGTTTTAGCCCAGGAAGTGGCTGTTTTAAATCCTGTTTCGTTGGCGCAATCTAAAAAAATGATCGTCAAAGAATTTGTGAATAAATACAAAACAGATTTAATCGCGGCTTATCAAGCTCATCACGCCAAAAACACACGCGGCGATCGTGCTTTGAAAAATTTGGTCTTAGGACTTTTGTGTTCAGCACAAACAACCGAAGGCCATGATTTAGCTGAAAAACAATATTTTTCTGCTGCGAATATGACCGACTCTATTTATGCCTTGATAGCGATTGGACATTTTGATTCGTCTGCACAACAAAAAGCCAATGCGGATTTTTACAATAAATGGAAATCTGACAGCGTTGTTTTCAATAAATGGTTGAACGTACAGGCTTCGTCTCAGCACGAAAAAACATTTGAACGCGTTCAGCACTCAATGACTGTTCAAGGATTTGATTCAAACACCCCAAACAACATCTATAACTTGCATGGTGTGTTTGGAAATAATTTCCTTCGATTTCACACTGTCGAACACAATACTTATCAATGGTATTGCCAGGAATTATTACGCGTCGATGCGGTGAATCCTCAAGTCGCGGCTCGAATGGCACAGGCTTTTAATTTTACTCAAAAATTACCTGCGAATTTAAAACAAGCGGCACAAACTGAAATCTCCAAGCTTTTAAATAATCCTCAATTATCTAAAAATGCTCGCGAGCTTTTAGAAAAGTGTCTATAAAAAATATTTTTTGATTTTTAATCATGTCACACACAAAGCCCATCAGAAAAACTGGTGGGTTTTCTTTGAGAACTTTGAGCAGAGTATGATCTAACCCATACACTCCCCACACTAGCTCTATATCCCCTGGGATCGAATGACTTTCTAGCTCCAAAGTATTTCCCATTCGCTCGACGACAATCCTTTCAGTCGGTCTTTTTTATACCGAATCAATCCGCGTGCTTCTTGGATATTTAACTGAATATAATTTCGCACGACTTGATAGGGTTTCCATCCTTGAATCACCCTGGTAAACGGCCGGTATTTCCACACTTTGTTCGGTCTGTAGCCCGACTTGTTGTTGGCTTTTTTACGGGTATCGGTCACACCCGATGGAATTAAAAATCCATTTTTCTGAAACAGCTGCGCAATTTGCCCCGCCACTGTCCGTAAAAACGCCTGTCCGTGGGATCTTTTCGGAAACCGAACCAGCAAATGAATATGATCGTGGTTAATAGATACCTGTTCCACCTTGATAAAAAATCGACGAGCATATTCTAGAATTGTCTGATTCACAATTTGAAACCCCAACGGTGACCGAAGCCCCCGGCGCAAAGATTTCATATCCGTTTTAAAGACCAAATGAATCGGTGCGCGCGTCGACAACGGGCGTGCCGTGCGGCCACGGCGTTTGTTGCGCAAAGTCCCACCGTGGTTATAGCGAAACTGCCAATTTGGTTTGTTGAAATCGAATTGCTTTTGCGTTTGATTTTGTTTTTGGTGACCCATACCCGAAGTGCTCCTTGATAAGAGCACCCAGCAAGGGACGGAGCGCGGGCTGTATGTGTTACGTTTGAATAAGTGTTGTCAGGAACGGTGTTCGGACTGAATAAACAGATTTTTTAATTGATTCAACAGATTAATATCAATCTTGATAGATTATCTAAGATTCAATTTTTTAGATTTCCAGGTTTGCAGAAATAACTATCGATCAAAACGCAAGCGGCATTGTTTTAAAAATTCAGTGCGAGTCGTCGCCTGAGTTTTAAAAGCGCCACGTAAGTCCGACGTTGTGGTTGTGCTATGAGTATCTTGAATTCCACGCGTGATCACACAGTAATGTTTAGCATTGATATGAACGGCAACATCTTCTGTATCTAAAAGATATTGAAGACAATCGGCAATTTGTTTTGTTAAACGTTCTTGGACTTGAGGACGACGGCCGAAAAAATCTACGATCCGATTTAATTTCGATAAACCGATCACTTTTTTATTCGGGATATAAGCCACAGTCGCAAATCCATCTATAGGTTGAAAATGATGTTCGCAGGTCGAGATCACTTCGATGTCCTGAACACAAACCATTTGATCGTATTGCATTTTATTGTCGATCACTGTGATTTTTGGAAAATTGTCAGAATTCAAACCACCAAAAATTTCATTTACATACATTTTAGCAATTCGTTTAGGCGTATCGCGAAGTGAATCATCGGATAAATCCAAACCGAGTGTTTTCATGATTTCAGCAAAATGAACTTTGATTTTTTCAATTTTTTCAGCATCCGTCAGATTGGTTTCCAAAGTCGGAGACGAACGAACATGCGACAGAATTTCAACTGCTTTAGACTCGATATTCTTTTCGATCATTTTTTTTCCATCTGACATAAAGCCTCCCAATGTCTAGTTAACACCTTATCTGATTTTAACTAAGACAGCTATTAGTTTAATATTTTTTAAACTAATAGCTAAGATATGGGTACTTATAACCCCATTTTATGGCAATTAACAAGCCTGTTCCCTAAACAAGACGATCTATTTGAGACTGAACTAAACGAAGTAAATTTTCTACACGATCGGTCGAATGTGAATCCTTGAATAAAGCTTCATTGACCACCAACAACTGACGAGATGTGGGCACGGGTTTTACCTCGCCCACATTGTCGCCGATCCGTGAAATTTGCAATGTGGGATGATTGGACCAATCGTAAATATCATTTTCGTTTAAATTCAAACGAATACGAGCATCACCCAATACTTTTTGAGCAATCCATTTTTCTATATTTTCGATTTCCAAAGGTAAAGAAGATTTAATTAAAGGAGCTCGGATTGACATCAAAATTTGATTCTTCATTTTTTTAATTTCAACAGAGACATCGTCAATTTTAAGCTGTGAAACTGATTTTTTAAAAACAGTCGTCCACTGTGGTGAATTGATAATCACCTGAACCACGCGAAGGGCCTCGACCTGTTCCGGTTTAACCCACATCGAAGTCATACCATCTACTTTCGACCATTCGATAACCGGCATCGCAAAAATAATTTTGCCAGTTTTATAGACTTTATCATTTTTAGGATTGGAAAAAGTCAGTTCTTTTAAACTGCCTTCCTCTTTGTATTTAATCAATTTGTGATTCAGACGGATTTGTCTCTCAGGAACCAATCCAGAGACAACTTCGACCAGTCGATTTAAAAATTCTTGAGAACCCAATTTAAAAGTCCAAGATTGCGCATCAACAGACGCTGTTGCTACGCCTAATTCCTTGCAAAGGTTGAATAAGGTTGTCGAATTTTTTGAAAAAACACTCGCTCCGTACTCATTCGGTCCTGATGATAAAATCTGCCCACCCAATCGACGCGAAGCTTCGAATAAACGAAAAGGAATTTTGCGTTTTTTAAGCTCATAAGCCGAAAATAATCCCGAAATTCCACCGCCCACAACGCAAACTTGATCCGGCAATTCGGGCGGATCGGTTATCAATGTTTCATCAATAGTTTGGCACGACGTAAGCAAGCCTGTTGCTGAGACAGCTCCTAGTTGCGCCGCAGTTCCAATGACTGCTCCGCTCTGAATAAAATTTTGAATAAATTTTCTACGATTTTGCACATCTCCATGCTAACTTGCTTCCATGTCGTTTTCAATCAACTCTGACAACTGGCTGCAAGAACTAGAACAAAATGACTGGACTTTACTGCAACTCAGCCCTGATTTTTGCACCCGCATCCAAGCTTATGCCCGGGAATTAGATCAACAGTCTTGCTTTACCCCGGCCGCCTTGGCAGAACAAGCCCATTCAAATATCCGAAATGATCGAACGTTTTGGATTCAAGACGACACGAAACACCCTGTCGGAATTGAAATACTGCATTTTTTAGATCAAATAAAAAATTCATTACGCGATTATTTTAGGATCAGTTTGACCCATTACGAATGTCATTTAGCGATATTCGACGAGGGACATTTTTATCATAAACACACCGATCAAAAAAAAACAGACAATCACAGATTTTTTTCTTTTGTGATTTATTTAAATTCGGATTGGTCCGACACAGACGGTGGTCAGCTGGCCATTTACAAAGACAACGAGCCGCCCATTTTTATTCAACCGGAAATGCCTCAGATGATTATTTTTAAAAGCGAACTCTTGCACGAAGTTTTGGTCGCCCAGCGACAGCGGTTATCATTAACTGGCTGGATGAGGACTCACTGATGATGACGTTGAAAAGCAAACAAGACCTCGTCCTCTTTTTTCTCAAAGAACGCTGGCCCTACCGAGTCCTGCTTTTGAGTTTATCCATTGTCAATGCAGTCAGTGGTTTATCACTCCCCTTTTTACAAAGACAATTTACCCAGAGTAACCAGTTATCTGACTTGGTCATTTGTACTTTACTGACTTTGTTGAGTTTTATGTGTTTTCAATTGACGAATTATGTCGGCACCCAAGAAGCCCTGCATTTACAAAACAAACTCAGCGGACATTTATATCGATACTTCGTCCATTTAAAAAACATGAGTTCGATTCGTTCGACAGGTGAAAAAGTCGCCTTGTACACAACTGATATTCCCAGCACGACGATGTGGCTGGAGCAAAGCGTTCCCTATTTTTTAACGACTTTTTTTCCTTTGATTCTGACACCGTTTTTCTTGCAAAAATTTTATCACCTGCCCTTTGGATTTTCAGTTTTGATCATTGCTCTTTTATTAGCGTTTAATTTGTCGCTGGCCTATCGTCAGTCGATCTTTTTTTATCGATTTAAAATCCTTGCCGCCGAGCGAATGGGCGTGGTGAACGAATGGATTCAAAACATTCGTTTTTTAAAAACCATCAATTGGGTGGGGCGTTTTGAAAAGCGCATTTTTTCAAAACGCATCGTCGAAACTGAAAACCGCATCCAAATGGTCACGAATGGTCAAATAATGAATTCATTTTCTTCCAGTATTACGTTCTGGTTGAATTTATTTGTTCTTGTTTTCATTTTATTCTTTGAACTCAACTCTCCGAATGCCACTTTTAAAAAAGATGATATTTTTGTTTTATTTTGGGTGATGGGAATTTTTCTGTCTCGTCCTTTGCGCCAATTGCCTTGGTTAATCACGATGTTTTTTGATGCGTCTACATCAGCGCAGCGCTATGTTCAAGGCCTGGCTGACGCCCAAGAAGAACCTCAAATTAAATCCTCGCCGAATTTATCTGGCAACCAAGTTTTAAAAATTGAAAACCTCAGCCTGACATTGCAAAATAAACAATTACTCAAAAATATTAACCTCACAATCAACAAAGGTGAATGGGTGGGTTTGATTGGCCCCGTAGGATCTGGAAAAACGCTGTTGATGAAATCTCTTCTGAAGGAAACGCCTTTTAGCGCCGAACAGTTCAACAGCACTTTGACGCGATTTTTGCCCCAAGATCCCTTTATCATGAGTGCCACCATCCGCGAAAACATCGATTTAAAATACGAATCTCAATTACCTAACGACGTCGCTGAAAAAGCATTGCATCAAGCCGAATTTGATCTGACAGTTGATCGCATGCAAAATGCCTTGGAAACAGAGATCGGCGAACGAGGTCTGAATTTATCGGGTGGACAAAAACAACGCCTCAGTCTTTCAAGAGTTTTCTTGGATCCGCAACCTTTGATCCTACTCGACGATCCGTTGAGCGCTGTTGACATTGCGACTGAAAAAAAATTGCTCAGAACTATTTTAGCCTTAAAAAACCAAGGTCATGCTTTTTTAATGAGCTCACAACGTTATCATTTTTTAGAAATGTGTGATCGTATTTTATTTATTGATGAAGGTGAAATTCGTTTTTCAGGATCCTATTCAGAACTGTTACAACAACCAGCGCTGAAGGAGTTTATCCAATGAAAATGAAATCTAAAACCAAAGGACACGGATTTTCTCGAAACATCTATAACACACTTTTACAAAGTTATCGCCCTTATTTACTGAAGCTATTGTTCGTTGTTTTACTGGGCTTTTTAGGACGTTTGATTTTAATGGCCAATGCTCAGCTGATTGCCAAATCTATTGACCACTTAAGTGTCGTTGATTTTAAAGGTTTACAAAGCTTGATTATTGAATTGTTTATTTTACTCAGTATTTCATTGGTTATGACCTTAATTTATCGAACCTCGTTTTCACGTTTATCATCTCTGGCTGTATCCAGATTGTATGATGAAACGACTTATCGAGTGTCTCGATTTCCAATGGCTTATTTTGATCAAACTCCGGTTGGAAAAATTACGACTCGCTTTTCCAGCGACTATGGAAACGTGTTTCGATTGTTCGGCGGACCACTCGCCGAATTTTTATCCATTTTATTTGATTTAATTTCCATCATCATCATCATGTCTTTGACCAATACCTATTTCTTGCTCAGCCTGAGCTTGGCCGGATTTGGTTTTTATTTTATTTTAAAGTTTAATCAGAAAAAACTGCGAACCCTCAGACGCGATATGTCCGTCCTGCGCGCCCCTTCGATCGCCCATTTTTCGGAAACGATCCAAGGCAGTCTGACGATCCGATTGAATCAAAAAGAAAATCTTTTTACAGAACGTTTTTTGAAACTGAATCAGCTCTTTATCGATTGTAAAAAAGCTGTTTCAAAACAAATTTTAACTTTCTCGATTCAGTTGAACACATTATCTGCGTTGCTGTTTTTAATTCATGGAGCCATCTGTTTGTGGCTATTCCAACAAAACTTGATTGGCACGGGACAGATCACTGTTATCCTGGGATTGACAGTATTGGCGACCAATACCTTACAAATGTTTTTTGAATGGTATTCTCAGTTTGACGAAGCCTTGATCGGCGTTGAACGAATGGACGAATTGCTGCGCTCGCCTCTGGAAGAAAACGCTTATCTGCCTTTTGAATCCGATTTCGATACGGCTCATCCTAAAAAGCAGAATCTGCAAAAACAAAAGGCCAATCGAAAATTTGAAATATTGGAAGTACACAATTTAAATTTTATTTATCCTAATACCGACCATTTTGTTTTAAAAGATATTCACTTCAAACTTAGAAATGGTGAAAAATTAGGAATTATCGGACGAACAGGCGCCGGTAAATCCAGCCTCGTGGCGGCCCTGCTGCGATTGTACCCTATTCATTCCGGCACTCTACTGGTTAATAACCAACCTATTCTAGATATCGAAGATTATCGCCAGCAATTTGCTGTTATCAGCCAGGATCAATTTTTTATTCAAGGCACACTGAAGGAAAATTTAGATCTATTTGATTTACATTCCGAAAAAGAACTGAACCAAGTTTTGAAAAAAGTCGGCCTCGAACTGGATTTACAAACACCCATCGAAGAAAAAGGACAAAACCTGTCTCAGGGTGAAAAACAATTAATGAGCCTGGCCCGAGGATTTCTGCAAAATGCAGAGCTGTTTATTTTTGACGAAGCGACCGCAAATATTGACCCGCAAACTGAAAAAGTCATCGAGGTCGCCCTGAAGGAAACCCTCCATGATAAAACTCAAATTCGAATTGCCCACCGGCTGGCAACTGTCGAGGACTGTGATTTTATTTTATGGTTAGACCAGGGATCCGTGAAAAAGTTCGGCCCAGCACAAGAAGTGCTTGAGGCTTTTAGAAACTTTCGATAAAACAGGACATGTCTTCAGAAAATGAAAATAACGCCCCCAAAGAAGAAAAAGAACTTCTCGAAACAGAAGTCGCCACTGATGCTGAAGTCGTCATTGATTTTGACTACATTCACGATCATTGGTCGCAATTTTCATTTTCACAGCGCCAAGAACATTTTGCTAAACTTTCTCGAACCGAGGCCGAAGAATTATTTCTGAATTTAAACTCGTCCGACCAATACGAACTGATTAAAGAAGTTCCTACCCTGGAAAAACGTTCTTGGATTCGCATGTTGGCACCGGATGACGCTGCCGATCTGATCCAAGAGGCCGCTGAAACTGAGCAAAAAGAAGAACTGTTAACTTTGTTGGATCCTCAAACAAAACGCGAAGTCAGCGCCCTTTTGGCCTATGCTGAAGATGACGCCGGCGGTATCATGAATTCGCGTTTTATTCGTTTACGTCCCTATATGACGGTCGATGAAGCCATCAGTTATATTCGTATCCAAGCGAAAACTCAGGTCGAAACGATTTATTATGCGTATGTCCTCAGTCCTGAACAAACCATTTTAGGTGTTGTTTCATTCCGTGAATTATTCGCAGCCTCACTGAACAAAAAAGTCCAAGACATCATGCACACAGATATCGTCTCTATCCCCGATGATTTGGACCAGGAACAAATTGGTCAAATTTTTTCAAAACAAGAACTCATGGCGATTCCCGTTGTTGATAAATATCAAAAAATGGTCGGTATCGTCACTTTCGATGACGTGGCCCAAGCCGTCCAAGAAGAAGCCACTGAAGATATTCACAAAATTGGTGCCGTCGAAACATTGGATGCTCCGTATTTACAAATTTCGTTTTTAAAAATGATCCAAAAAAGAGTCTACTGGCTGATGATTCTTTTTGTCGGCGAAATGTTTACTGCGACCGCTTTGGGATATTTTGAACATTACTTACAGCGCGCTGTTGTTTTATCGCTATTTTTACCGCTGATTATTAGTTCGGGTGGAAACTCAGGATCACAAGCTTCGACTTTGATGGTGCGTGCGATGGCCTTGGGCGAAGTTAAGCTGAAGGACTGGTGGCGTGTTTTAATTCGCGAAATCGCTTCTGGTTTAACATTGGGTGTGTGTTTAGGTTTAATTGGTTTATTCAGAATTTATTTTTGGCCATGGCGTGAAACAATGTACGGCGAACACTATGGATATATCGCCATTACTGTCGGTGTATCGGTGATTGGTGTTGTATTATGGGGAACGATTTCAGGATCGATGTTACCATTTATTTTACGCAAACTTGGACTGGATCCCGCAGCCGCTTCAGCACCAGCCGTTGCGACTATTGTGGATGTCACAGGCGTGATCATTTATTTTACTGTCGCGAATTTATTTTTGTCTGGATTATTACTTTAATGCAAAAACTGACTCCTACGTCGGAGTCAGTCCTGCTGTCCATTGACCCATTTGCATTTTCAGCGCCTCAGAAATATTTAAAAATTTAACGCCAAAGGCTTGGTTTTTCTGACACCATACAATCTGAGCTTCGATTTCTTCTTGATGATCCGCGATTTGAACTTTGACGATTTGTCCTTGCGCTAGATCAGCTCCACCTTTGAATGACAACCCACCAACAGCCAACGTGTCTGTGGCCGCTTGAATGGCCATATCACCCGTTTTGATAATGATATCTTTGACAACATTAAACCGTTCGTATTGACGTTTGTGGAAAGCTCGCGCAGGTACACGAGTCGCCTTACGACGCAGTCCCAGCGCTAATAGCAATGGCATCAAGATCACACTGAAAACTAAAATTTGATCTAATAAACTACCGCCTGTCGGAGGAGTTCCACCACCTGAACCCATTTGGCTGGCCACAGTGCTGACGAGGCCACAACCCGCTTTGGGAGCCGCTTCAATTTCTGAAGCAATGCTACGTGAGCTGGCCGAGTACGCTGGTGCCCAAGTTGTCGTTCCCACATTTGAAATAGCGCTTTGGACAGCTTTGTAGGCATTCACACGTCCCGATGTTTGTGTTCGGGGCGCTAACACCGAAAACACATCGACTTGTGACATGATAATACCTTTTACTTGATACGCTGATAACTGCGGAGCTTCGCGAATCACAAGGGCTGCCAGTCCTGCGACAAACGGAGCCGCCATTGATGTTCCGGACATCATTTGAAAACAACCCGGCGCCGAGCAACCAGTGCCTGGAACAGTACTAATAATAGAAACTCCAGGAGCGGCTACATGAGTTCGAGTCGTACTGTAATTTGAAAACGAAGCCTTCACATCTGAATCTGTCGTAGCCACGACAGTAATGTTGCTTGGCGTATCGAATGCCGCTGGATACATCGGTGTCGTATCAATGTTGTAACCAGAATTTCCAGCCGCAGTGACTAAGACCACATCGTGATTGTAAGCATTTGCATAAGCATCATTCAGAGCTTGAGAATAAGAAGGACCACCCCAAGAATTATTGATGACACGCGCACCATTGTTAACCGCGTAATTGATGGCCGCGATCGCGTCAGCCGTCGTACCCGAACCAAAACCATCTAGAAACTTTAAGGGCATAATTTGAATGCGCGATTCGCGCACGGGAAATTCAGTAATATCCTGACCTAATCCTAAAATAATACCCGCCACGTGCGTTCCGTGATCGGCATCGTCATAAATGCTGGAACTGCCATCGACAAAATTCCATCCACGGACATCATCAATGTAACCGTTCCCATCATCATCCACGCCCGGTTGACCATTCAATTCAGCGGTATTTGTCCAAATCGAATTACTATCTGCGAAAACACCGTGATTCAAATCTAAACCAGTATCCACAACCGCCACCACTGTTTTAGGCGTTGCGTGATTATAGGCTTTGGCAATTTGCCAAGCTTGTTGTACTTGAGTATTCGCATAAGACTGAATATAAGTATCGGCGTTTGTCGGTGGCACGCCCATCGCCTGCGTGTCCTTTGGATCAATCGATAAAATATAATTAGGCTCGACATATTCAACATCAGGATGATTTTTTAAAAAATCAACCTTGGAAGCCGATGCTGATTTCATATAAATCATACGTGATTCGGAAAATTGCTTTTTGATTTGAACATCTGAACCGAGAGCGTTTAATATACGACGGCCTTTTTCAGTGGCTGCTTTTTGCGAAGCCGCTGAAGGAGCTTGTCCCGACGGAGCCTTCATTTTAACAATATATTCGTTCGCAACGACTTTGCCGACTTTCAAAGACTGTGCTTGTGTTGTCACGCCCAGAATCAAAATACTGATAATAGCTACGAATTCACGTACTAGATATTTTTTCATTCATTAATTTATCGGAAAAAACAAAATTAACTTAACCAAAGACTTGGCTCAATTTGGAATTTAAACATAAAAAAAGCCGGAATTTTTTCCGGCTTTTTTGGCATCCATTTTAAATTGTCTTAAAATGAGAAA
>Ga0255182_1001252_pt1 | contig 13632 bp, 10 predicted proteins | sample Atl_UVDOM_RepA_8_FD_188420 | JGI IMG/M metagenome (GOLD analysis project Ga0255182, IMG submission 188420) | Freshwater microbial communities from Altamaha River, Georgia, United States - Atl_UVDOM_RepA_8d | ecosystem: Environmental > Aquatic > Freshwater > River | place: USA: Georgia...
TTTCCCCATGTCCGCTTCGCGGTGATCGAGAATGCCGGTCACTGGGTGCATGCGGAGGCGCCAGGGGCGTTCGTCGAGACGGTCGGCGGATTCCTGCAAGACCCGAGCCCGTAAGGCGGGGGCGACCGGCACGAAGCCGCGGCGGCGGCCTGCGTTGTGGCGGCGTTTCCAGCGGATAGACTGAGGGAAGGCCGATGGTTCGGGGACTGTGACGGCGCCGGTCGGCGCCGTGCCTCGACCGCCCGTCGGCCTCCCTTCCCGCCTTCAGGAGTTGTGCCATGCGATCCCGTCGCGGCTTCACGCTCGTCGAATTGCTTGTCGTGATCGCCATCATCGGCACGCTGGTCGGGCTCCTGCTGCCGGCGGTGCAACAGGCCCGCGAGGCGGCCCGTCGCAGCGCCTGCGGCAACCAGTTCAAGCAGGTGGGGCTCGCCTACCATAACGAGGCAGCGGCCCACGGCAGCAAGTTCGCCCCGCGGATGATCAGTGATCCGAACAAGACGGTCGGCTGGGGCATCTTCCTCCTGCCCTTCATGGAAATGACGGACGTCTACGACCGTTACAAGTTCAACGCCCCTTTCTCCTACTCGAATCCCGCCTATGGCATCGACAACGCCGCCGTTTCTGCCACCCGGGTGCCACTCTTCATCTGTCCGTCGACGCCGCCTCGCACCGGGCCCTACACCCATACGTTCAACTACCCGGGCTATCCCGCGCAAACCTGGCAGGCCTATGCGGCCGATTGCACGCCGCTGGCCAGCGTGAGCGATTATCTGACGGGCTATCTTGGCATGACGACGACCGCCGACCAGCGTGCCGGGGCCCTCGATCAAGACAGTCGGACGTCGCCCGCGAAGATCTCGGACGGTGCGTCGAAGACTGCTCTGCTCGTCGAGTCGGCCGGCAAGAACGATCTGTGGCAGGCGGGGAGGAAGAATGGCCAGTTGAATGGCTTCGTGGGCGGGCAAGGTGGCTGGGCTGACGCCACGAGCAGCGGGTCCCTCCTGCTCGGCAGCTCCGGCGACGGCGTCACCGGGCCGGGTGCCAGCGGCATCAACGCGTCGAATGATTACGGCCTGTACTCGTTTCATCCCGGCGGCGCCGCCGTCGTCATGGTCGATGGCTCCGTGCGGTTTCTGGCGGAGTCGACCGACATTCGCGCTCTCGTGGCGCTCATGACCCGGTCCGGGGGCGAGACGACTACGGTGGAGTGACGCCGCTGCGCGGCCGCATGTCTGCCTGCGGCCACTCGCCCGCACCACGACCTACCTTCGGGAGTTTCCTCGCCGTGACTGTCGCCATGCATGCGAAAGCCCTGTCCACGCTGCGCCGACCGCGCGCATGCGGGCGGCTGGGCATGGTCTTGGTCCTGGGATCACTGCTCCTCGCCGGCTGCGGCTCCGGCCGCACCACGAAGCCGACCTTCGCCACCGGTGGCCGTCTCGTCGACGCCTCCGGCAATCCCGCCGTCGGCGCGGTGGTGATTCTGCATCCCGTCGCTCCCGATACCGCCGACCCGGCGCGTCCGACGGCGACGGTGGGCGAGGACGGGGTGTTTCACCTGACGACCTACCGCACCGGCGACGGGGCGCCCGCGGGGGAGTATGTCTTCACGGCAATGTGGCCCGAACCCCGCAAGAGCCCTCTCGATCCGCCCGGCTGCGACCGCCTCGGGGGCGCTTGGATGAAGCCGGGCGACTCGTCGCCGCGGGTGACGATCGGCGAAAAGGCCGGGCAGTCACTGCCCGAAATCAGGCTGCCGCCTCTCAAAAAGCCGTCTCGCTAGATCGGCGCCCTGAGTCCGACCGGAGCTGACGAGCATGCGGGCGCCGAAAGACACAACCACGCGGCGGCTCTTCCTGGGCAAGACTGCGGGCACACTGGGCGGCGCGCTTGCCGCGCCGGCGCTGCGACTGCTGCAGGCGGAGGCCCCACGAGACGGCCTGATCCGAGTCGGCATGATCGCCGACGTGCATCAGGACGTCATGCCCGACGGCGTCGCGCGGATGCAGGCGTTCGTCGCCGCCATGCAGTCGGCTGGTGCCCACGCGATCGTGAATCTCGGCGACTTCTGCGTGCCCCACGCCCGGAACGCCGACTTCCTGGCGGCCTGGAACACGTTCGCCGGGCCGCGGATCCACGTGCTCGGCAATCACGACACCGACGGCGGATACAAGCGCGAGACGACGGTCGAGTGGTGGGGCAGCCCGGGGCGGTTTCATGCGTCCGACGTCGAGGGGCTGCACGTCGTGGCGCTCGACGGCAACGACCCCGACGGCAAGCCGGGGTATCCGTGCAGTGTGAACGACGCGCAACTCGAGTGGCTGGAACGGGATCTCGCCGCCACGTCGCGGCCCACGGTGATCCTGATCCATCAGCCGATCGACGCTTTCGATCGTCATGTCCGCACGGCCGCGAAGGTGCGGGCCGTGCTCGCGAAGGCCAATGCAGCCGCCGGTTTTCGCAAGGTGCTCGCGGTGTTCGCCGGTCATGCGCACTTGGATTACGTGAAGGAGAGCGACGGCATCCCTCACGTGCAGGTCAACAGCGCATCCTACTACTGGGTCGGACCGAAGAAGCAGCACGCCAACTACGATGCCGCGATCCAGAAGTCCCATCCGCAGGTCGCCAACACCTGCCCCTACCGTGACCCGCTCTGGGCGCTCGTCACCTTCGACTGCGCGGCGGGCCGGATCGTGATCGATGGCCGGGAAACGGACTGGGTCGGGTCCGACCCCTGGGAGCTCGGCGTGCCGGAAGACAACCAGGCCACCAGCCGTGAGGTGTGCCGGCCCGCAATCACCGGCCGGATGCTCGGCGGCTGAGACTGGCGCATGCCGGCCTCGGCCATTGGCGAAGCCGTGCCCCCGTCTTACGACCCGGCGCACAGGAATGCCTCAACAGCCGTCCGGCTCGTCCCGCAGGTGGTCGTACCAGGTCCACTTGAGCACGGCCATGCAGCCCACGGCGACGCCGAGCGCGATCAAGCTTCCCGTCACGTCGCGAAGCACGATGACGATGCCCAGCATCGTCAGGGCAGTCTGCCAGACGATCCCGATCGCGACATTGAGCAGGTCGCGGGGCATGTCCCGATTGGGCTCGAGGCCGGGGTGCCTGCTCGTGGCCGAATCGTGGACCGGCCCCCAGAAGCCCCACGGACGCACCTGCAGATAGAACCGCTCGAGCACCTGCCGGTCGTCCGGCGGCGTCAGCAGGCTGCCGACGATGCTCGCGGCCAGCGACACCGCCATGATGACCGGAAATGCGGCCAGGTTCTTTTCCAGGCCGAGAATCGTCGTCTGGTCCCGCAGCGCCACCGCGGCGACGATCGCCGCCGCGATGCCGGCCACCATGCCCCAGAAGTAGCCCCAGCCGTTGAGCCGCCACCAGTGCCACTTGAGCAGGTTTGCGGCGATGTACCCGCCGTAGAGGCAGCCCACGATCCAGTTCAACACGTCGGTGAGCTGCCCCACCACGAGGCCGAGGAGCGTGCCGATCACGACGATGAGAATGCTCGACGCGTAGCTCATCAGCATGCAGTCCCGATCGGAGGCGTCGGGGGCGATGTGCCGCTTGTAGATGTCGTTGACGATGTAGGCGGGGGCAGCGTTGACCGTCGCGGCATAGGTGCTCATGTACGCGGCCAGGAGCGCCGCCAGCAGCAGGCCGAACAGGCCAACCGGCACGAACTCCCGCATAGCCAAGGGCAGCACGAGCTCAAAGTCGAAGCCATCGGCGGCAAGCGTGGGAGAGGTTCGCGCGGCCGTGAGCACGAGTACCGCCAGCCCGGTCACCAGCATGTAGCGGGGCACGAGCAGCACGAGGCTGACCATCCCGCTCATCAGCGCCGCCTCCCTGGGCGTGCGGGCCGAGAGCACCCGCTGCATGTCGTAGTTCGGAGCCGGGCCCGCCATGCTCGAGAGGATGCCCTTGAACAGCGCCATGCCGACGAAGAGCGAAAACAGCTCCCAGCCATCGGCCCGAATCCGGGCGGCGGCGGCCGGGAGGAGGCCGCTCCAGTCGAGGCCCAGCCTGTGGCCGAACCAGAGGCTCTGCCAGCCCGCGGGAACGGCGGCCTCGATATCAGCAGGCGTTATCCGCCCCATCGCCAACAGCCCCACGCCCAGGCAGGCGGCCGTCATGATGAGGTACTGCAACACCTCCGTGAAGACGACTCCGTACATCCCACCCTTCACGACGTAGACGGTGGTCAGCGCCGTCACGGCGAGGCCGTGAAGATGGTTGTTGGTCGTCGGGTCGGCCGAGAGGACGAGCGGCGAGAAGCTGGCGGCGAACTTGCCGATGCCGATGAAGCCATAGGCGAGAAAGCCGACGACGTTGATGAGCGCGAAGGCGACCACGACCAGATGCGCCATCCGGGCGCCGCGGCCGTCGCCGAAGCGGAAACGGATCCAATCGGCCCCCGTCACGACGCCCGATCGGCGCAGCCAGACGGACAGGTAGGCCATCAGCAGCACCTGATTGAACACGGGCCACAGCCAGGGCACCCACACGCTCTTGAGCCCGTAGACGAAGAGCCATGTGACCATCAGCATGGTTCCGCTGATGTCGAACATGCCCGAGGCGTTGGAGACCCCCAGCAGGTACCAGGGAATGGTGTTGCCGCCGAGGAAGTAGCCCCGGATGCTTCTGGTCGCCAGCTTCGGGATCCAGAGCCCGATGCCGAGCGACGCCAGCACGAACGCGGCGAGAATCAGGGCGTCGATCCAGTGCAGGGCGGCCATGCGTCAGCGGTTGGGGAGCGGTCGGGCCGAAGCGGGAGCTCCACCGCTTCCAGGCAGCAGGGACGCGTGTCGCGGCCGTTTCAGAACACGGCCGAATGATCCTTCACGAACGCCACCAGCTCATGCAGATGCGCATAGGCGACACAGGTGCAGGTGTCGGCCGCGCCATAGTACATCGCCAGCCGGCCCGTCGGTGCGTCGAGCAGGGCAGCGCAGGGAAAGACGACGTTGGGGACATGCCCCGACACCTCATAGTCGGCCTCGGGCGTGAGCACGTGCCGGTCGGTGCGGGCCAGCACCCGCCACGGCTCCTCGAGGTCGAGCAGGGCAGCTCCCATGCTGTAGACGAAGCCGTTGCAGGTGTCCATCACGCCGTGGTAGATCATCAGCCAGCCGTCGGCGGTCTCGATCGGTATCGGGCCGGCACCGATCTTCGTCCGCTGCCACCACTGTCCGGTCCGCTCGCCGCCGCGGCGCATGACGAGCCGATGGACGCCCCAGTGGGTGAGGTCGGGGCTCTGGCTGACGTAGATGTCGCCGAAGGGTGTGTGGCCGTCGTCGCTGGGGCGACTGAGCATGAAATACTTTCCGCCGATACGTCGCGGGAACAGGACGCCGTTGCGGTTGAAGGGCAGGAAGGCGTTTTCGAGCCGCTCGAAGCGGCGAAAGTCCCGCGTGCGGGCCAGGCTGATCGTGGGGCCGTTGTGCCCGCCGCACCAGCTGACCAGATAGTTGTCGTCGATCCGGACGACGCGGGGATCGTAAGCGTAGTCGGCGGGATCGCGGTCATGGCCGACGAACTCGATCGGCTCGGGCTCGATGTTCCAGGTAAGCCCGTCGGGGCTCGAGCCCGCATGGAGCAGGGGAAAACGCGTCGTCTTCTCCAGCCGAAAGACGCCCGCGTAGCGATCGCCGAAGCGGACAACGGCGCTGTTGTAGACGCCCTGGACGCCCGGAAGGGGTCGCCGCGGGATGATCGGATTGGCAGCATGCCGCCAGACGACGTCGGCGCAGTCCGTCGGCCGATCCTGCCAGGGAAACAAGGAAGCGGGCCGCTCGCATGGCAGGTCGCTGGGGAGGGCTCCAGCAATCATGGTCATCGCCGTTCCTCGCGTTGAGACCGCTTTTTTCGACAGCGTAGCGCGACACAATCCTTGGGTCAAGTACTTTAATCGACGCCTCATGCGGAATCCTGCGGCAGCCGAACCTGCTACACTGGATGCATGACGAGCAAGTCGCCACGGTCCCGGCCCCGGCTCCAAGACGTCGCCACGCTCGCGGGGGTTTCGCTGAGCGCGGCCTCCCGGATTCTGCGGGGTGACGAGGATGATTTCGGCGCCGACACGTGCCGGCGGGTGATCGCCGCCGCGGAGAAGCTCGGCTGGCGGCGAAACCTGCTCGTCAGCGGCATGCAGACCGGACGGACGCGGACCGTGGGAGTGGTGATCCCGCCGTACGACTCCTTCTGGGTGGCGGTGCTGGCGGGCATTCATGGCGCGCTTGGCGACGACGACTACCTGCCCATCACCGTCTGGCTGGGTGACCTCGATCACATGCCCCACTTCGAGGCGGACGAGCGCCAGGGGGTCGCCCTGATGAACCGGCTTCTCGACCGCAGGGTGGATGGCCTGATCCTCTGGCCGCCGTTCGGGCTCGCCTACTACGAGCACGCCAGGGAGTTGCGTGACAGGACGGTCCCGGTCGTGATGATCGATTACCACGGCGACAAGCCGATCTGCGACACGGTCACGACGAACGAAATGCGTGCTGCCAAGGACGTGGCGAAGCACCTCGTCGGCCTCGGGCATCGGCGAATCGCCTACATCGGCGGCCGCGAGACGGCCTCGCAGGCGTGGGCTCAGGAAAGGCGGGAGAGCCTCGAAGCGGTGCTCGCCGGCCGCGCGGATGTGGAGTTTGCCAGTTGGCGACTCAACCGCGACGGAAGCGACGCCCCCGAGGTCTGTCGTCGGCTGCTCTCGAGCAGGTTCCGGCCGACGGCCGTGGTCGCGGCATCGGACCACGAGGCCGTGCATGTCTATCACGCGGCAGCGGAACTGGGCCTGGCTGTTCCAGGCGACATCTCCGTCGTGGGCTTCGCAGACCTGGATTTTGCCCGCTCCATGGCCCCGCCGCTGACGACGGTGCGACAGCGTGCGAGCGAGATCGGACGGCGGGCGGCGGCACTGCTCCTGGGGCGGCTGGCGGGCAAAGCCCCGGGGGCCTTCGTGGATGCCCGGATCGATGCCGATTTCGTGCCTCGCCAATCCACCGGGCCGGCGCGGCGGTAAATGTCCCGGAATCGGCGTTCATCACCCTGGGATTGCCGGTCGGGCCGCCGGCAGAACCTGACCTTTCAGCCAGGGCGCAACCCCGTGCGCCCCGCACTGGACACCACCACAGGGTGGAACTAAAGTACTTTAGTGTCGAGGTTTGCCCATTCTTCATTTCACCGGAGGATGCTCATGAATCGCTCACAGAAGACGTCCGTCGCCGACTGCGATCGTCCGGCGGGCTTCACACTCGTCGAACTGCTCGTGGTCATTGCGATCATCGGCACGCTGGTCGGCCTGCTCTTGCCGGCGGTGCAGTCGGCTCGCGAGGCGGCCCGGCGCATGGGCTGCCAGAACAACCTCAAGCAGATGGGCCTGGCAGCGCTCAACTACGAGTCGAGCCGCAAGTCTTTTCCGACGGCGGGCATCAAGCCGAACTGGCCGACGGGCTACTGGGACTGGGATCAACGGAACGTCGACACGAAGGGCACGAGCACGCTTCCGTGGACCTACCAGCTTCTGCCGTTCATGGAGGAGCAGGCGACGTACAACCTGCGGTCCGTCGGCAACGGGTTCCGCGACACCGGCGCGACGTCGATCCACGCGCGGCCGATCGGTGCCTACACCTGCCCGAGCCGTGGTTCGCGGGTCGCCGTGCTCTCGGGCGCCCCGTACGCGCTCGGCGACTACGCCGGCTACATCTCCGGCTGGGAGCCGAACGAGCCGGGCAACTGGTCCCCCGCGCGGACCCAGGCGGGCTGTGATGCCCAATACGGCGGCATCATCTCGCCCGGCGGCTACGCCAAGGATTCCTCCGGCACCTTCCAGGCCGCCAAGCTCGTGAAGACGGAGATGATCACCGACGGCACCTCGAATACGTTCATGCTCGGCGAGAAGGGAAATCAGCAGGCCTTCTACAGGACAGGCGAGTGGACCGACAAGGGCTACTACTCCGAGGAGAGTTGGGTGAACATGCGGATCGGCGAGCAGTGGACGTTTCCGCCCATGGCTGACACCAGCTCACGGAGCGCGGCGCCCTGGCCGAGTTGGGCCACCGGCAGCAACGAGCGAGGCTTCGGGTCGGCCCACCCAGGCGGCTTCAACGTCGTCATGGGCGATGGCAACGCCCGGTCGGTCGCCTATGACATCGATCAGGTTCTCTTGGCAAGCATGTGGAAACGGGCCGACGGCAAGGGGCGGAACGCGGATCTGCCGTGAGTCGGGGCGAGATCAGTGGAACTGGCTCGCCGGGGCCGTCTCCCGGCCCCGGCGAGCGGCTGAGAATCATGGCAGGTGGACGATCGGAAGGCCTGAAATCGGGGAAAAACGATGAGGATGACACGTCGGTCGATGGGGGCGGCACTGCTGGCCTTGGTCGTCACGGGGGCGGTCGGTTGCGGCAGCTCAAGCGATGTGAAGTCGATCATGAAGGCCATCAACGACTCCAACGGCAAGCGTCTGGCCAACTTCTACGCGATGTTCCAGATGCGGAGCAATTTCACCGGGCCTGCCGACCAGCAGGCCCTGGAGAAGTTTATCGTCGGCATGAATTCGGCCGAGCTCGAGGCGATGGGCGTGAAGCCTGACGAGGTCGGCAAGCTCTTCGTGTCGGAGCGGGACGGCAAGCCCTTTTTCATCCGCTACGGCGTCAAGAAGCCCCCGCTGCTCGGAGGGCACCAGGCCGTCGTCTTCGAAACCGAGGGCCAAGGAGGCCGCATCGGGGTCTTCATGACCGGACCGAAGGTGGTCGAGGTGCCTGCCGGGGAGGTCGAGACGTATCGCAATGGCGATCACGACGAGCTGCCGCGGACCGAGAGCGGGCCGCCGCCGAAAGCGTGATCCGAGCCGCGTTCGTTCGCAGCCCCTGAAGCCCGATATGCGCAGAGCAAGAGGCTGCGGGAGGGGGCGACGGGCCGCCGCGATCACGGCGGCGGCAGTGTGCCGACGGCGCCGTCGGCGATGATCTGCTTGAGGCGAGCGACGTCGTTCTTGCGTGGGCCTTCGCGATCGCTCCAGCTCACAGCGAAGCTCCACCAGACGCCGAAATCGTGCATGCGGGGCATGTCGGGCGTGCCCCCAAACTCTGTCAGCGCCAGCAGTTTGCGGCTGCCGTACTGCTCGAGCAGCGTCTCCCAGGTGGCGTCGAGGCTGTCACGGATGTCGGCGGGATAGGCGTCGATGCCGACGATGTCGACGACGTCATCGCCCGGGTACCAGGCGGGGTCGGTGCCGCTGGAATAGACCCAGAGCAGGTTGTCGAGCCCGTGATGGACGGCAAGCCGCTCGTAGAGTAGCCGCCAGAGCTTTTTGAAGGGCGCGGGCCCCTTGGCGCCCCACCAGAACCAGCCGCCCTCGGCCTCGTGAAGCGGCCTCCAGAGGACGGGTACACCGGCATCACGCAGCTCCGCCAATTCCTTGGCGATCGCGTCGATGTCACGAATGATGAGCCGATGCCGTTCGCCTGCAGGGTCGGCGAGCGCCGCGGCCAGGTCGAAGGACGTGGCGAAGGTGTAGAACCCGCTCCACCATTTGGCCTCGACCCGCTTGCCCTCGTGCTCGACCATCTGCCCGTCCAGGAGGTCGGTCGGGGCGTTCCAGTGCCAGGAGACGGTGACGATCTGGCCACGGCGATGCGCCTCGATCGCCTGGCGGACGGCCTCGCACCGAGCCCCGCGCTCCACCCGGCTCGGCGAGGCATCCATGAGGTCGGTGCCCATGATCGCGGGTCGGCGTCCGGTGTGCTCGAGGAGATAGTTCGCATCGGCCTCGGAGTAGAGGCCGTAGAGCGTGGTGCGTCCATAGCCGCTCGCCAGCCTGGCGAGCAGGTCTCTGCTGGCGTCGTCGGCTCGCGGGTTGACGGCCTGCACTGGAGGCGGCTGCGGTGCGCCTCGGGCGCGCGAGGGCGTGAGTTCGACGCGATCGACGTCGTAGAAGCCCCATCCCTTCGCCACGACGATCGTATTGGAGCCCGCGGCAAGCTCGACCCTGCCGACGCGGTGCAGGGCGAACTGTTCGCCCGTGGCAGGAAGGATGCCGGAGCTGCCGATGCCGTTGACCCGCAGGTCGAAGCCCTTCTGGCCGAAGGCGCAGCGGTAGCGGATCGAGAGGTCATAAATGCCGGGCGCCGGCGCCTGTGCCGAGAGCTCCAGGGCGTCGCCATCGGCATCGAAACCGGTGACGTAACCCGTGCCGGTGAAGCCCTGCCCCTGCTTGCCGATGTCGACACCGGTGCGCTTGCCGCTCTCCGCCTCCACGATGATCGGCTGTGGTCCCTCAGCCCTGGCGAACGGTGCGGCGAGGGCGAGGCAGAAGGCGGCCAGGAGCGAGATGCCGTCCAGATGGTTTTCGGGCCTGAGACTCATGCGCGACACTCCTGATAAAAAGCCTGTTTAAAGTATTTGAACATGGCTTTCTCGGGCGTGCCAGAGGGCATGTCGCAGGCGGCGGGCAAGCGAGGCTCGGGAAGAAGCCTCGCGGGAAAGCCGCTCGAACCGAAACCGCCAGCAGACTATGGAGCAAGTCTGCCCGAGCAGGATGCGATGGCCATCGCCCCAGGAAACCCTTGGCTTCCTTGGTCGACGAACCGGAAAAAGTCCATGGATGGCTTTTTCCGCGGACAGCTAGCCCGGCTCGCCGCCGGGGCGGCCGAGCTTGTTCGTCATGGCGAAGGAGAGCTGCTCGAGCTCGATCGCCAGGTCGACCGACACGCTCTGCACGTGGGGCGGAAGGGCGAGCGTCACCGGTGCGAAGTTGACGATTCCCTCGATGCCCGCCGCCACAAGCCGGTCGGCGACGGTCTGTGCCTGCTCGACCGGCACCACGATCATTCCGAGACGTACGCCCGAGGCCTGCACTACCTCCGGCAGGTCGGCCAGCGGCCGGATGCGGATGCCCTGGATCGTCTGGCCCACCTTGGCCGGATCGGCGTCGAAGGCGGCCACGATCGAGAAGTTCTGGCGACCGAAGCCTCGGTAGCCGAGCAACGCCTGGCCGAGGTTGCCCACGCCCACCATCACCACCGGCCAGCGGTGGTTCGTGCCGAGAATATCGCGCATGGCTCGGATCAGTTCGTCGCAGCGATATCCCACGCCGGGATAGCCGAACTGGCCGAAGAACCCGAGATCCTTGCGGACTTGGGCGTCACTGAACCCCAGGAGCGTTCCGAGTTGGCCGGAGGAGATCGTCTGCTGGCCAGCCGCCTCGAGCCGTTGCAACTCTCGGAGATAGAGGCTCAGGCGGCTCACCACCGCCTTCGGCACCGGGGCGTCGGACGGTGCCTCCCCCGAGGCCGCGGTGTTCGGTCGCTGGTCGCTCATGGCATGGCCCTGCCGGAATGGGGGTGAATCTACCGGGCCAAATCGGCAAATACCAATGCGACCCGGGCGGTGGCACCAATTGTGCCGCCTGGAACGTCCCTGGGGCTCTGGAAAAGCAGGAGCGATCGCGTGGAGTGGTCAACCTGCGGGGGATTTGTGGCCGATCCTTGGGTAGGTGCGTGCGCGGACTCCGCGCGGGCATTCCCAGTGGTTTGTTTCCCTATTCCGTTTCCAGGAGCCGTCCTCGACAGAGGCAGCAGACATGACACGTACGTGGCTTGGTTGTCTGCTGGTGCTCGCCAGTTTTGTGTCGTTCGGCCAACGCGCCGACGCCGCCTACTGCGGGCTCGCCAGCTACAGGCACGACGGCTCGAAGATGACGACGGTCAGCTTCGAGCGGGCTCGTGCCGGGTGTTCGAGTTGTGAGACGTCCGCCAGCGAGCCGACCTGCGCGAGCAAACCCTCGTGCTGCGGCACCCGACTGGTGAAGGACGTCGTCTACGAGCAGAAGCAGTACACCTGCTACAAGACGATCTGCGAGAAGGTCGTCGAGCAGAAGCAGATCGACTGCGTCCGCTATGAAACCGAGAAGTCGTTCAAGGAGGTCGAGTACACCGTGTGCAAGCCGGTGTGGGAGACCCGCTCGCGGACCGTCAACTACACCGTGTGCAAGCCGGTGTGGGAGACGATCACCAAGGAGATCCCCTACACGGTGATGAAGCCCGTGTACGAGACCCGGACCCGCGAGATCCGCAGCACGGTCTGCAAGCCGGTGTGGGAGACGATCACCAAGGAGATCCCCTACACGGTCTGCAAGCCGGTGTACGAGACCCGTGAGCAGACCTACACCGTCTGCAAGCCGGTCTATGAGACCATGACGAAGGAGATCCCCTACACGGTCTGCAAGCCGGTGTACGAGACCCGTGAGCAGACCTACACGGTCTGCAAGCCGGTCTACGAGACTATTGCCCGGGAGATCCCCTACACGGTCTGCAAGCCGGTGTACGAGACGGTGACGAAGGAGATCCCCTACACCGTCTGCCGACCGGTGTACGAGACCCGCGAGCAGACCTACACGGTCTGCAAGCCGGTCTACGAGACTATTGCCCGGGAGATCCCCTACACCGTCTGCAAGCCGGTGTACGAGACCCGCGAGCAGACCTACACGGTCTGCAAGCCGGTCTATGAGACCATGACGAAGGAGATCCCCTACACGGTCTGCCGACCGGTGTACGAGACCCGCGAGCAGACCTACACGGTCTGCAAGCCGGTCTATGAGACCATGACGAAGGAGATCCCCTACACGGTCTGCAAGCCGGTGTACGAGACCCGCGAGCAGACCTACACCGTCTGCAAGCCGGTCTACGAGACTATTGCCCGGGAGATCCCCTACACGGTCTGCAAGCCGGTGTACGAGACCCGTGAGCAGACCTACACGGTCTGCAAGCCGGTCCACGAGACCCGCACCAAGGAGATTCCGTACACCGTCTGCAAGCCGGTGTGGGAGACCCGCGAGCGGGACGTCTGCCGGACGATCTGCAAGCCGGTGCACTACACCAAGACCGTGAAGGTCTGCAGCGGCCGCTGGGAGACCGAGACCTGCGAGATCCCGGGCCCCGTGGTCACCAAGTGCATCCGCGAGCCCGGCTGCTGGGTCTGCGATCCCTGCACGGGCAAGAAGTGCTACGTGCCCGGCAAGGTGAGCAAGGTCGAGGAGCAGTGCCCGCCCCGCACCATCACCAAGAAGGTGTGGGTTCCCGAGGTCTGCGAGAAGGAAGTCAAGTGCATCCGCTACGAACGTGAGACGCTCGTCGAGAAGCAGTGCTACAAGGTCTGCAAGATGGTGTCGGAGCAGCGGGTGAAGACCTGCAACTACACCGTCTGCACCATGGTGCCGGAGCAGCGGGTGCGGACCTACCAGGTCTGCAGGATGGTGCCGGAGCAGCGGGTTCGCACCTGCGAGTACCGCGTCTGCCGGATGGTTCCGGAGCAGCGTGTCCGGACGTACCAGGTATGCCGCATGGTCCCCGAGCAGCGTGTTCGCACCTGCTCGTACCAGGTGTGCCGGATGGTTCCGGAGCAGCGTGTCCGGACGTACCAGGTGTGCCGCATGGTCCCCGAGCAGCGTGTTCGCACCTGCTCGTACCAGGTGTGCCGGATGGTTCCGGAGCAGCGGGTTCGGACGTACCAGGTGTGCCGCATGGTCCCCGAGCAGCGTGTCCGCACCTGCTCGTACCAGGTGTGCCGGATGGTTCCGGAGCAGCGTGTCCGGACGTACCAGGTGTGCCGAATGGTCACCGA
>Ga0255182_1001257_pt1 | contig 13603 bp, 15 predicted proteins | sample Atl_UVDOM_RepA_8_FD_188420 | JGI IMG/M metagenome (GOLD analysis project Ga0255182, IMG submission 188420) | Freshwater microbial communities from Altamaha River, Georgia, United States - Atl_UVDOM_RepA_8d | ecosystem: Environmental > Aquatic > Freshwater > River | place: USA: Georgia...
GTACAAGAATTTGAATTAAATCATGAATCAGTCAATTTAGAAGGTTCTAGACTTGATATTACATTCAATAATAAATTTGCTGTAGGTCATACTTTAGATGCATTCTTTGTAATTGACCATCAAAATGCTGCCGTTTTTGATTTAATAACTATTGTAACTGAAGCTAAGACTGGTGGTGTTAATTCTTTAGTAGTCCGTGATACTGCTCCTCTATTTGTTGCTTCACCTGAAGATTGGGCTCGTTCATATGTATCAGCTGTTAATAGTGAAATTAATTCTGGTCTGTTATCTGGTTTAACTTTCAAACTCAAAGAATCCGTTGATGTAGTTGAAGGTGAAATTGTAAGATTATTCTCCGATAATGAAATAGCTAATAATACTAATCAATGGAATATAGCATGCAATGGTGTTGATAAGAACTACAAACTCTATCAATATGACCAAGAACGCTTCGCAGCTCTTCTTGATGAACAACTTCGCATAGGTAATAACTTTGTTTAAATTTATATTAGAAATATATAGTAAATAATTATTTAGTATATATGACTAAAAAAAAAGATACATTACTAAAAATAATACCAAAATACACAAATTTTATATTAGATGAAACTAAAAAAATACATCTTACTAAAATATTAAATTATTGTAACAAATTTGAAATTGAAGGCATCTCTCCAACTTTGAATGGTTACTACATTTTGATAAAAAACAAAGATACTATTCATTTTGGTATTTTAACTATCAATTACATTATTCAATATACATATGATAATACATTTGATTGTAGTTGTGGGACTTCCCTATGTGAACATATAGGATTTTTGATACTATATTTTACTGGTTTATCTGGATTAAAATGTTTTTTATCATTAGAATATTTAGATTATCAATACGAAAGCATATTTCAACAAAATATTTATCTATGTTTTGATTTAGAAGAATAAATTGTAATATAAAAAATTGATACAATATTCAAGTATATTCAAATAATATCATTCAATGTGTGGAATTTTTGCTTACTTAGCAAAACAGTCTATTTCATCCGAATTATATTCTAATTTAGTAGATTATTGCAATCTTACAAAACATCGTGGTCCAGATAATACTAAATTTATTACATTAGATGAGCAAAGATTATTATTTGGTTTTCATCGTTTAGCTATAAATGATTTATCTAAAAATGGTGATCAACCAATGATACTTGATAATAAATATTATTTAATATGTAATGGTGAAATTTATAATCATAGAGAATTAGAGACTGAATATAATTTTAAAACAAATGGACATAGTGATTGTGAAGTTATATTGCATCTATACAAAGCTTTTGGTATGAAAAGAACATTGGAACTAATTAGTGGGTATTTTGCCTTTGCTCTATGGGATGATGAGATTAAGAAATTATATATTGCCAGAGACCCTATAGGTGTTAGACAATTATATATAGGAAATGACAGAGAAGGTAATATTTGTATATGTAGTGAACTAAAGGGAATTCCTAATACTTTTGATGTAAAGCAATTCTTACCAGGAACTTATTTCTGTGACCAGACTTATTTTAGATATTATTATTATGATTATCCAACAATAAATGATTTGACTTTGGATGAGCAGTTAGTGAAAATGCGTGATTTATTTGAAAAGGCAGTATTTAAGAGATTTATGTTTGATAGACCGTTTGGAGTGTTCTTAAGTGGTGGTTTAGATAGTAGTTTAGTTGCTGCTCTTGTAGCAAAACATAATGCTCCTAATCCAATTCATAGTTTTTCAATTGGAATGGAAGGTTCTACTGATTTAGCAAAGGCTCGTTTAGTAGCAGAGCATATTGGTTCAATTCATCATGAAGTAATTGTTAGTCCTCAACAAATGCTGGACGCTATTCCAGAAGTAATTAAACAAATAGAGACATGGGATACTACTACTGTTCGCGCAAGTACTCCTATGTATTTACTTAGTAAATATATTAAAGAAAATACGGATATTGTTGTTGTATTTAGTGGTGAGGGTAGTGATGAAGCGAGTGGAAGTTATTTATATTTTCATCGTGCACCTAATGATGACGAATTCCAAGATGAATGTGTTAGATTATTGTCTGATTTATGCTATTTTGATTGCTTGCGTTGTGATAAATCAACGGCTGGAAATGGTTTGGAAGTTCGTGTTCCATTTTTAGATAAGGAATTTTTGGTACAATATATGAAAGTTCCACCTGAATGGAAAAGACCTAAAGATGGAATGGAAAAATGGTTTATTCGTAAGGCTTTTGATGGTTTAAATCTATTACCTGAAGAAATTCTTTGGCGTAAGAAGGAAGCCTTTAGTGATGGTGTAAGTAGTACAGAAAAATCTTGGTTTCAAATTATACAGGAATATGTAGATAGTTTAATTACAGATAAAGAATATTTAGAATTTAGAGACACTTTTTATCCACAACCCAAATTAAAAGAGAGCTACTATTATCGTAAAATATTTGAGAAATATTATCCTAATCGTAGTAATACAATTCCTTATTATTGGTTACCTCGTTGGAGTGGTAATACATCTGACCCAAGTGCTCGTGTATTATCCGTATATACAGAATTAGATAAAAAAGACTAGTTTATCATTATTTTTTATAATAAACCAGTCTATTTAAATAAATAACGAAAATCGCACATTTCTTCAATAGTTTTTTTTGCTTTCCATCCTAATATTTTATTGGCTTTTTTTGAAGAGCAATAGATAGATTCTAAATCTCCTGGACGTCTATAACCTATTGTATAATTTAGTTGAATACTATTTATTTTTTCAAAAGTTTTTACAATTTCTAAGACCGTATGTGGATTTCCAGTACCTAAATTAAATATTTCAAAATTACCTATTGGATTTATAAAATCAATAGCTGATATATGTCCTAATGCTAAGTCTTCTATATGAATATAATCCCTTGCGGCTGTTCCATCGATTGTATTATAATCTGAACCAAATATTTGAAATTTAGTTTTAGTAATTATTGAATTTATTATGATAGGCATAAGATTATTTGGTTTATTTGTATGATTATCAGTAATAAGACCATTATTAATAGTTCCTATTGGGTTAAAGTAGCGTAAGATAATAAATTGTGTATTTTCAATAGTTTTGGATACATCAGTAATTATTCGTTCTATCATATATTTAGTTTGACCATATGGATTACTAATATCTAATCCAACTTTATTATCTTCTGATAATGGACTTTCCAAATTTCCATAAACAGTGGCACTACTACTGAATATAAATTTAGGAATATTATAAACTTTTACCAAATTTAGCAAATGAATAGTACTAATTAAATTATTTTGATAATATAATAATGGTTTTTCTATACTTTCTGATACTGCTTTAAATCCAGCTAAATGAATAATAGTAGATATTTTATAGGATATAAATATGTGTTCCATAGAAGCAATATTACAACAATCTATATTGAATGATAATAGGTTTTGTTGATTTGGTAGTTTATTAAGATTATTTCGGTTACTATTAGAAAAATTGTCAATAATAATTACATTTTTAGATTTTAATAATAAATAATAAGCAACAGAAGAACCAATATATCCTGCTCCACCAGTTAATAAAATATATTCTTTTTTATATTTTTCTGGATAATTCATTTCATATATTAATTAAATTATTATTTATATTGATACTATATTTTGGAAAAAAATCTGTATTCAATATATATAAAAAATGCCTGTTCTCTGTGGAGATTTAAGAAGTCATCAAGTTCGTGCTTCAAGTGTTAATCGTAAGTCTAAGCAAGGTTCTCGTAAAGCCCATGCTCGTTCTCGTTGCCGCAAAGTAGCCAATGAAAGTATGGTAAATGCTCTATGCGCTGTTTCACCCAAAAATCGTTGTGTAGTAGCTTCTGCTTTAGCCAAGCGTACTAAGAAAGGTAAACGTGTCTCTAAGAAACAAGCCGGTGGTGCTAGTGAATGCCGTGGTAAATCACGTGAAAACTGCGTAGCTCCTTGTGCTTATCGTTCTGGTGCTAAGCGTTCTTTCTGTTCTGCTGTAGGTAAACGTGGTTCAAAGAAAGTTAAGGCAGTTGTTGTTGAAGAAGTTGCTCAAATGTTAGAGAGACATCCTATGTTAAAGGGTGAATCAGGTTCTCTATGCAATGCTCTTCCTGAAAAAGACTGCCGCAAGATGTCTGGTAAGAAGAACTTCCCTTGCCGTTGGGTAGAATCAGTTGGAAACAAAAAGGCTTACTGTGGTATTGCCAGCAAGTCTGCTACTGGTCGTGTTGTTAAACAAAAGGCCGGCAGACAACAACGTCGCTCTCGCCAACAACAACAACGCCAACAACAAAAATGGTGGTAGATTAATATAATAATTTTCTCAACTATTATTATATTAATCAAATGGATTACTGTGGATTAAAATCAATTAATGTTAGAGCGTCTAGTCGCGGCGGTCGATCACGTAAGGGAAATCCTCAAAAAGCTAAAAAGGCACATTCACGTCGCAAATGCTATAAAACATCAGATGCTTCTCAAAATTCTGCCGAATGTACCTTAGGACAGTCTAAACGATGTGTTTTACTCCACAGGGTAGCTACTAAATCTCGTTCAAAACGTACAGAAAAAACTTATCAATATAGTTTTGATGTAAAGGTTTCATCTGTTTCACCAAAAGCAACACACGATGAAATATTAAATTGGTATAAATATCAGATAGAACAAGTAGCTGATATTTTAGGTTATAAGAGTGCTAAAGTTATACCTACGGATAAAACCGGATATCATTATCGTATTGTATTAGAAAGTACTAAAAAAATAAGTGATAATGATTTAGAAATTGAGTCTGATATATTGGCTGATCCTGATAGTGATGGCAACTATCCAATTAAAGATGAAATTGTAGCTGGAGAACGCGTCAGTGATATTTATAAAGGAAACTAATCATTAGAAACTACAAAAGCATCATAGCTCCATTGAAGTAATGCTTGGCGTTGTTTAGGGCGACAATCTAAATCGTGGCAATTTTTGCTAACTTGACCATAATGGCGTTTGAATGCTTTCCAACGTTTTATTTGAACTTCATCTAAATTAGGAATTCGTCTCCCTAACCAATATCTACAAAACCATTGGAACCAACCGCGATTATCTGGGTCACCTTCTATTTGAGGTATCCATCCCTTTTCTATCCAATCTTCTAAATTCATTCTGCTTTTTATAGAGAAAAAATTACAATTTACATCAGCTCCACTAGGACTTAATGTACCTTCTCCAATTGCATCTAAAAACCATTCTTTAGGATATTCTAATACACAATCATTTAAATATTTACCTTCAAACACTCCAAATTTAAGCATATCTCTTGGAGAGAAAAATGGTTTAAATTCTGGGTGGTCTATATCACCTAGATTAGCATCTAACTTATATGAATAATTTCCCAAATCCATTTTGTTTATTGCTACAATAGTCATTCCAGATTTAAAATCCTTTTCACTTTTAGCATAATTACTTTTTAATAAAACTAACATGTCATCTACAGTATTTATATTTCTAACTTTTTCTAATAAATTATTCATTATACTAATCTATTAGAAAAATTAATTATCTTGCTCCTCTAATTTACGTTTCATCCAAGGGTCGGCTTCTTCAAATACTTTTTGCTTAGTTTCTTCAGAAACTGTGTTAGGTGAATCTTCATTAGATTTCTTTTCAGTAAATTTTCTATTCATCATCTCCTCTTTCATTTCAGCATAATGAATATCACGTTTAGAAGCATTTTCTTTATACAATTTCATCAAATTATTAAGTTCTGGTTCTAAATATTCAACATTTTCAACCTTATCCGGATTAGGATCCCATGGCAACCAATAACCAACCGGACCTACAAAGATATTATCACGTTTATATAATCTCTGTAATACTTTAGCACGTACTTCAGCCTCTCTTTGTGTACTATAAACACCTCGCACTTTCAAACCACGAACGGTTGTTTTAAAATCTTGCATTTCATGAAACTGTGTCTCTAAACGGTCCTCATTTTGATAAATAAAATCATCATATTTATCTTTAACTTCGGAATAATTCAATCTAGTTTTTTCACCTTTTAACACAACATGGTCTAAAAATTCACTCTGTTCACATATCCATTTAAGAAATTCACTATAATAAAATACCTCCTTTTTCTTTAATACATTCTCAGGACTAAGAAATGAAAGTACTGCAAATTTTTGATTAGGAATCTCAGTATCTATTTCTAAAAAATCTTCAATAGGTTCTTCTTCTTTAGACATTTTACAATATATAAATACCTATGAATTATATTCTTATATATTTTCATTAAAAAACGATTGAATTGTTTTAATAATTAATTTTTTTGTAGGAATTTTTTTTCTCCATTAGAAATATAAAAACTCACAAAATGGACGGTTCTATGGACTTACAAGAAGTAGCCAAACGTGCTATTAAATATTTAATTGAAGGTGCTGCTGTTGCTGTAGCTATTTTCCTCATTGGTAAGAATAAATTCTCTCTTGAAGAAACTCTATTAGTTGCCCTTGTTGCCGCTGCCACTTTCAGTGTTCTTGATTTAGCTGCTCCTAGTATTAGCTATGCTGCTCGTCAAGGTGCTGGTTTTGGTTTAGGTGCTAATTTAGTTGGTTTCCCTCAAATGGGTATGGCCGCTGGTTTATAAGTTAAAATGAATAAGGATTAAAAATATCTATATTCATTTCTACTCTGATTTTTTCTTAATAGGAACACTTATGATTCTAAGGTCTCTCAATATCTTTTTGAATAGATTAAAACTCCAATAAAAACCCATTCCAAATAATATAGAATTCGCTAACTGAACATAAGGACCTGTTTCCATAAATATATTCCAAATTTTGTACATATAAATGCCATAACGAATGACTCTAAAATATGAATACCAAATAAATTGAAAAGAAAAACTAACTAATTGTAAATTCTTATAGTCAGGCCATTTCTTTGATACGTAATAACTCGTGTATAGCATAAAATTTGAAAATTCCAATAAATAATATAAATATAGAATATGTTCTCTAAAATAATTTATATAAGCTAAATATAGTCCATAGTTAGCAATTAAATGATGTATAATATAAGGTAAATGTTTTATTATTTTTTCTTTAGATATTAAAATAGAGTAGAGAATGTATAAGAAATCATATGAATAAAACCCCATTGATAATAATATTAAATAATTGATATCTAATACATTACTAAGTCTAAATAATGTTACAAATAAACCAGCATGTAAAAAATGATTTGCATTTTTGGCTATTTCAAAATTATTAGAAATACGACTAAATATAAATTGAGTTCCTTTCCAAAATGGTAATACACTTATAAAAAATATAAATTCAAATAAACTAATTTCTTTAGTAATTTCTATAAAATCCATTTTTATAATAATTAATCTATATCATTTTAATTTTAAATTCTTTTTATTCAGAAAATTAAAACAATATAAAGATTTGACTATAATTAATAGTATGAATAAAACTATTCATCCTCTGGTGGATAATTACAATAGGCATTTTTTCTAATGTGAGTTATTATCTAAAGGTAGTTTTTAATGACTATTCATCTTTGACTAGAGTAATGGCTTATATAAATACCTAAGGTGTAAATTAATTTTGACCTTAGATATTTAATAAAGCAGAAAATATTTATTAAATCTTTTTCTTTAGAAAACGTATATAATGAAATCTCTAATTTTATTGTTATTTGTAGCAGGTATAGTAATGGTATTAACTGGATATACTCGTCAATATAGTGTTTGTCCTAATCCTAGAATTGAATATAGATATATACCAAGGACATTTTATGATGAGCAATTGAGTTCAGGTAATGTATTGAAACAATTTAGTAGTATGTTTGAAGATGAAAATCCTTGGATTAAAGATAGAAATTTAAAGGAAAAGGATAAAAATGGTTATAATAATTTTTTCAATACTGTTTGATAAATTCATTAATATAATATATATGTCTGGATTGGAAAACAAAGAAACTAATATAAATAGTGTAGTGAATGTTATTAAAGATGAGTCAGAGAAAAAAGATTTAGTATATAAATTAGCTCCTTCTATTATCAATACAGACCAGAATTTCAAGCCAATTATTATTCAAAATGAACCTAATGAAAAATTGGAATCTATATCGATTTCAATGAGTAATATGCCATTAGAACATAGTGAAAAATCTAATTATAATTTAGCATCAACTATGCGAAAGGTTAGAAAACAGCGACAATTACATAGAATGTGTGCTCAATATTATGAAAGGATGAATTCTTTTATTAATATTCCAGCAATAGCAATTAGTGGAGCAGCAACAGTATATTCATTTGCATATCCAGCAGATGGTTCAGACCAACAAGTATTTATGAATAAAATAATAGCAGGTTCTCTGTCAGCATTAAATACTATTCTTTTTAGTGTAAGTAGTTTTCTAAAATATCAGGCAAAAGCTGAAAGTCATTTTATAGCTTCTGAAGAATATGATAACCTACTAACTATGATTAATTTTGAATTACGATTTCCCAATGAAAATATTCAAGAATTTGCAAATAAAGTAGAAAGAAAGATATTAGAGATTAAAAAATCTTGTAGATATTTTCCACCGGAACATATCGTCAGAAATTACGATAAAGTACATCCTATAGTTGAGGGAGATGATAGTTTAAGTATCTAATCGTTTTAAACATTCAATAATTTCAGCATCTTTGATATTTAACTCAAATTCCTCACGAGATTGATATAAGAATTCGTCAAACAAAAAATAGTCTTGAACTTTTGTATCAAAAAAATCATTAACTAACAAAAAACTTTTAGTATCTTTATTATTTCTTATCATAAGTCTATAAAATTTATTAGATTTATTATATAAAAATATGAAATCATAGTGTTCTCGATCAATGTAGTATATATATATATTTTTATAATTAGCTCTCTCTATAGTTAACCCTTTGATTCTTGGGTCAATAATGTGTATAAAATTATAATTTTGATAATTATTAACTAAGTAAGCCAAAGGAGATAGTTGTTTACGCATAGTAATAATAATAATAATATATACATATTCCTTTATGTTTAGGAAAAAAATTGATTCGTTATATTCACAGATATAAAAATTAAAAACATTTGCAATGACTTTTGAATTAGACCCAGAACAATTACGAGCTTTACAACTAATAAAAAATAAAAAGAATGTGTTTCTTACAGGTGGTGGAGGTACTGGTAAATCTAAGGTTCTTGAAATTTTTATAGAAGAATATAAAAAGGAATATCCAGAAGATTGGAGAAATAATTTAGCTATAACTAGTACAACTGGGTCAAGTGCTCTATTAATAAAAGGCACTACTATTCATAGTTTTTCAGGAATAGGTGTTAGTCGAGAAGAAGAATATGCACTTGTTCAAAGACTTTCTAAGAATAGATATTTAATAAAAAAGTGGAAAGCTTTAAAAATATTAATTATAGATGAAATATCTATGTTGACTCCTAGAACATTTCGCCTTTTATATAAATTAGGTCAATCTATTCGTAAAAATGCGTCTCCATTTGGTGGTATTCAATTAATATTGAGTGGTGATTTTTGTCAATTGGCCCCTATTTTAGAACAGCACATATTGCATCATGAAATGGAATTTTGCTTTGAAACACCAGAATGGGATGCTAGTGATATTTATGTAGCTCATTTTAAAACAATTCATAGACAAAATGACAAGGATTTTATAGAAACACTTCAGAAAATTCGTATGGGAATATCAGATCAAGATACTACAAGTTTGTTAATGGAAAGATTTAGAAAAGATTTAAATAATCCTTTTGGTGTAGAGCCAGTTCAATTATTTCCTACTAGAGAGAAAGCAAATGAAATAAATCAAAAATACTATCATAAATTACGTATAATGAATCAAGAAAATAGGAGATATTCATTGAAAATAAATATAGATACGCGTGATGTTGATAATCCAATGGTTAATGAAATTAATCAACAAGAAATAGAAAGAAAAGTTCGATCACAATTACCTATTGATGAAAATATTGAATTATGTATTGGTTGTCAGGTTATTTTAGTAATTAATCTATCTATTGAAGAAGGTTTAGTAAATGGTAGTAAAGGAAAAATAGAAGGTTTTAATGAGAATGGTGAGCCTATAGTTATATTTTCAAACGGATGTATTAAAAATATAGCCATATATACATGGGAAATCAATGATGGTATGTATATTGTAAAAGCTATGGGTATTCCTTTGATATTAGGATATGGATGTACAATTCATCGTTCACAAGGAATGACACTTCCTTTAGCAGTTATAGATATAGGTAAAAATGTATTTACTGGTTCAGGTGGTTATGGTCAAATCTATGTAGCTCTAAGTAGAGTTAAATCGCTTGATGGTCTGAATATATTGAATTTTGATCCTACTAGAATTAGATGTCATCCAAAAGTTGTAGAATATTATCAGACAATTGATCAACGTAAAGACCCTTCTCCATCTAGTCATTCAGTATCTACTGAAAGCGATATTAGTTTAGATAGTTTATCTGCTTTGGAAAAACCAACCAAAAAAAAAGAGACTAAAAATAAAAAAAATATACCAGTTGAGAATAAAGGTGATATAAGGTCTTGGTTATTTAAATCTAAGTAAATATATCATATAATTAAATAGATTTATAGAATTCCCAACCCAAATCATTACATATTTTTTCCCAAGTTTCATCAGCTTCTTGTAGTTTTTCACGTGATTTTAATAATGGAAAGCAAGGTAACAGATGATCCCATTCTAATAATTCACAAAATTTATGAAGAATGTATGGATAAGATGAAAAATTCTGTCTATCAGGTGGACAATACTTCATAAAAGGTATCTGGATTTCTTTAAACATAACTCTAAGTGTTTCTTCTTGACTTTTTGTTAAATTGGGAGGAGGAATACCATTTAAATGATTAATAATATGTGGTATATGTTCATAATATTTATTTAATTCTAACTTTCTAAGTATTTCTCTTATTTTTTGTGGAGTTAATGTAGAAAGGTCAGTAATACGTTCCTTCTTTAATTCTTTTTCTATCATTTCATATATTTTCGTTGGTATTTCGGTAGATTCTTTTCCTTGGAATTGTGATATATGTTCATTGAAATGATTGATTCTCTTATAAGCAAAGTAAGCAATTTCTTTTGGGGGTTCTTTGTAACTTGGTTTGTCACAGTCTATAAATACATATTCTTGACTACCACATTTCTGACAAACCATTAATCCTTCAGCGTGAATAAATAATTTTTGCTGATTGCATTCTTTACAAACTTCTACATCATCTTCTTTATCTTTGTCTGTTATACATCTACTATCTACAAAATTCATATATTTATCTAACATTTGGGACTTTGTAAGAGTTCTTTTCTTTTCAGGTGTTGGAACATTATTACTTTTTTCCTTTTTTGTTTCAGTGACATTTTTATTAGAATCTTCATTACATTTAAAATAATCTAATATGGATTTTGATAAAGGGTTTTTTGTATCATATTCAGGAATATCATCATTTTGGTTCATTTTATTATAGTAGTTAAATAAAATATGACCAGTATGGATAAAATATTGTTTGGAATTTTCCTCATTTTCTATTTGATTTATTTTTTTTTCCAAATCTTCTAAATCTAATTTGATTTTGAATTTTTGGTATAATTGTTCATCATTTATATTAGAATTAGGGATACTATTTAATTCATTAAATGATTGTGTAAGTAGATTGTGTCGGTCTTTAAGAATTGCTAATTCATTTTTTTGATTTTCAAAATTTCTGATTACTTCTTGGTGTTTATTGTCTATATTAATGTGTATATTGTCCTTTTTTTTCCCTTTATCTTTAAATATTATCATAAGGACTTTTTATATTTAATACATGGTATCTAAATTTTAAATGAAAAAGATAAAATACTATTTTTTTATTAATTTTATTAGAATTTCTATTGAAATTCGTCTAAATATTCCATAAAAATATTATATTATTAAATATACTATGGTTAATCAAGATATTGTAATTGAATTAATAAAGATTTCATTTATTTATAGTATGATTAGAGATGGTTGGAATTTTAGGTATTTAGGAAATAATACTATGGAATTTAAAAAAAATAGGGAACTCTGTGGAAATATAAATCTAACTAAATTGTTAAAAAGACATTTGGTCTAATAAAATTTTTTCTCAGTTAAGATATTATTTATTAATTTGTTAAGTGCGTTTTCTTGAAAATTTTTTCTGTTTATATTATATAAAACAAAAACAAAATGGGTGGTGGTTTAATGCAACTTGTCGCTTATGGTGCTCAGGATATTTACCTTACTGGTAATCCTCAAATTACTTTCTGGAAGGTTTCCTACAAACGTCATACTAACTTCTCTATGGAATCTATTGAACAAACCTTCAATGGTGCTGCTGACTGGGGTCGCAAGGTAACTTGCACTATCTCACGTAATGGTGATCTTATCTACCGTGTATATCTCCAAGTCACTCTTCCTCAAGTTACTGTTTCTGGTACCCAACAATTCCGTTGGTTAAACTGGCTCGGCCACGTTATGATCCGTATTGTTGAAGTTGAAATTGGTGGTCAACGTATTGACCGTCAATATGGTGACTGGATGCACATCTGGAATGAACTTACCCAAGCCTCAGGTAAACAAGAAGGTTATGCCTCCATGGTTGGTAACGTTCCTCGTTTAGTCCAACCCATCTCTGGTACTACCAGTGATGTTATCGTCCCTGCTAACGCTGTTGCTAACCAAAACAACTTTGCTTTCGGTGCTTGCGATACCTCTGCTTGCATGCCTGAAACTGTTTTATTCGTTCCTCTTGAATTCTGGTTTTGCCGCAACCCAGGTCTTGCTCTTCCTCTTATTGCTCTCCAATACCATGAAGTCAAGATCAACATGGAATTCCGTGATGCCCAAGGTTGCTACTGGTATGCTGCTGGCACTGGCGGTAGTTCATTCACTCTTCCTTCTCTCAAGGCTGCTTCTCTCTATGTTGATTATGTCTACCTTGATACTGATGAACGTCGTCGTTTCGCTCAAACTTCCCACGAATACCTTATTGAACAACTCCAATACACTGGTGCTGAATCAGTCAACTCAACCAACAACAAGATCAAACTTAACTTCAACCACCCTGTTAAGGAACTTATCTGGGTTGTTCAACCTGACTCCAACGTTAACCAACAAGATACCCAAAAAGTTGGTGGTCCCCAATGGTTCAACTACACTGATGCCATTGATGTCAGTCCTTTCACTGGTACCCCTGGCTCTCCCTATGGTCAAGGTTTAGTTGGTGCTGGCAGTCCTTTAACCGCTGGTTCCATGAACCAAGCTTTATACTTATCTGCTGGTGATCTTACTGCTGTTTCTCAAGGTTTAGGCCAAGGTAATGACAATGATGAAGTTACCGCTGCTGACCCAGTATTCGCTGACAACACGCGTCTCCCTGGTTTCGATGTTGCCAATGTAGCCAACGCTGCTCTCTCCACTGCCTACAACATTGGTTTAGCCTCTGCCTACTACTTACTTGACCGTGGTAACAACCCTGTTGCTCATGCTAAG
>Ga0255182_1001259_pt1 | contig 13596 bp, 11 predicted proteins | sample Atl_UVDOM_RepA_8_FD_188420 | JGI IMG/M metagenome (GOLD analysis project Ga0255182, IMG submission 188420) | Freshwater microbial communities from Altamaha River, Georgia, United States - Atl_UVDOM_RepA_8d | ecosystem: Environmental > Aquatic > Freshwater > River | place: USA: Georgia...
GCAGCTGTGCCAGTTCGGGGTAACCCAATGGCTCGCCCACTGCGCGCAAGGCCACATGCGCGGAGATCACATGCCGCCGCCACACCCCTTCGCGGTCAAAACGTTGCACCGCCACCGCATGGCCTTGCGGCAGTGGCAAGGCGCAGGTGGTAGCGACCTGAATGCCGCAGCGCTGCGCCAGTTGCAGGCTGGCATGTTCAATCAGCGGCATGTCCAGCTCAGCACCGTCGTTGAATTTGACCACCCAGGCCGCGCCGTCGATCTGCATCAGCGATTTGGGACGCACACCTCCCATGGACACGCCGGGCTGCAGCAAGCGGCGCTCGCGCTCGCCCACCGCCTCACCGGCCAGGATGCGCTGCACCGCGCGGTGCATGTCGGTCAGACTGTCGAAGCGGGGCATGGCTGCGTTGGGCGCAGGCACATAAGCGTCTGCGGACAAGGACACACCGAGGGCGCCAAAGCGGTCGTCGCCCGCAAAGTACAGGTATTCCAGCAAGGACAGACGGGCCGGGCGCTCGATCAGGCGGATGACCCGCTCGCCCCATTGATCGGGCCGGGCGTCGTCCACCGCACCGGCGGCGCTGTCGCGCGCGGGCGGCAGGTGCAGGCCAGGGTGCAGCGGCAGGTCCTCGCTCAGCGCAAACCCTTGGGGCGATGCGATCCAGGCCGGGTCGTAGCGCAGGGCCACCTTGCGCCGCTGGTCCTGCAGGCTAAGGGTGCCAACCCGCTGGGGCTGCTGCGGGTCGCCCAGCCACCACAGGCTCATGGCGTCCTGGGGCTGGTAAGGCAGATTCACAAGGCCACCCCCGGTTTGCGTGAGCGGCGCTGGCCGCGTTGGCGCACCGCTTCAATGTCCTGCGCCAGCGCGTTGCGGTCGTGCTCGGGGGCAGCCACATCGGGCAAGGCACTGTGGCGGCCCATCAGCCACAAGGCGGTGGCGTAGACCCCCATGCCCACGGCCGGGTCGCCGCGCTCCATGCGGATCAGGGTAGGCACCGACACGCCCAGGCGACTGGCCCAGGCACGCTGGCTTTCGTGGCGGCGCTGGCGCGCCAGCGCCAGATTGGCGCCCAGGTCCTGCAGGGCGCGGTCCACGGCGGCGGGCAAAAGTTCGGCAGCGGCAGCAGGTTTTGGCATAAAACAAAATTTATCATGTATTGATTTCATGTCAATTTTGTTTTACCTCAATCCCTTTGGGAGCACTCGAAGTTTTGCGGGGTCAAGCCAGCCGCCGGGTCAGGACAGGCCTTCAAGTTTGCGCCAGCGCCTCGTCCAGCAGCTCCACCCAATGCCGCACCGGTGTGCCGCAACCGCCTTGCAGGTGGGTGATGCAGCCGATGTTGGCGCTCAGGATGCCTTGCGGCTGCAGCGCCTGCAGGTGGCCGAGCTTGCGGTCGCGAAGCTGCTTTGAAAGCTCGGGATTGAGTACGCTGTAGGTGCCGGCCGAGCCACAGCACAGGTGGGATTCATTCGTGGCAGTTTTGACCTCGAACCCCAGTTGGGTGAGCAGGGCCTCAACCCCGCCCTTGAGCTGCTGGCCATGCTGCAGCGTGCAGGGCGGGTGGTAGGCCTGCAGACCCGCGGCCTTCAAGACGTCAGCGTTGATCTTTGACTTGAGCTCGGGCAGCAGTGCGGGCATCAGTTCACTCAGGTCTTTGGTGAGCTGGCTAATGCGCGCGGCCTTGTCGCCGTAGGCCGGGTCATGCCGCAGGATGTGGCCGTATTCCTTGACGGTGACACCGCAGCCCGAGGCGTTCATCACAATCGCCTCGACCTCACCGCTCTCGACCAGCGGCCACCAGGCGTCGATGTTGGCGCGCATCTGGGCGCTGCCACCATCCTGGTCGTTCAAGTGGAACTTGACCGCGCCGCAGCAACCGGCCTTGGGCGCAACCACGGTCTGGATGCCACAGGCGTCGAGCACGCGCGCGGTGGCGGTGTTGATGTTGGGGCTCATGGCAGGCTGCACACAACCAGCCAGCATCAGCACCTTGCGCGCGTGCTGGCGGACAGGCCACTCGCCCGCGTCCTGCCGTGCGGGCACCTTGGCCTTGAGGGTTTCGGGCAGCACCTCGCGCATGAGTTGGCCGAGCTTCATGGCCGGCGCGAACAGGGGGGAGGGCAGGCCTTCCTTGAGCGCCCAGCGCAGGGCCTTTTCACCCACAGGGCGCGGCACCTTGGCGTCCACCAGCTTGCGGCCGATGTCCACCAGGTGGCCGTACTGCACGCCGCTGGGGCAGGTGCTTTCGCAGTTGCGGCAGGTCAGGCAGCGGTCCAGGTGCTGCTGCGTCTTGCGTGTGGGCTCGGCGCCTTCGAGCACCTGCTTCATCAGGTAGATGCGTCCGCGCGGGCCATCGAGTTCGTCGCCGAGCAACTGGTAGGTCGGGCAGGTGGCGGTGCAAAAGCCGCAGTGCACGCATTTGCGCAGGATGGCTTCGGCTTGCGTGCCTTCGGGCGTGCCCTGGTATTCGGGGGCGAGGGTGGTCTGCATGTCGCTGTCCTCAAATGCCCATACGGCCCGTGGCGAACACGCCGTGCGGGTCGAATTGTTTCTGCAGTTCGCGCTGGACGCGCTGCTGCACGGCATCCAGTGGCGTGCTCACGCCCACCGACTTGTCCGCGCTGCCGCCCAGGCGGCTGGGGCGGAACAGCGTGGCGTGGCCACCTGCGGCTCGCGCGGCTTCGCGCAGCAGGGCCGCCGCCGTGGCGGGCGCCCACAGCCAGCGCTGCGCGCCTTGCCATTCGATGTATTGCGGGTAGGGCAGATCGATCACCGGCGCCGTCTGCGGCACCGACAGGCGCCACAGGCACAGCTCAGCACTCGGGGGCTCGAAGAACTGCAGGGTCTGTTCGCCGCTGGCGCGCCAGTCCTGCGCGGCCTCTGCGTTGTCCATGCGGTGCACCCGGGCGCCCAGAGCCTGCGCGTCGGCGCTCATGCGCGTGACCGCCGACTCCACCGCCGCCACCGCGCCGCGCAGGCGCACAAACAGATAGTCGTCCCCCGGATGGGCCGTGGTGTCATGCACCCAGGCGCTGGCGTTCAGGGGCAGGGGCTGCCCGCCCCAGCGGTGCAGCAAGTCCAGCGCGTCTTGCTGCCCGATGCCCGCGCACATCAGCGTGGCCTCGGCCGGGGCCACCGGCAGGACCTTGAGACTGACTTCGGTGACGATGCCCAGCGTGCCCCAGCTGCCCGCCAGCAGGCGGCTCACGTCATAGCCGGCCACGTTCTTCATGACCTGCCCGCCAAAGGTCAGGTCCTCGCCCTTGCCGTTGATCATGCGCGCACCCAGCACAAAGTCGCGCACCGCACCCACGCTGGCGCGGGCCGGGCCGGAGAGGCCGGCGGCCACCATGCCCCCGACTGTGGCGCCCGCCCCAAAGTGCGGCGGCTCGAAGGCCAGGCACTGGCCTTTTTCGGCCAAGGCCGCTTCCAGTTCGGCCAGCGGCGTGCCGCCACGGGCCGTGACCACCAGCTCACTCGGCTCATAACTGATGATGCCCGCATAGGGCCGGGTGTCGAGCACCTCGCCCTGCAACGGTGCACCCCAGAAATCCTTGGTCCCGCCGCCGCGCAGGCGCAAGGTGCGACCGTGCGCAGCAGCAGCGCGTACGGCGTCGATGAGGTGTTGGCGTTCAGCGTCCATGGGCGGGGATGGTAAACCGCCAACCCGGACGGGCTGATGAATTTTTTGAACGCCGGTCGTGTCGGAAATTGAGCCTGTGTCGGCAAGAAATGTCAGACGCCGAGATAGGCGCGGCGGATGTCTTTAGCGCTCGCGAGTTCCTCGATGCTGCCTTCGAACCGGATCTGCCCTTTTTCAAGCACATAGGCGCGGTCCGAGACCAGCTCGGCAAAGTGCAGGTTCTGCTCGGACAGCAGGATGCTCACCCCCTTGGCCTTGAGTTCGAGGATCATGTGGGCCATCTGTTCGACGATCACCGGGGCCACCCCTTCGGAGGGTTCGTCCAGCAGGACCAGCAGCGGGTTGCCCATGAGTGTCCGGCCCACGGTCAGCATTTGCTGCTCACCGCCGCTCATGCGTCCACCGGGTCGATCGGGCATCTCCCCCAGGTTGGGGAACAGCTTGAACAGCGCCTGGGGCGTCCAGCTCGGCGCCGGACTGCCATCGGGCCACCGGCGCGGTGGCTGGCAGCCCACTTCCAGGTTTTCGGTCACGGTCAGGTCGGTGAAGATGCGGCGGTCCTCGGGCACAAAGCCCATGCCCAAGCGCGCAATCTGGTGCGGCTGGTGACCGGAAATGTCGTGGTCCATGAACCGCACCGTGCCCTGGCGGCGATCGATCAGGCCCATCAGGGTCTTGAGTGTGGTGGACTTGCCCGCGCCATTGCGCCCCATCAGGGCCACCACTTCACCGCGGCGCACCTTCAGCGCGATGTCATAAAGAATCTGTGCCGCGCCGTACCAAGCGGCCATGCCCTGTGCGTCCAGCAGCACCTGCGCCCTGACTGCCTGCGTATCCGCCGTCATGCCGCTGGCTCCTCTTGCCGTGGGCCTGGCCCCGGGGATTTTTCAAAGGTCTTGCCGGTGCCGAAGTAGACCTCCTGCACCTTGGGATGGTCGCGGATGAGTTCGGGCTTGCCTTCGGCAATCAGACGCCCGCGCGCCAGCACCACCATGCGGTCGGCGTAGGCAAACACCACATCCATGCTGTGCTCGGTGAACAGCACGGCCACACCACGCTCGGTCACCAGCTTTTGGGTCAGCGCCATCAGCGCATGGCGCTCCTGGGGCGCCATGCCGGCCGTGGGCTCGTCCATGAGCAGCAGTTTGGGCTGGTTGGCCATGGCCATCGCCAGCTCCACCCGCTTGACATCGCCATAGGCCAGCACGCTGCAGGGACGGTCGGCCTGCGCGCGCATGCCGACCATGTCGAGCAAATCGAGCGCATCGCTGCGGCGGTGGCGCGCAGCCGAGGACCACATCGAAAACAGCTTGCGGTCCTGTGACATCAGGGCCATCTGCACGTTCTCGACCACCGTCAAGGACGAGAAGGTGGCCGCGATCTGGAAGGTACGGCCCACGCCCAGACGCCAGATCTGGCGCGGCTGCAGGCCGATCAGCTCGGTCCCATCGAGCCGGATCGAGCCGCGGTCGGCGCGCAGCTGGCCATTGACCATGTTGAAAGTGGTGGACTTGCCGGCCCCGTTGGGGCCGATCAGGGCCAGCAACTCGCCGGCCTTGAGCTCGAAATGGATGCCGTCGACCGCCTGGACACCGCCAAAGGACTTGCCAAGGTTTTCGACCGTCAACAAACTCATGGCGTCACCTCTGTGGCATTGCGCCGCTGCGCCAGCTCTTGACGGAAGAAGCCGGCGATGCCCTGCGGGAACAGCAGCACCAGGATCAGGATCACGGCGCCCAGCAAGGCGCGCCAGTATTCGGTGCTGCGCGCCATCACGTCATGCAGCCAGGTGTAGCTGACCGCGCCCACCACCGGGCCAGCCAGGGTCTGCAAACCGCCGAGCAGCACCATCACCAGACCATCGACCGAGCGGCTTACATGGAGGGTCTCGGGCGAAATGCTGCCCTTGGAGAAGGCAAACAGGGCCCCCGCCACCCCCGCAAAGGCTCCCGCGATGACGAAGGCCGCCCATTGCATGGCCTTGACGTCGATGCCGATCGCATCGGCGCGCAGCACCGAATCACGGCCGGCGCGCAGGGCATAACCAAAGGGCGAGAACAGCATGCGCCGCAAGGCCCACAGCGACAGCACCACCAGCACCAGGGTCAGGTAGTAATACGCCGACTTGTCCGACAGCCACTCGGACGGCCAGACCCCGGTCAGGCCATTGCTGCCGCCGGTCACATCGTCCCATTGGTACACCCCGGCCCAGACGATCTGGGCAAAGGCCAGGGTCAGCATCGCCAGGTACACGCCCGACAGGCGCACACTGAACCAGCCAACGATCAGCGCCCCGAGTGCGGCCACCAGCGGTGCCAGCACCAGGGCCAGCTCCATCGACAGCCCGAACTTGCGCACCGCCATCGCCGCCGCGTAGGCGCCCAGGCCAAAGTAGGCCGCATGGCCAAAGGAGTGCATGCCCGCTGGCCCCATGATGAAGTGCAGGCTGGCAGCAAACAGCGCTGCCACCAGCAAGTCGATCGCCAGCACCACCCCATAGGGCGAGCTGCTGCTCAGCGGCGGCAACACCAGCAAGGCCAGGGCCAGGACGGCCACCGCCGTCATGAACAGCCTGTCGGCCGGACGGATCGGCAGCTCCGCCTCGCCCAATGCGCGTGAAGCCGCCTGCGGCTTGCCCATCAGGCCCCAGGGACGCACGACCAGCACCACCGCCATGACCACAAATTCGGCCACCAGCGTGAGCTTGGAAAAGGAAATTTCGATGCCGAACACATCGACCAGCCCCAGCCAGATGCACAGGGCCTTGATTTCGGAGATCAGCAGCGCGGCCACAAAGGCGCCGGGGATCGAGCCCATGCCGCCGACCACCACCACCACGAAGGCCGAACCGATGATGTGCAGGTCCATCTCCAGGTTGGCCGGCTCGCGCGGCAACTGCAATGCCCCCCCCAGCCCCGCCAGTGTGGCGCCCAGCGCGAACACCGCCGTGAACAGCCAGGCCTGATTGACGCCCAGCGCACCGACCATTTCACGGTCCTGCGTGGCGGCGCGCACGAGCGTGCCCCAGCGTGTGCGGGTGAGCAGCAACCACAGCAGGCCCAGCACCACGGGGCCCACCACGATCAGGAACAGGTCATAGACCGGGAACTGGCGCCCCAGGACATCCACCGAGCCGGTCAGCCCCGGCGCCCGTGGCCCGAGCAATTCCTCCGGGCCGAACAGCCAGAGCACACCATCCTTGATGGCCAGCACCAGGGCAAAGGTGGCCAGCAACTGGAACAGCTCCGGGGCGCGGTAGATCCGCCGCAGCAGCAGCATCTCCACCACCACCCCCAGCAGGCCCACCGCACAGGCGGCGACGGGAACGGCGAGCCAAAAGCCCATCCACTCCAGCCGTGCCACCAGGGCGTAGGCCAAGTAAACCCCCAGCATGTAGAAGGAGCCGTGGGCAAAATTCACAATCCGGGTGACACCGAAAATCAGCGACAACCCGGCTGCAACCAGAAACAGCGAGGAAGCGCCGGCCAGGCCATTGAGCAACTGGACCACAAAGCCCGAAGCGTTCATGGGGTGTGTGCCGATTTCAATACGTCAGACAAGGGGCGCCGGTCGCTGCGGACAGCCTGCTCAGTGGGCCGGACGCATTTTCCTGACCTCCTGCGCCGAGGGCAGGAACTTGGCACCGTCCATGTAGCGCGCGTTGACCATCACGCCCTTGCCACCTTCGTTCTTGGTGCGCCCCACAAAAGCACCCATGGTCGACTGGTGGTCTTCGGGACGGTAAACAACCGGACCAAAGGGCGTCATGACATTGAGGCCACGGAAGGCGGTCACCAGCTTCTCGGAGTCGGTGGAGCCGGCCTTCTTGACGCCTTCGGCGATCGATTTGATGGCGGCATAACCCACCACAGAGCCCAGACGCGGGTAGTCCTTGAACCTGGCTTCGTAGGCGCTGCGGAAGGCCTCGTGCTCAGGCGTCTTGATGGCATACCAGGGGTAACCGGTGACCAGCCAGTTGTTGGGCGTCTCGTCCTTGAGCGGGTCCAGGTATTCCGGCTCGCCAGTCAGCAGGCTGGCGACCTCCACACCCTTGAACAGGCCACGGGTATTGCCCTCGCGCACGAACTTGGCCAGGTCAGGCCCGAACAGCACGTTGAAAATCGCATCCGGCTTGGCGTCAGCCAGGGCCTGCACCACGCTGCCGGCCTCGACCCTGCCCAGTGGCGTGGCCTGCTCGGCCACGAATTCGACATCGGGCTGGGCCGCCTTGAGCAGCTTCTTGAAGCTGGCCACGGCGGACTGGCCGTATTCGTAGTTGGGGTAGACCAGGGCCCAGCGCTTTTTCTTCATCGCGGTCACCTCCGGCATGAGCATGGCCACCTGCATGTAGGTGGAGGTGCGCAGGCGGAAGGTGTAGCGGTTGCCGTTGTCCCAGACGATCTTGTCGGTCAGCGGCTCGGCCGCCAGGAAAAAGGTTTTCCTTTGCTTGGCAAAGTCGGTCAGGGCCAGGCCAACGTGCGAGAGGAAAGAGCCCATCAGCACATCGACCCGCTCGCGCGACATCAGCTCTTCGGCGGCACGCACCGCATCGCCCGGGTTGGCGTTGTCGTCACGGGTGATCAGCTCGACCTTGCGGCCGAGCAGGCCTCCCGCCGCATTGACCTCTTCGACGGCCAGTTGCATGCCCTTCTTGTAGGGCTCCAGGAAGGCGGGCTGGGCCTTGTAGCTGTTGATCTCACCGATTTTCAGCACGTTTTGCCCCAGGGCGCTCACGGCCATCGTCATGCCGGCTGTCAGGGCCAACAGCGGCCGTATCAGGCCAGGCTTCTTCAAGTTCAACATGGTGCTTCCTTTCAAGCGTTAAATTCACTCCAGCGCTTCACACAAGGGTAGCGGCCCCGCCTGTGCGGGCTCAGCGGCTGTGCCCAAGTCCATGACGGGGCCACCGCCCTGGATCTCTTTGAGACAGATCGGCATGACCGCCACCCCCGTCACCACCACGCCTGGGCCCTCTGCGTGCACAGCGCCTGGAGGGTGTCCGTGATGGGCAGGACCTCGGCTTGCAGGAACCTGCGTCAGGGGGGCAGCGCCACCGCCAAAACCACCGTACAAGGGCTGTGCAGCCACAGCGCCTCATGCGTGCAAGAGGCCGTCAGCGTGTGTGAAGATGCTGCAAAACTCGATCATATGGGGTCGGCAGCACCGCGGACGCACACAGCCCGTCCTGAATGGGCGAATCGTCATGCACCCATGCCGGTAAAAAAAAGCCCGCACACCGGGGTGTGCGGGCTTGGGAGAGGGGGCCGGTCGCAACCGGCCCGCTTGCAATGAACTGCTGCTCGCTCAGCCGTGGTAGGCCGATTCGCCGTGGTAGCTGATGTCCAGGCCTTCGCGTTCTTCTTCTTCGCTGACACGCAAACCGATGACCATGTCCACGATCTTGTAGGCGATGAAGGCGACGATCGAGGACCAGACCATGGTGATGACCACGCCTTCGGCCTGCACGAAGAGCTGGCTGGCGATCGAGAAGCCTTCGGCACCGGTGCCGCCCAGGCTCGGGGCTGCAAACACACCGGTGAGCAGCGCACCGACAATGCCGCCCACGCCATGGACGCCGAATACGTCGAGTGAATCGTCCGCACCCAGCATTTTCTTGAGGCCGTTGACGCCCCACAGGCACAGGAAGCCGGAGACAAAGCCGATCACGATGCCACCCATCGGGCCGACCGAGCCGCAGGCCGGGGTGATGGCCACCAGGCCGGCCACGGCGCCCGACGCAGCGCCGAGCATCGAAGCCTTGCCGCGCATCAGCGCCTCGCCGATGCACCAGGCCAGCACAGCAGCGGCGGTGGCCAGCAGGGTGTTGATGAAGGCCAGCGTGGCGCCGGCATTGGCTTCGAGGTTGGAGCCGGCGTTGAAGCCGAACCAGCCCACCCACAGCAGCGAGGCGCCCACCATGGTCAGCGTCAGGCTGTGCGGGGCCATGGCTTCACGGCCATAGCCAATCCGCTTGCCCAGCAGATAGGCGCCCACCAGACCGGCCATGGCCGCATTGATGTGCACCACGGTGCCGCCGGCAAAGTCCAGCGCGCCCTTGCTCAGCAGGTAGCCGCCAGCGCCCCAGACCATGTGGGCGATCGGCAGGTAGCTGAAGGTGAACCAGATCACCGAGAACAGCAGCACCGCGCCGAACTTGATGCGCTCGGCAAAGGAGCCGACGATCAGGGCGCAGGTGATGCCCGCAAACGTGGCCTGGAAGGCAATGAAGATGAACTCGGGGATCTTGACCTCGGGCGTGAAGGTGTCGGCCAGCGAAGCGGTCGTCACCCCGGCCAGGAACAGCTTGTCAAAGCCCGCAATGATCAGCCCCTCGCCGCCAAAGGCCAGGCTGTAGCCATAGACGGCCCACAGCACCGCGATCAGCGAGAACACCACCATCACCTGCATCAGCACCGACAGCATGTTCTTGCTGCGCACCAGGCCGCCATAGAACAGCGCCAGACCCGGCACCACCATCAGGATGACGAGGATGGTGGAGATCATCATCCAGGTCACATCGCCCTTGTGCACGGCGGCTTCAACCGCCGCCGCGGCGGCCGGTGCCGCAGCGGCAGCGGCTTCGGCTGCCGGCGCAGCAGCAGCCACCGGTGCCGAAGCCTCGGCCGCCGGCGCCGTCTGCGCCAGGGCCGCGCCGGTGCCCCACAACATGCTCAGCCCGAAGGCCATGATCGCTAACAGTTTTTTCATGATGAACACTCTCTGGTCAGGTTCTTGGATTTACAGCGCCGCACCACCGGTCTCGCCGGTGCGGATGCGGATCACCTGTTCGAGGTCGTAGACAAAAATCTTGCCGTCGCCGATCTTGCCGGTGCGCGCACCGGCCTCGATGGCCTCGATCACGCGCTCGACCAGCTCGTCGCTGACGGCCGCTTCGATCTTCACCTTGGGCAAAAAGTCGACCACGTATTCCGCGCCGCGGTAAAGCTCGGTGTGGCCCTTCTGACGGCCGAAGCCCTTGACTTCGGTCACGGTGATGCCCTGCACGCCCATCGCCGAAAGCGCCTCGCGCACCTCGTCGAGCTTGAAGGGTTTGATGATGGCGGTCACCATTTTCATGTTGGCTCCTTGGGTTGTCGGCACCGGTCGGTGCTCAGAGGGATTTGGTGAGGGTCAGCACCACGCGGTTGTCGTTGGCAAAACCAAAGCTGGGCTTCTTGGACGCGCCCACATAGGCCGCGCTCAGGGCCAGGCCATCGGCCAGGTCATAGCTCAGGCCGATGCTGTAGTCGGTGAAGTCGCTCACACCGGCCGACTTGAAACGGGTCGCACCCACGGCCGCCTTGAAGGTCAGGCCGGCAGCCAGCGGCTGGGCATAGGCCACATTGAAGTAGGCGGCCTTGCTGCCATAGGCAAAGTAGTCGCTGGAGACGGTGTGCGAATACTTGGCCGTCAGGGGGCCGTAGCTCAGGCCGGCATAGACCTCGGTCGTGTTGCCCGTGCTGTTGCCCGGGTAGACATAGGCCAGCACGCCCACGTCGTAGCCCAGGCCCGCGGTCAACTCGCCCTTGTAGCCACCGTAGACATCCATCTCCAGCGAGTTGCCGGACAACCAGTTCACGCTGGAGTTCCAGTTGCCCAGGTACAGGCCGTTGGCAAAGGCGTAGTCAAAACCGCCCTGCAGCGCCGGCTTGAACTGCTTGTCGGTGCTGGCGTCCTGGTCCTGGCCGCGGAATTTGTAGTGACTCGTCAGGCTCAGGTTGCCCGAAAACTGCGCGCTGGCGGCGAAAGGTGCCGCGGCGAGTACCGCCAGGGCGAGGGATTTGGCCAGGGTGGTGCGGGAGGCTGTGATCATGGGAATAACTCCTGTGCGTTGAAAAAGACCCCAGGGGCTTAGCAGGCTCCGTGCCAGCGCCTGGCCAGACGCGCCCACCAAGGGCAAGCCCCAGTGGGTTTTCGCTGGGGCGCGTGCTGCAATGGCCCCATGCCGGCGGGCGTTGCAGCCCTGTCCGGCACCAGAACGACCCATGCACCAACATGGGGCAGGGAGCACACATGAGACTTGCTTTGGTGCGCGCACGCGCGCTCGTGGGCCTGCAGGCGCCGGCCATCACCGTCGAGGTGCATCTGGCCAACGGCCTGCCCCGCTTCACCCTGGTCGGCCTGGCTGACACCGAAGTCAAGGAGGCGCGCGAGCGGGTGCGCGCGGCCCTGCTCAACAGCGGGCTGGACTTTCCGCACAACCAGCACATCACGGTCAACCTCGCACCGGCCGACCTGCCCAAGGACTCGGGCCGGCTGGACCTGCCAATCGCCCTCGGCATCCTCGCTGCCAGCGGGCAGATAGCCGCGGACCGTCTCGAGGGCTGGGAGTTTGCGGGCGAGCTCTCGCTCTCGGGCCAGCTGCGGCCGGTGCGCGGCGCGCTGGCCATGAGCCTGGCCCTGCGCCAGCAGCAGGTGCAGACCCGGCTGGTGCTGCCGCCGGGCAGCGCCGAAGAAGCTGCCCTTGTGCCCGATGCGCAGGTCTTTCGCGCCTGTCATCTGCTGGACGTGGTGCAACAGTTCCTGCCGCCCGGCGCCGAGCCCCAGCCCCCGGCCGAGGGCTGGAGCCGCCTGCAGGCCGCACCGCCCCCGCCGGCGCCGCCCGGCCCCGACCTGGCCGAGGTCAAGGGCCACAGCGCCGCCCGCCGGGTGCTCGAAATCGCCGCCGCCGGCGGGCACAGCCTGCTGCTGGTCGGTCCGCCCGGCTCGGGCAAGTCCATGCTGGCGCAGCGCTTTGCCGGCCTGTTGCCACCGATGACGGTGGACGAAGCCCTCGAAAGCGCGGCCGTGGCCAGCCTGGCCGGCCGCTTCGACCCGGCGCACTGGGGCCGCCGGCCGCTGGCCCAGCCGCACCACACCGCCAGCGGGGTGGCCCTGGTGGGGGGCGGCAGCCCGCCCCGGCCCGGCGAAATCTCGCTGGCCCACCACGGCGTGCTGTTTCTCGACGAGTTTCCCGAGTTCGCCCGCTCGGCCCTCGAAGCCCTGCGCGAACCGCTGGAAACCGGGCAGATCACCATCGTGCGGGCGGCGCAACGGGCCGAATACCCGGCCCGCTTTCAGCTCGTGGCGGCGATGAACCCCTGCCCCTGCGGCTACCTGGGCAGCAGCACACGCGCCTGCCGCTGCAGCCCGGACCAGGTCAGCCGCTACCAGGGCCGCCTGAGTGGCCCCCTGCTCGACCGTATCGACCTGCATGTCGAGGTCCACAGCCTGAGCGCGCAGGACCTGCTGCAGGCCCCGCCCGGCGAGCCCAGTGCGACCCTCGCCGCCCGCGCCACGGCCGCACGTGAGCGCGCCATCGCCCGCCAGGGACAAGCGAACGCCGCCCTGCAAGGCCAGGCCCTGGACACCCACAGCCAGCGCAGCCCCGCCGCCACCGCGTTGCTGCAGAAAGTCGCCACCCAGCTCGGCTGGAGCAGCCGCGGCCTGCACCGCACCCTGCGCGTGGCCCGCACCATCGCCGACCTGGCCGGCAGCGAGAGCCTCGAACCTGCGCACATCGCCGAGGCGGTGCAATACCGGCGCGTGCTGCGGGCGGACTGAACCCCGGCCCATGGTCGCCACAACGGGGGGGGCGATCCCCTTGAGAAAGCCGTCCCCGTAGACGCGAGCCCCTGCTCGCGAATGCAGCGACGGCCACGGCACAGCTTTCATTTGGCCGCAGGGGCGGCCTCCTGCAGGGCATGAACATCGGCATGCGCTGGCGCAGGGACTGTTCCCAACACCTCCACAGCCTGGGACCCGCCAAGGCGACAGGCGAGGCACGCGGCGATGTGGCAAGATTTCAGTCGTCATTCAACCTAAAAACGGCAGTTGGACGCGCCCGAGCGTGCTGTTCTGGGGCGCTCTGGCAAGGCGCGAGGAGGCCGCAGGCTGCACCCCTGCAACGACGAGCAACGCCGCCAGAGCGCCCCAGGGCAGTGCGATCGGGTGCGTAGCGGCCTCACCC
>Ga0255182_1001263_pt1 | contig 13584 bp, 11 predicted proteins | sample Atl_UVDOM_RepA_8_FD_188420 | JGI IMG/M metagenome (GOLD analysis project Ga0255182, IMG submission 188420) | Freshwater microbial communities from Altamaha River, Georgia, United States - Atl_UVDOM_RepA_8d | ecosystem: Environmental > Aquatic > Freshwater > River | place: USA: Georgia...
GATAGGGACCGAACTGTCTCACGACGTTCTGAACCCAGCTCGCGTACCGCTTTAATGGGCGAACAGCCCAACCCTTGGGACCTGCTTCAGCCCCAGGATGCGATGAGCCGACATCGAGGTGCCAAACCTTGCCGTCGATATGGACTCTTGGGCAAGATTAGCCTGTTATCCCCGGCGTACCTTTTATCCGTTGAGCGACCTCGCTTCCACAAGCAAAGGCCGGGTCACTATGTCCTGCTTTCGCAACTGCTTGACCTGTCAGTCTCGCAGTAAAGCTCCCTTGTGTCATTACACTCGCCGACTGATTACCAACCAGTCTGAGGGAACCTTTGAGCGCCTCCGTTACAATTTAGGAGGCGACCGCCCCAGTCAAACTACCCGCCTGGCACTGTTCCTGACCCAGATGATGGATCGAGGTTAGAGCTCCAAACTGAACAGGGTGGTATTTCACTGATGACTCCACGCGAACTAGCGCTCGCGCTTCAACGTCTCCCACCTAAGCTACACAGTTAAGGTCGAAGCCCAACACCAAGTTATAGTAAAGGTGCACGGGGTCTTTCCGTCTTTCTACATCTAACGAGCATCTTTACTCGTACTTCAATTTCGCCGGGTCGGTGGTTGAGACAGTGAAGCAGTCGTTACGCCATTCGTGCAGGTCGGAACTTACCCGACAAGGAATTTCGCTACCTTAGGACCGTTATAGTTACGGCCGCCATTCACTGGGGCTTAGATTCAAAGCTTCGCCTTGCGGCTAACTCATCCTCGTGACCTTCCAGCATTGGGCAGGCGTCACAGCGTATACATCGCCTTGCGGCTTGGCACGCTGCTGTGTTTTTGTTAAACAGTCGCTGCTCCCTAGTTTGTGACACCCACATTCGCTTCGAGACGCGAAGTCTCTAACGATCATGGGTCCTCCTTATCCCGAAGTTACGGAGGTAATTTGCCGAGTTCCTTAACCACAGTTCTCCCGATCGCCTTCGTATTCTCTACGCGCCCACCTGAGTCGGTTTGGGGTACGGGCGCCGTGTCAACTCACTACTGCGCTTTTCTCGACAGTGTGGAATCAGTGACTTCCCTCAAACGAGGTCGGTATTGCGTCTCAGTGTTACGGCCGCGACTCTCATCGCAACCCACCTTCTCGCTTACCCGGAAATCCATTAATCCGGATCACCTATCCTGCTGTGTCCCGCTTTAGTTACCCGCGTCCGACTACGCAGATTCGCCCGAAGGCAGCCTCTGCTTTATCGAATTTGGGCTTGACGTGTACACGGCGGTACTGGAATATCAACCAGTTGTGCATCGGATACGCCTCGCGGCCTCTCCTTAGCTCCCGACTTACCCTGGGAGGATTAGCCTTCCCCAGGAAACCTTGGGCATTCGGCGGAGGGGTTTCTCACCCCTCTTTCGCTACTCATACCTACATTCTCACTTGATGGAACTCCACGCCGAGTTACCTCGTCGCTTCGGCACTCCATCAACGCTCCTCTACCACTGCAACAAGACGAATCTCGTTGCAATCCATAGCTTCGGCTCAGGACTTGAGCCCCGTTACATTGTCCGCGCAAAATCACTCGACCAGTGAGCTGTTACGCACTCTTTCAAGGGTGGCTGCTTCTAAGCCAACCTCCTGGCTGTCTAAGCAATTTCACATCGTTTTACACTTAGTCCTGAATTTGGGGCCTTAGCTGATGATCTGGGCTGTTTCCCTTTCGACCAATGAAGCTCATCCCCCATGGTCTCACTGCTGCACTCTGGAATTCCGTAATTCGGAGTTTGGCTGGGGTCGATAATCTTGTTGGACCTCTAGCCCATCCAGTGCTCTACCTCCGGAATTGAACGTGCAACGCTGCACCTAAATGCATTTCGAGGAGAACCAGCTATCGCCAAGTTTGATTGGTCTTTCGCCCCTTACCACAGTTCATCAGAACCATTTTCAACTGGTACCTGTTCGGTCCTCCACGGGGTCTTACCCCCGCTTCAACCTGACCATGGCAAGATCACTTGGCTTCGGGTCTACAGCATGCGACTGAACGCCCTGTTCAGACTCGCTTTCGCTTCGGCTACCCCTCTCGGGTTAACCTCGCCACATACCGCAACTCGTAGGCTCATTCTTCAAAAGGCACGCCATCGAGGCTGCACCGCAAGCGGTACAACGACTCTCTGACTGCTTGTAAACCAACGGTTTCAGGTACTATTTCACTCCCCTCCCGGGGTTCTTTTCACCTTTCCCTCACGGTACTGGTTCACTATCGGTCGCCTATAAATACTGAGGCTTATGGGGTGGTCCCCACGGATTCATGGCAGGTTGCTCGGCCCCGCCATTACTTGGGATCGATCGCGGAGCGTGCGTGCGTTTCGTGTACGGGACTGTTACCCCCTGTGGCCCAACTTTCCAGATGGTTCTACTACGCAGCACGTTGTTAACTCCGTTGTACGTCTGAAGCCGTACGTCGATATCCCACGACACCGCATCAACAACCCCTTCAGGGTGTCACGTTGCTGCGGTTTAGCCTGATCCCTTTTCGCTCGCCACTACTAGGGGAGTCGCGTTTGCTTTTCTTTCCTCGGGGTACTGAGATGTTTCAATTCCCCCGGTTCCCTTTACCGGTGCTATGTATTCACACCGGAATAACACTCAATAACGAGTGCTGAGTTCCCTCATTCGGACATTTACGGGTCGAAGCCTGATAGACGGCTCACCGTAACTTTTCGCAGTCATCCACGTCCTTCTTCGGTCATAGGCGCCAAGGCATTCACCGTTGGCTCTTTGTAGCTTGGAAGAAATTTTGTTACAAATTTCTAGATGCTCGTGCTTACTCTGAAATTCTCAAGGGACGCACAGCGGCCGGGCGAATCGCGCGGCATGTGTAGAGGGAAGATCCCTCAAAACGAAAGAGAAGACAAAACCAGCCGCACACTGACGAAGAGAGACAAGCTCGATCTTCGACCGTGACACGACTGATCCGACAGTGCACCAATTAGTTGAATCCACCTCGCCTTCGACGAATGTCAAAGAGCGGGGCTTCATCTCCTTAGAAAGGAGGTGATCCAGCCGCACCTTCCGGTACGGCTACCTTGTTACAACTTCACCCCAATCACCGACCCCACCTTCGACGGATCCTTCCTTACGGTTAGGCCTCCGGCTTCGGGTGTTGCCGACTTTCGTGGTGTGATGGGCGGTGTGTACAAGGCCCGGGAACGTATTCACCCCGGCGTGCTGATCCGGGATTACTAGCAACTCCAGCTTCATGAAGTCGAGTTGCAGACTTCAATCCGAACTGAGACCGGCTTTCTGAGATTGGCATGAACTCGCGTTCTAGCATCTCTTTGTACCGGCCATTGTAGCGTGTTTGCAGCCCTGGACATAAGGGGCATGAGGACTTGACGTCATCCCCACCTTCCTCCGAGTTGACCCCGGCGGTCTTCCATGAGTCCCCAGCTTTACCTGCTGGCAACATGGAACAAGGGTTGCGCTCGTTGCGGGACTTAACCCAACATCTCACGACACGAGCTGACGACAGCCATGCACCACCTGTGATTGGCCCTTGCGGACGCAACATCTCTGTTGCTTTTCCAAACATGTCAAGCCCAGGTAAGGTTCTTCGCGTAGCATCGAATTAAGCAACACGCTCCGCTGCTTGTGCGGGCCCCCGTCAATTCCTTTGAGTTTTAGTCTTGCGACCGTACTCCCCAGGCGGGTCACTTAATGCGTTAGCGACGGCGCGGATCTCATTGGTAGAGACCCACACCTAGTGACCACCGTTTACCGCGTGGACTACCAGGGTATCTAATCCTGTTTGCTACCCACGCTTTCGCTCCTCAGCGTCAGTTACGGCCCAGAGCGGCGCCTTCGCCACCGGTGTTCCTCCTCATATCTGCGCATTTCACCGCTACACAAGGAATTCCCCGCTCCCCTACCGAACTCAAGTCACAGCAGTATCGAGTGGCATCTCTGGGTTAAGCCCAGAGTTTTCACACCCGACTTACTCGACCGCCTACGAGCTCTTTACGCCCAATAAATCCGGACAACGCTTGGAGCCTATGTGTCACCGCGGCTGCTGGCACATAGTTGGCCGCTCCTTCTTCTGTAGGTACCGTCAGTTTCGTTCCTACTGAAAGCGGTTTACAGCCCGAAAGCCTTCTTCCCGCACGCGGCGTTGCTGCGTCAGGCTTTCGCCCATTGCGCAAGATTCCCCACTGCTGCCTCCCGTAGGAGTCTGGGCCGTGTCTCAGTCCCAGTGTGGCTGTCCATCCTCTCAGACCAGCTACCCGTCGTTGCCTTGGTGGGCCGTTACCCCTCCAACTAGCTGATAGGTCCGCGAGACGCTCCCAAACCGGAATCCCTTTCGTCAGTGGTCCATGCGGACCTCCGACGTCATCTGGTATTAGCAGTCCTTTCGGACTGTTATCCCAGAGTCTGGGGTACGTTTCTCACGTGTTCCTCACCCGTTCGCCACTAGATCTTCCTGTGTATTGCTACACATTGGATCTCGTTCGACTTGCATGTGTTAAGCACGCCGCCAGCGTTCGTCCTGAGCCAGGATCAAACTCTCCGTCAAAAACGTCTCGCTCTACTCACTTCACACTTTCGTGTTACGCGCTGTAGGCGAGGGAAGTTTTTCGAAGGGCTCATGCCGGTTTTTCAGGTTTGCACCTGTCCGCACCGAACATGTCCTGACCGATCAGATGCTCATCTGATCTGGTTATTACTTTGTGTCAGTGTCACTGCTGAGGTGACACCAACGAATTGACAGACAGCATCTAGTGACACGAGGTCACCATTGCTGCCCGCACTGGCGTTCAGTCTTCTCTTCCGTTTTCAAGGAGCTTCACGCGGACACGTGCCTTCGGCAGAGGTCTCCGCTCTTTCCGCTTTCGGACTCTGACCTTGTCGGGGTCCTGAAACGCGGACTCGCCAGACTAGCGGAGAGAGGTGGGACCCCACAACCTGCGGGCTTTGGGGGGTCTACTCGCGGGCCTGGTCGCCCAGGTGGCCCCGCTCGCCCGTCGCCTCGCTCGGGTAGGCCTGCCTCGCCGTTACCGGCCGAAATCGACCAAGTGGTAGGTCGTTTTGCCCTTGCGTACGAGCAGCCAGCGTTCGTGCAAGAGCGGAATCGCGTGTAAATCAGCATCAGCCGCAACGACCACACCGTTGATTCGCACGCTCTTTTGCGTGAGCAGGCGGCGGGCTTCGCTCTTGCTGGCGGCCACCCCAGGCAGCGCCGCAAGCATGCCGGCAGGATCCGCCAATACCGCTGTGCCCATTTTGGTGGCGGGCACCTCGGCGGCAATGAAGTCCATCGTTGAACGCGTCGCAGACATCGGGTCGCCACCAAAGAGAATGTCGGCTGCGGCATCGGCAGCATCAGCGGCGGCGGCGCCGTGCACGAGTGCGGTCATCTCACGGGCGAGCGCCCGCTGCGCAGGTCGAGCCGCCGGGTTGGCGCGCTGGGCGTCGAGCAACACACTGATCTCATCAAGCGATTGCAGCGAAAAGCGCGGCAAGAGCTGCTCTATGTCGTCGTCAGAGACTTGCACCCAAAACTGGCGGAACTGATAGGGCGACGTCTTCTTCGCATCGAGCCACACCGCACCGTCGGCGGTCTTGCCAAACTTCGAGCCGTCGCTCTTGGTGAGAAGCGGCCAGGTGAGGCCGTAGGCACTGCGGCCGAGTCGCTTGCGAATCAGGTCGATGCCAGCGGTGATGTTGCCCCACTGATCGCTGCCGCCCATCTGCATCTCGCAGTCGTGGTGTTCACAGAGGTGGCGGAAGTCGTTGGCCTGCAAGAGCATGTAGCTGAACTCGGTGTACGAAAGACCGTTCTCGTCGGCGAGCCGCGACTTCACACTGTCTTTGGCCATCATCTGATTGACGGTGATGTGCTTGCCAACGTCACGCAGAAACTCGAGCACGGGCACGTCGCGGGTCCAGTCGGCATTGTCAACGAGAGTTGCGGCGTTTGAGCCGTTCTCGAAGTCCAACAGTCGCTCGAGTTGCTGCTTGATGTTGGCGACGTTGGCAGCGAGAGTGTCGGAATCAAGCAGGTTGCGCTCTTCGCTGCGGCCCGATGGGTCGCCAACCATGCCCGTCGCACCACCCGCAAGCACGATTGGTCGGTGACCGAGTAGTTGCAAACGTCGCAACGAGATTTGCCCGAGCAGATTGCCGATGTGTAGCGAGTCAGACGTCGGGTCAAAGCCGACGTAGGCAGCGAGTTGCGCAGAGGTTGCGCGTTGTGACAGCTCGCCGCGATCGGTCGAGTCGTGAATCAATCCCCTGCTGGCGAATTCGGTGACGACATCACCGAACTGCGCCATGCATCCAGAGTAGAGCGCACGGTGTGGTGCGGCGCGCGACCGCTACGCCGTGGCGAGTTGCTCGTCTTGACGCAACGCCGCACGCACCCAGTCGGGCACGGGCACGACCTGTGGCGCCCCCGGCGTGGTCGACACGTACACGATGGTGGTGTCAAACGATGGCTCGCCAGCCACCTGCCCGCTGATCAGCACGTCAAACGACGAGTTGCCCCAGCGCTTGACCGTGCAGTCGAGTTGCGCGGTGTCGCCGAGACGTAACGGCCGATGCCAGACGATGTTCACGGTCTTCAACATGCAGTCAAACTCGTGCATGCGATCGCCGAGCCGAGCCGAAAACCAACACATCACCGCATCGTCGGAATACGCAAGGTAGTGGGCATTGAAGACGACCTTCTGCATGTCGCAGTCGCCGTAGCGCACCCGCACCTCGTGGCGATACATGCCCGAGATGCTAAGGCTTCGTTGTCTCCCGCAATGCATGGCGCATCTTCGGCACGTCCATTGCGGAATAGACGAAGATGAAAATAGGATTGATGGTGCGGAAGTGATGCGCCAAACGATTGCGAAGCTTGCGCAGCTCTGGCCACGCGATGGTCGGGTACTGACCTCGTGCTTCTGATGCGAGCTGGCACGTTCCCTCCGCAATGCGATAGAGCCGCCAAGCGACCACATCTTGATCGGCCTGATTGGCGATAAAGGCTTCCACCCCACCCGAGATTGCGGTGGTCATCAGTTCATCGCCCTGTGCCAGTTCGGCTCGAAGTTCGCTGATCGTCCAGCTCATAGTGGCAACGCATCCATTCGCGCGATTCGGCTTTCTTCACATTCGACAGAAAGTTCGTGAATAAACGTGTCGAACCCGAGCAGTTGGTCAAGTGCTACTTCTGCAGTAAGGATGTTGCCGAGCCCACGCTCGATCGGGAATTCGGCCACGAACTCCACGCCGTGAAGATCAACTCTTCGCAAGGTTGATTCATCACTCAAGACGCCGATCAACGTTGCGCCAAGGGTGGCGAAGATTTGGGCAATGTCGTCGCGGTGTCGTTGCACAACAGCAATTCGGCCGGCTTCATCAAGGGGCGGATGCGTGGTCGTGGTCATGGGGCGGCAACATAGCCCTGTGGTGAGGTTTGTCAAGTCACCGGCTGGTGCGCTGCACCATACGCGCCACGGTCATCACTGCGTCAGCATGTATGCGTGCTTCAGCGGCCGACAACGTGGGCCCAAGTTCGACGACGAACGCCATCGCTCTCTCTCCCACACTGCGTTGCCACGTGGCGGCAACGCCGGTGTAGCGACCGCCAGTGATTCGCACGAGGGGCAGACCAGTGAGCGCCGCATACCGCGCACGCACGCGACCCTCTGCGCCAGTGCCGGGCGAGATCATGTTCAAATCTTGGTGATACCAAATGCCGAGTGTCGGGCGTATCTCGCGCACGAATTTCACCATCGCTTGGGTCTCTGGTTCTGATGCTCGTGATGGACCGGCATATTGCCAGTAGCCCGGATCGCCCATCTTCGCCCAGCCGAGTGGAAAATTGCGATTGAGATCGACGCGATTGGCGTTGCCGCGCTGCTGCAGCGCTGTGCCGTCGGGGTTCATCGATGGCACGATCCACATGTCGATGCCGTCGGGCGCATTCAACGTGCGCAGTGCTGATGTGATGAGCAGCCCCGCATCTTCGTCTCCGTGAATCACACCCACCACCATCACCACCACCCCTCCGGGTGTGCCATAGCGATAGGCAACGAGCGGGCGACCCTGCACCGAGGTGCCAAAGACTCGTTCTTCGAGCAGCGGTGGTTCATCAACGGCACGCGCCGGCATCACGCCCGCGCCGATAGAGCTGATTACACACGCGACAGCCGCTACGACAAGCGCGAATACGCGCCTGGTCATGCGAGTCGTGCGGTGAGTGCAGCCACCGTGCGGCGCAGTTCGTCGCGTTGCGCCGTGGCAGCGGCGGGCCCGGCTGCCCCGTGGCTGGCGCGACGCCGCACGGCCACCCCAGGCGCGAATAACGCGGCGGCATCGGGGCCGAGCGCGGCGTCGGCACGCACGAGATCGACGAGTGGTGTGTCACTGGCAAGCGATCGCGAGACCAACTCGCCCACCTTGGCGTGGGCTTGACGAAACGGCATGCCGCGAGCGACGAGCCATTCGGCTACGTCGGTGGCAACCGCCGCAGGCGCATCAGCTGCGGTGCGCATCGCACCGGCATTGAACGAAGCGGCAGCGATCATCTCGGCCAGTGCCTCGAGCCCGCGATTCACTTGATCGAGGGAATCAAACAACGGCTCTTTGTCTTCTTGCAGGTCTCGGTTGTAGGCCAGCGGAAGCCCTTTCAGTGTGGTGAGCAAACCCGTGAGATTGCCAACCAAACGGCCCGCCTTGCCGCGGGCAAGTTCGGCGATGTCGGCGTTCTTTTTCTGCGGCAACATCGACGAGCCCGTGGCGTGACGGTCGCTCAAAGTCGCGAACCCGAACTCTTCGGTGGTCCACAGCACCCACTCTTCGCCGAGGCGCGAGAGGTGCAGGCCAACCATCGCCAACGTGAAGAGCGCCTCAGCCACGAAGTCGCGGTCGCTCACTGCGTCGAGTGAGTTAGCAAAGACGCGCGCAAACCCCAGCCGACGTTGGGTGTCAGTCGGGTCAATGGGCAATGAGGTTCCCGCCAGCGCACCTGCGCCAAGTGGCGACACGTCAAGTCGAGCGACGGCATCAAGTATTCGTTCAACGTCGCGGGCGAACGCCCATGCGTGCGCACGCAGGTGATGCGACAAGAGAACCGGCTGTGCGCGCTGCAGATGGGTGTAACCCGGCAGGTAGGCGTCACCCGCATCGTCGGCGCGGCGATCGAGCACGTCGATGAGAGCCAGCGTGCGACGTGCGGTGGCGCTGAGTTCGCGCTTGGCAAACAGCCGCAGCGCCGTGGCGACTTGGTCGTTGCGGCTGCGCGCCGTGTGCAACTTGGCCCCCGCTGCCCCCGCGATCTCGGTGACCCGCCGTTCGATTGCGGTGTGAATGTCTTCGTCGCTGGCGACGAACGCGAAGGTTCCGCCATCAAACTCGCCCTGCACCTGATGCAGTGCAGCGACAATGGCATCAACGTCGACGCGTGGCAAGACCCCAGTGGCACCGAGCATCTCAGCGTGTGCTATCGAACCGGCGATGTCGTCGCGCCATAGGCGCATGTCAAAACCGATGCTCGCGGTGAACGCCATCAACGAGTCAGCAGGCGCCTCACTGAAGCGACCGTGCCACAGGTGTTTTGCGGCGTCGCTCTTCGCGCTGTCGGGTGTGGCGGGCATGCGGCTACTTCCCCAGCCCGGCAAGTGATCGCAGATCTGCTGCCAAACGCTTGGCCCCATAGCCCGACTCAGAAATGCAGAACAGCGTGTCGTCACCCGCGACGGTGCCGAGCAACCCCTTCAACCGCGAGCGATCGAGCGCCGATGCCACCACGTGGGCGCAACCCGGTGGCGTGCGCACCACGACCATCGGGTCGCTGTACTCAACTTCAGCCACCCACTCAGACATCACACGGCGCAACTGCTCGCGCGGCGCAATACGGTCGGGCTCGAAATCAGGGATCGCATAGGCGCTCTTGCCCTTACCGACGCGCACACGCACTGCCCCCAAGTCTTCGAGGTCACGCGACACGGTGGCTTGCGTCGCCTCGATACCTTCTTTCTTCAGCAACTTCGTGAGTGCGGCCTGGCTCGTCACTTCGCGCTGAGAAATCAACCGCACGATTACCTGCTGTCGTTCAACTTTGCTCGTCATCTGAATGCCCTTTCTTTCATTGCGTGTCACCCTTGGTGATGTCGTTGACTTCACAGAGGAACGCCAGCAGCCCGCGTGCGGCGTGCATGCGATTGTGGGCTTGGCGAACGACTCGGCTGGCCGGGCCGTCAATCACCTCAGCCGCCACCTCCACCCCGCGGTGCGCGGGCAGGCAGTGCATAAAGATTGCCTCGGGGTCGGCGGCCGCCATCATCGACTCGTCAACCTGAAAACCCGCGAAGTCACGCATGCGACGTTCGGTTTCTGCCTCCTGCCCCATGCTCACGAATACGTCGGTATGCACTGCGTGTGCGTCGCAAACGGCATCGTGTGGAGTCGTGGTTTGTTCGACCGTTGCCGCACCGAGCGAGCGAATACGCGAAAGTTCATCGTCTGACGCGCCATAGCCCAACGGGCAACCGAGGCGAACGTGAGCGCCCTCGAGAGCACAAGCTTCGGCAAGTGAGCGCGCCACATTGTTGTAGTCACCCACCCAGGCGACCGTGCGACCCTTCAATGAGCCGAACTCTTCGCGCATGGTGAGCACGTCGGCGAGGCTCTGCAGCGGGTGCGAATAATCACTCAACATGTTGACGACGGGTACAGAATCTGTTGCTGCCATGCGTTCGAGCACAGCGTGATCGAGCACTCGCGCCGCCAAGATTGCGTGGTAGCCGGCGAGAATCTGCGTGATGTCTTCGACCGACTCGCGCACGTCGAAACCCACTTCTTCGCCGCGCGTGAATACTGGATGCCCGCCAAGTTGCACGACTGCCATCTCCATCGATTGGCGAGTGCGGTTCGATGGCTTTTCGAAGATCATCGCCACGCCATAGTCGGCGAGCGGCCAACCGAGTGCCTCGGGTCGCTGCTTGGCGAGTGCGAGCACCGTGCCGATCTCAATGCGCGTGAGGTCGCTGGTGTTGAGAAAGTGCCTCATGCCAACACCTCTCGCAAGAGACTGAGCGCTTCGTCGATCTCATCGACCGTCACGGTGATTGGTGGTGCGAGGCGCAACGCAGTGGCCGTCACAGCGTTGGTCACCAGCCCGCGAGCGAGCAGTTCCACCTGCACCGCTTTTGCGTCGGCGGCAGCTCCGAACTCGACACCCAGCAGAAGCCCGCGACCGCGCACGTCGTGCACCTTGGGCATGGTGCGCAGTTGCGTGGTGAGATACTCCCCCTTTTCACGCGCCAGTCGAGGTGCGTCGATCTCACGCATCACCTCGATGACCGCACACACCGCAGCGGTGGCAAGAGCCGTGCCGCTATAGGTGCTGCCGTGGTCGCCGGGCTTGAACACTGACGCGATGTCGCGCCGTGCCCACAATGCACCAACTGGCATTCCGTTGCCCATTGCTTTGGCCAACATCACCACATCTGGCTGCACACCGGCGTGTTGAAACGCAAACCAATCACCCGTGCGCGCAAAGCCCGTCTGCACTTCGTCGACCATCAACAGTGCCCCGCGCTCGGTGCACAGTGCTCGCACGCCCTGCAACCACTCGTTGCTGGCGGGAATCACACCGCCCTCGCCTTGCACGCATTCCACCAACACCGCGGCAACTGAACCGTCGACGGCAGCCGACAAGGCCGAAAGATCACCGAAAGGCACGTGCACGAAGCCCTCGGGCATCGGCTGAAACGGCTCGTGCTTGGCGGGCTGACCCGTGGCGGCGAGTGCCGCGAGCGTGCGACCGTGAAAGCTGCCGAGCATGCTGACCACCTTGTGGCGACCGCGACCGCCGAACTTGCGGGCCAGTTTGATGCCCGCCTCGTTTGCTTCGGCACCAGAGTTACAAAAAAAGACCTGACCGCCACCGCCGAGCAGTTCGTCGACCAGCACGGCTGCGCGCGTGGCGACGGGATTGGCAAAGAAGTTGCTCACGTGCAGCAACGTGTGTGCCTGCTCGGCAATCGCATCAGCTACCACGGGGTGCGAATGACCAAGTGACGTCACCGAGATGCCTGAGAGAAAGTCGAGATAGCACTTGCCCGATGCATCCCACAGTTGCGTGCCTTCGCCGCGCACGAACATGACCTGCGGGGCACCGAACACCGGCATAAACGGACAATGTGCACCAGCCATGGCAGCGACCGCGGGCGACGCGCTGAATGCGTGGCTTGTGGTCACGATGCCACCTCGTCAGCGATGACCATAGTTCCCACACCTGTGTCGGTAAGCAACTCGAGCAGAGTCACGTGCGCCAGGCGACCATCAAGAATGTGCGCAGCTGCCACACCGCCGGCGACCGCGTGCATGCAACTTTCGAGTTTGGGAATCATGCCGCCACTGATCACACCGTCGCTCGTGAGTTGCGCGACCGTCGCCGGAGTGAGTGTTGCGATGAGCGACTCTGGGTCGGCAGGGTTTTGCAGCACCCCAGCAATATCGGTGAGAAAGAGAATCTTCTCGGCCTTCAATGCCACCGCCAGCGCGCTCGCTGCTGTGTCGGCGTTGATGTTGTAGCTCTGGCCCGCCGCGTCGGTGCCAAGCGTGGCAACGACTGGCACCACGCCATCGTCGAGCAGACCCTGCACGGCCATCGGATTCACCGAGACGATGTCGCCTACGAAGCCGAGCGCGGGGTCGCGCTGCACGCACTGAAAAAGACCTACATCGTTGCCCGACACACCGGCTGCATTCGCGCCCGACTGGTTGATGAGCGACACGAACATCGGGTTTACCGACCCCAGTAGCACCATGCTGACGATTTCGATTGTCTCAGCATCGGTGACGCGCAAACCGTTGTGAAACCTGGCTTCCTTTCCGAGGCGGTCCATCATCGCGGTGATCTGCGGGCCACCGCCATGCACCACGACCGGCTTCATGCCCACGGCGTGCAGCAGGGCGACGTCGCGAGCAAACACCTCCATCGAATCTTCGGATGAGTCGGCCAAAGCATTGCCGCCGTATTTGACAACAATCACCTTGCCAGCGAAACGCTGCAGGTGCGGCAGCGCCTCGCTCAAGACGGCCGCACGGGTCTTAGGTGACACTTTCACGGATACACCCCCACCGCCGAGAGTCCCGTCGTCTCGGCAATGCCGAGGGCCACGTTGGCTGCCTGCACCGCACCACCCGATGCGCCCTTCGTGAGGTTGTCGATGGCGCACAACACCATCACAGTGCCTGTTCTTTCATCGAAGCGCGCGGTGATATGTGCGGCGTTTGAGCCGAGCGTGGCTTTCGTTGAAGGCGATGCGGGTCGCACGACGACGAATGGCTCTTTGTTGTAAAACTTCGCCAGCACCGCCAACACCGATTGCGACGTCGGCGAAGTGCCGGCGGCGGGCTTGGCATAACACGTGGCCAGAATGCCGCGATTCATCGGTGCGAGATGCGGCGTGAAAAGCACCTTGGCACCGGTGACCTGCTCGATCTCCGGCGTGTGTCGGTGGTCAAGCAGACCATATGCCGTGAAGTCTTCGTCAACCGTGTTGAAATGCGTATTGGGCTTCGGTGTGCGCCCTGCACCG
>Ga0255182_1001264_pt1 | contig 13568 bp, 12 predicted proteins | sample Atl_UVDOM_RepA_8_FD_188420 | JGI IMG/M metagenome (GOLD analysis project Ga0255182, IMG submission 188420) | Freshwater microbial communities from Altamaha River, Georgia, United States - Atl_UVDOM_RepA_8d | ecosystem: Environmental > Aquatic > Freshwater > River | place: USA: Georgia...
ACCATGGAATAGAGCATCGCATCAATCTCCTGCGCGTGCGATGATACCGGCATGCCTGACAACCCCAGCCCCTTGCCCGCATCCTGGCCGGACTTGCCCCTGTTTCCGCTGGGCACCGTGGTCTTTCCCGGCGCCCTGCTGCCCTTGCAGATCTTCGAGTTGCGCTACCTGCAGATGGTGGGCGAATGCGAGCGCCAGGGGCTGCCCTTTGGCGTGGTCACGCTGCGCCAGGGCAGCGAAGTGCACCGTCCCGGCCAGACTGAAAGCTTCGAGCCGCTGGGCACACTGATGCGGCTCGACAAGGTCGAGCGCCCCCGACCGGGGCTGCTGCACATCTGGTGCCGGGCCATTGGCCGTTTCGAGGTTCTGCAGGCTTCGCAGCGCAGCGACGGGCTCTGGCGCGCCTCGGCCCGCACCTTGCCACCCGAGCCTGCCATCGAGGTGCCCGAACACCTGCACTACCTCGCGACCCAGATGACCGAGGCACTGCACAAGCTGGCCAGCGAGCCCCTGGTGGTCGAGCCCTGGCCCCAGCCCTGGCAGCCGCACGACTGCGCCTGGCTCTCGCACCGCTGGGGCGAACTGCTGCCCCTGCCGGCGGCGATGAAATACCGCCTGTTTGCACTGCAGGAGCCCCTGCTGCGGCTGGAGTTGGTCGGCGACATGATTTCGCCCGAGAAGCGCACGGGTACCACCCCGCCGGGACCGTAAAATCAAGGGTTTTGCGTCCAGCCTCTGTTGCGGTTGGGCGTTCATGCTTCAACCCTGATCCAGCCGCCCCTGCAAGCGGCTTGCCCCCACCATGTCCGACACCACCGCCGCGCCCACGACCGCCCCTGCGCAGGACGAGAACCAGCTGATCGCCGAACGCCGTGAAAAGCTGCGCGCCCTGCGACAGGCCCAGGCCGACGGCCGTGGCATTGCCTTCCCCAACGATTTCAAACCCCAGAACCAGGCTGCGGACCTTCACCACCAGCACGGTGATCAGCCCGCCGAGGCCCTGAACGGCGAGGGCGTGCAACGGGTGCATGCCAAGGTGGCCGGCCGCATGATGCTCAAGCGCGTCATGGGCAAGGCCAGCTTTGCCACCTTGCAGGACGCCAGTGGCCGCATCCAGGTCTATGTGGCCCGCGACGAGGTCGGCGAAGACGCCTACAACGCCTTCAAGCACTGGGACCTGGGCGACATCCTGGGCGTCGAAGGTCATCTGTTCAAGACCCGCACCGGCGAACTGTCCATTCACGCCAGCAACATCCGCCTGCTCACCAAGAGCCTGCGGCCGATGCCCGACAAGTTCCATGGCATCCATGACCAGGAAGTCAAGTACCGCCAGCGCTATGTGGACCTGATGACCGACGAGGCCTCGCGCAAGCGCTTTGTGGCGCGCAGCAAGGCCGTCAGCGGCATCCGTGAATTCATGGTGCAGCACGGCTTTCTCGAAGTCGAAACCCCGATGCTGCACCCGATTCCGGGCGGTGCCAACGCGCGTCCCTTCGTCACACACCACAACGCGCTGGACCAGGAAATGTTCCTGCGCATCGCGCCCGAGCTCTACCTCAAGCGCCTGCTGGTGGGCGGTTTCGAGCGCGTGTTCGAAATCAACCGCAACTTCCGCAACGAAGGCATCTCGGTGCGCCACAACCCCGAGTTCACCATGATGGAGTTCTACGCGGCCTACTGGAACTACCAGGACCTGATGGGCTTCACCGAAGCGCTCATCCGTGACGCTGCGCTCAAGGCAGTGGGCACCCTGCAGCTCAGCTACAACGGCCGCAGCGTCAACCTCGAGCAGCCCTTCGCCCGCATGACGATCCGCGAGGCCATCCATGCCCACACCGAAGCCGGCGCCCATGTGGACGATCCGGTCTGGCTCATCAGCGCCCTCAAGAAACTGGGCATGAGCGAAGAGAAAGACAAGCTCTCAACCCGCAGCCTGGCGAGCCTGCAGGTGCTCTACTTCGAGGAAACCGTGGAAGACAAGCTCTGGGAGCCGACCTTCATCATGGAGCACCCGACCGAGATCAGCCCGCTGGCCCGTGCCAACGATGCCCGCCCCGAGGTAACCGAGCGTTTCGAGCTCTACATCACCGGCCGCGAATTCGGCAACGGTTTCAGTGAACTCAACGACGCCGAAGACCAGGCCGCCCGCTTTCATGCCCAGGTGGCGGCCAAGGATGGCGGAGACGATGAAGCCATGTTCTTTGACCACGACTTCGTGCGCGCCCTCGAATACGGCATGCCACCGGCCGGCGGCTGTGGCATCGGCATTGACCGTCTGATGATGCTGCTCACCGACAGCCCCAGCATCCGCGATGTCATCCTGTTCCCGGCGCTGCGCCGCGAGCATGAACCGAACTGATGGACGGCCCGCTCCAGCCAAAACGCCCGGCATGGACCGGGCGTTGTGCTTTGGGGTGGAGAAAAATCAATCTTTGCGTTCAGTCAGGCGCGGCGCGTTTGGCGGGACTTCACGCACCTCGACATCGACCACATCGTCATGGGTCTGTGGGCTGCCAAAGGGCTGACCCCCGCCCTCACCGAATCGTGCCCCCTTGCGCAACTGGCTGAACTGCTGCCAGACCAGCACCACCTGCGGCTTGCGACCGGTCAACAGCCAGCGCACGCTGGCAAACACGGTGTACAGACCCAAGGCCACCAGCAAGCCGACCAGCAGGCCCAGCCCCATCAGGGCCATGAAAATTTTGGCGATCCAGTTCATCCAGGGCTTTCCTCTTTCGGCCGCAGGGGCGGCCTTCTACACCATCCCCCACCTGTCTGTGTGGGCGCGAGCCCCTGCTCGCGAATGCATCTCCGTGCCACCATCAAGGCACTCGGTCGAGCGCCTGCATGTAGTCGCGCGCGCGCACCAGCTCGTCCCAGGGGCGGGCGGGCGTACGCGGTAGAAGGTTCAGGCGGCGTTCTTCGCTGGCCTCGTCAGGCAGCCAGCGGCCTTTGAGCTGGGCTTCGGCCAGATCGTCGAGCACGCGGTCGAGTTCTTCGCCGCCATTCACCGCAGAGCGGTTGCACAGCAGCGTCAGATCGCAACCCGCCTGCAAGGCGGTCAGCACCGCCTCGGTGTAGCTCAGCTCGCGCCCGCCGATCTGGCGGGCTGCGGCCATCGACAAGTCGTCAGTGCAGACCACGCCGTCAAAACCGAGCTGGCCACGCAGGATGTCCTGAATCCAGCGGGACGAAAAGCCCGCGGGACGATCATCCACCCGGCTGTAGATCACATGCGCCGGCATCACCGCCGTCAGCACGCTGCCCAGCCAGGTGTAGGGCAAGGCGTCGTCGGCCAGAATGGCCCTGAGGCTGCGCCGGTCCACCGGCAGCGCCACATGCGAGTCGGCCTTGACAGCGCCATGCCCGGGAAAGTGCTTGCCGCAATTGGCCATGCCGGCCTGCAGCAGACCCTGCATCAGGCTGCGGGCCAGCAGCGACACCATGCGCGGGTCACGGGCGAACGCGCGGTCGCCGATGACGCCACTTCGGGAAGCGCCGGGCCGCCCCAAGCTTCCCGAGTCCCCTCGGGGGGCAGCAAGGGCGTGCCCTTGCGTGGGGGCATCATCCACGTGGTCGAGATCGAGGACGGGCGTAAAGCTGAAATCAACGCCGCAGGCACGCAGCTCGCTGGCCAACACAAAGCCCACCGAAGTAGCCGCCTCGCAGGCCTTGAGGGCGCCGCTGCCGGGCAGGCCTTTGTCATCCTGGAACCACATCTCGCCCAAGGTCCGCATGGGCGGCAGGTGGGTAAAACCATCGGTGCGGAAACGCTGCACGCGGCCGCCTTCGTGGTCCACGGCAATGAGCAAGTCCGGCCGGAGACTTTTGATTTCGGCGCAGAGGGCCGTCAGTTGCGCGCGGCTTTGCCAGTTGCGTCCGAACAGGATCAAGCCGCCCGTGAGCGGATGCGAAAGACGGCGGCGGTCAACACCGGTCAGCGTGGTGCCGGCAATGTCCAGGATCAGGGGGGCATGCAAAGTCATGAGGCGTTCATTCAAGGTCGGGCCGGGCCCGCGCAATTCAAGAGCTTTCCACCACGCAGAAACTGGCGGCGTATTCGCTTTCATCGGTGACGCTGATGTGGGCTTTCAGGCCCTTCGCCTCGAACCAGGCTTTGAGCTCGCCGTGCAGCACGATCACAGGCTGGCCGCTGGGCAACTTGGCCACCTCGCACAGGCGCCAGGTCATGGGCATGCGCATGCCCAGGCCGACCGCCTTGCTGAAGGCCTCCTTGGCGGAAAAACGCGTGGCCAGGTAGCGCACACCGCGCTCGGGCCAGCGGGCGCTGCGGGCCTTCCAGGTGGCCATTTCGCCTTCGCTCAGCACCTTGGCGGCAAAGCGTTCGCCGTGCTTGTCCAGGCTGGCGCGGATGCGCCGGATGTCGCAGATGTCGGTGCCGATGCCGTAGATCATTGTTTCAGGCAGGCCAGGTAGGCCTGCACCGTGGCGGCGTAGCCCAGCTCGAGCGCGTCGCCGATCAGCGCGTGGCCGATCGAGACTTCCTGCAAACCCGGTACGGCTTTGACAAAAGCCGGCAGGTTCTTGCGGTTGAGGTCGTGGCCGGCGTTCAGGCCCAGGCCCACGTCGAGCGCGGCCTGCGCGGCGGCCGCGTAGCGCTGCAGTTGCCGTGCGTTCTCTGGCGTGCCCCAGGATGCGGCATAGGGCTCGGTGTAGAGCTCGATCCGGTCGGCACCCACCGCACGCGCGGCGGCCATCTGCTCTGGGATCGGGTCCATGAACAGGCTCACGCGCACACCCAGCGCCTTGCATTCGTCGATCAAGGGTTTGAGGCGCTCGGCATCCTGCGGAAAGGTCCAGCCATGGTCGCTGGTGAACTGGCCTTCGCTGTCGGGCACAAAGGTCACCTGGTGGGGGCGCACCTCGCGCACATGCTGCATCAGGTTATGGAAAGGGTTGCCCTCGATGTTGAACTCGCGGTCGGGCCAGGCCTTCATCAGGGCCGCCAGATCGGTCACATCGCGGGCGCGGATATGGCGCTCGTCAGGCCGCGGGTGAATGGTGATGCCCTGTGCCCCGGCCTGCAGGCAGAGTGTGGCTGCACGCGTGACGCAGGGAATGTCCAGGTGGCGCGAGTTGCGCAGCAGCGCGACCTTGTTGACATTGACGGAGAGGGCCACACGGGCAGGATTCGGGTTCATAGGCTTTGGAGGTCCAGCATCATCTGGCGCGTGCGCAGGGCACCGACGCCGCAATGGTAGTTCAGCAGGTGTCGCAGGGGGCGTTGCAGCAGGGCCAGCAAGTCGCTGCAATCGCGCAACAGGGCTGCCAGCGGTACTGGCTGGTCCAGGGCCTGTTGCAGGGCCTGCCACTGCTGGCCGGTCAGGGCCTGCCGCTCATCCTCGGGCACCCATTGCAGCCCGGCCTCGGGCACCAGGGCGTAGCGGTGTGCAGGCTGCAGAGGCTGCAGGCTGAGCGTCTGCACATCAAGCGCCGGCAGCAGCCCCAGTGCGCGCAACAAGAGCAGTTCAAAGGCACGCAAGGCCCATTGCAGGGTGTCCGTCTGGCTGGCCGCCATCAGGCGCACCGTGGCGGCATAGAGGTCGAACAGTGCCGGGTGCGGGTCATCGCGGGCGAGCAGGCGCATCAACAGCTCGTTGAGGTAACAGCCCGAGAGCAGCGCCTCGCCAGTCGGCATCACATGGCCGCCCACCCACTCGGCGCCCTTGAGGGTGCGGACATCGCCTTCGCCGCCGTAGGTGATCGACAACGGCTGCAGCGGCAGCAGGACCGGCCGGAAACTGGAGGTGGGCCGCTTGACGCCCTTGGCCGCCAGCACCACCCGCCCATGACCGCGCGTGAACACATCCAGGATCAGACTGGATTCGCTCCAGTCGTAGCGGTGCAGCACATAGGCAGGTTCGTCGACAATGCGTCGAGTGGCCATGTGCGCTCAATCAGCCAAGCGTTTTGCCGCCGGGCCGCCCCAAGGCAAAACGCACCCCCTCGGGGGGCAGCGCAGCACACGCAGTGGCAAGCGTGGGGGCACTCTTTTCAACGCCGGGCCGCCCCAAGGCAAAACGCACCCCCTCGGGGGGCAGCGCAGCACACGCAGTGGCAAGCGTGGGGGCAGACATGTCATTCGTAACCGAAAGACCGCACACGGGCCTCATCGTCGGCCCAGCCCGAGCGCACCTTGACCCACAGTTCGATGAACACCTTGGCGTCCAGCAGCTTTTCAAGCTCCATGCGCGACTCGGTGCCGATGCGCTTGAGCTTTTCCCCCTTCTCGCCGATCACCATGGCCTTGTGCCCCTCGCGCTCGACCACGAGCGTGGCGGCGATGCGCACCATGCGGCTGGCGGTCTTGCCAGGTTCTTCGTCGAATTTTTCGACCACCACGGTGGAGGTGTAGGGCAACTCGTCACCGGTCAGGCGAAAGAGTTTCTCGCGAATGATCTCGCTGGCAAGGAACTTTTCACTGCGGTCGGTCAACTCGTCCGGGCTGTACCACCAGCCCTGCTGCGGCAGGTACTTGTCACAGATGCCCAGCAGGCGCTCGATGTCCTTGGCTTGCTTGGCCGTCATGGGCACGAATTCGGCAAAGGGATGGCGCTCCTGCATGCCTTTGAGCCAGGGCGCGATTTCGGCGCGGCGGTGCACCATGTCGAGCTTGTTGGCCACCAGCAGCACCGGTGTGCCCGGCTTGAGCAGGGACAGGACCTTGGCATCAGCCAGGGTGAAGCTGCCGGCCTCGACCACGAACAACACCAGATCCACATCACCCACCGCCCCCATCACGGTCTTGTTCAGGGATTTGTTGAGTGCGGTGCTGTGACGGGTCTGGAAACCGGGGGTGTCGACGAACACATATTGCGACTGGCCCTGTGTGCGGATGCCGGTGATGCGATGCCGCGTGGTCTGGGCCTTGCGTGAGGTGATGCTGATCTTCTGGCCGACCAGGGCATTGAGCAAGGTGGACTTGCCGACATTGGGCTTGCCCACGATGGCGATCAGGCCGCAACGCTGGCCGGGCTGACCGGCGTTTGCCAGCGGCGCAGCCTGGCCGGGGCTGGCTGCCCCCGAGGCGCCGGCCGCCTGCGCGTCCAGTGCGGCAACGCCTTCACGGGGCTGGACGGTCACGCCCGGGATGTCGATGGCCCGGCGATAGGGTGCCGGTGCGCTGGCACCGGGATCCGCAGGATCGGGAGGAGAGGAAGGGTTCATGCAGTCCTGGCCTGTTCAAGAATGTCGAGCAAGGCCGCGGCAGCGGCCTGCTCCGCCGCACGCCGCGAAGCGCCGGTGCCCCGGCCGTACTGGCGCAGCTGGGCCACTTCGCACACCACCTCGAAGGTCTGCCGGTGTGCAGCACCGGTGGTGCCAATCACGGTGTAGCGGGGCAAGGCGATCTTGCGCGCCTGCAGCCATTCCTGCAAGGCAGTCTTGGGGTCTTTGGCTGTGGCCTGCATGTCTGGCCGGATGTCGACGGTGCGCAGCAGCCGCTGCACCAGGGCCTGCGCGGCCACGGGACCACCGTCGAGGTAAACCGCGCCGATCACGGCTTCAAGGGCGTCGGCCAGGATCGAGGCCCGCTTGACCCCGCCCGAGCGCAACTCGCCCTCCCCCAGGCGCACACGGCCGGGCAAGGCCAGTTCCACGGCCAGCTGATGCAGTGTGTCCTGTTTGACCAGGTTGGCACGCACACGCGAGAGGTCGCCTTCGGGCAGGGTGTTGAGCTGGTCGTAGAGCATGTGCGCCACAGCCAGGTTGAGCACCGAGTCGCCCAGGAACTCCAGCCGTTCATTGTGATCGGCGCCGAAACTGCGGTGCGTGAGGGCCCGTTGCAGCAGGCCCCGGTCACGAAAGGCATACCCCAGCCGGACCTGCAAATCGGCCAGGGGATCGGAAGTGCTCATGAGGGGCGTGTCGGCCATCAGTCAAAGCGGCCGATACGGCTGAGGTTGCTGAAGTTCATCCAGACAAAAAAGGCCCGGCCCACAATGTTCTGGTCGGGCACAAAGCCCCAGAAGCGCGAGTCCAGGGAGTTGTCGCGGTTGTCGCCCATCATGAAGTAATGACCGGACGGCACCTTGCACACCACCCCTTCAACGCTGTAGCGGCACTGGTCCCGGAAAGGAAATTCGCTCGCGCCAGCCACAAAGCCCGGGCGGTTCTTGTCCTCGATGAACAAGTGCGGACGCGAACCGAGCGTCTCCCGGCCCTGCTGGAAGTAGGCCATCACCGATTCATCGAAGAACTCGGGCAAGGCCTCACGGGGCACAGGCTGGCCATTGATGCGCAATTGCTTGTTGAGATAGGCCACCTCGTCACCCGGCAGTCCGACCACACGCTTGATGTAGTCGGTGCTGGGCTGCGGCGGGTAACGGAACACCACCACATCGCCGCGCTGCACTGGCGTACCCTCGGTGACTTTGGTGTTGAGCACCGGCAGACGCAGGCCGTAATGGTACTTGTTGACCAGGATCAGGTCGCCGATGTGCAGCGTCGGGATCATGGAGCCCGACGGGATCTTGAAGGGTTCCCAGATGAAGGAGCGAAAGACGAACACCACCAGCAGCACCGGGAACAGCCCGGCCGTCCAGTCCAGCCACCAGGGCTGGGCCAGCAGTTTTTCGCGGGCGGCGGCGCTGGTGTCGGTGTCAAGCTGGGCAATGCCCATGCCCTGCAGCTCACGGGTACGCTGGGCTGATTGGGCTTCGAGCTGCTGCACCGCCTGGCGTCGACGTGGCAGGAACACGAACTTTTCACCCAGCCAGTACAGGCCGGTGACCGCAGTGGCCAGAAACAGCAGCAAGGCAAAGTTGCCCTGCACCAGGCCCAGAAACCAGGCAGCGCCGTAGACGGCAAAGGCGCCCAGCACGAAGGCGGTCAATACAGGCATCATTCCTCCACTTGCAGAATTGCGAGGAAGGCCTCTTGCGGCACCTCGACCGAACCGATCTGTTTCATGCGCTTCTTGCCCGCTTTCTGCTTTTCGAGCAGCTTGCGCTTGCGGGTGATGTCGCCACCATAGCACTTGGCCAGCACGTTCTTGCGCAAGGCCTTGATGGTTTCGCGCGCAATGATGTTGGCACCGATCGCCGCCTGGATGGCCACATCGAACATCTGGCGGCTGATGATCTCGCGCATCTTGGCCGCCACGGCGCGGCCACGGTACTGCGCCTGCGTGCGGTGCACGATGATCGACAGGGCATCGACCTTCTCGCCGTTGAGCAGGATATCGACCTTGACCACGTCGGACGCCCGGTATTCCTTGAACTCGTAGTCCATGGAGGCATAGCCGCGGCTGACCGACTTGAGCTTGTCAAAGAAGTCCAGCACGATCTCGCCCAGCGGCATCTCGTAGGTCAGCATGACCTGGCGGCCGTGGTAGGCCATGTTGATCTGCACGCCACGCTTCTGGTTGGCCAGGGTCATGACCGGGCCGACATAGTCCTGCGGCATGTACAGGTGCACGGTCACGATGGGCTCGCGGATTTCCTGGATGCGTCCTTGCTCGGGCATCTTGGAGGGGTTTTCCACCATGATGACCTCGCCATCGCCCTTGACCACTTCGTAGACCACGCTGGGCGCGGTGGTGATCAAGTCCTGATCGAACTCGCGCTCCAGACGCTCCTGCACGATCTCCATGTGCAGCAGGCCCAGAAAGCCGCAGCGAAAGCCAAAACCCAGCGCCTGGGAGACTTCGGGTTCGTACTGCAGCGAGGCGTCGTTGAGCTGGAGTTTTTCGAGCGCGTCGCGCAGCGCGTCGTACTGGTTGGCTTCGGTCGGGTAAAGCCCAGCAAACACCTGCGGCTGGATTTCCTTGAAGCCGGGCAAGGCCTGGGTGGCCGAACCCAGATTGTTCGGCAGTTTCTTTTCCAGCGTGACGGTATCGCCCACCTTGGCGGCCTTGAGCTCCTTGATGCCGGCGATGATGTAGCCCACCTCGCCCGCCTCCAGGCTCTCGCGCGGCTGGTTGGCCGGGGTGAACACGCCCAGGCTGCCGGCTTCGTAACAGGCGCCGGTGGCCATGAGCTTGATGCGCTCGTTCCTGGCCAGGCGGCCGTCGACCACGCGCACCAGCATCACCACACCCACATAGCTGTCGAACCAGCTGTCGATGATCATGGCGCGCAGCGGCGCGTCCGGGTTGCCGCGCGGCGCGGGCACCCTGGCCACGATCATTTCCAGGATCTCTTCGATGCCCATGCCCGTTTTGGCCGAGCAAGGGATCGCATCGGTGGCGTCGATGCCGATCACATCCTCGACTTCGGCGCGCGCGTTGTCCGGATCGGCATTGGGCAGGTCCATCTTGTTGAGCACCGGCAGCACCTCGACGCCCAGGTCCAGCGCTGTGTAGCAGTTGGCCACCGTCTGCGCTTCCACGCCCTGGCTCGCATCGACCACGAGCAGCGCACCTTCGCAGGCCGACAGCGAACGGCTCACTTCATAGGAGAAATCCACATGCCCGGGCGTGTCGATCAGGTTGAGGTTGTAGGTATTGCCGTCCTTGGCTTTGTACTGCAGCGCAGCGGTCTGCGCCTTGATGGTGATGCCGCGCTCTTTCTCGATGTCCATCGAGTCAAGCACCTGGGCTTCCATCTCGCGTTCGGCCAGGCCGCCGCAGCGCTGAATGAGGCGGTCCGCAAGGGTGGATTTGCCATGATCAATGTGGGCAATGATCGAGAAATTTCTGATGTGATTCATCAACCAGGCTTTGCAAGTGTTTGAAGATGCGTGATCCGGACAAGAAAAAAGGGCGCGTCGAAAAATGGACGCGCCCTGAACCAACAATCTATGGCAACTGCGATGGTTGGGTCTTCATTGTAGGCAAATTGCCCCTTTCGCACAGCCCGGCAGCGGCATGTCCAACGCGTTGCCTGACCGCAACAAGCTTTTTTATGCACAAGTTATCCACAATTCGTGGTGACATCGCAGGAACAAGCTGTGGGTGAGGTGTGGATGCCCGGGGGACATCTCCGGCGCATTCCGCATGGTGCATGACGGGCCGGACTTTATGCCATGAATGCCGGGTCAAGGTGGCTTATTTTAGCCTTTCAGGGCATGAGCAAGCGAAAATGTTGGTGTACGCACACTTCATGATTTTTGAACCGAGTGTGACGAAAACCCCAACAGGACCCACCCACACCCCCGGACAGCCCGGAAAAACCCGAGAAGTCACAGGGGTCACTTGACAAACGGCGGGTCTCACCGGGCAGGCCTGATCAGCACGTATTGCGCCACTTCGCCGCGTCGCACCAGCAGGTTCAGCGCCCGGCTCCGGTCAGCCCGCTCGACAATGGCCTCAAAGTCCCTCACCGAAGCAATCTCCTGATTGGCCACGGCAAGGATCACGTCACCGGTGCGCAAGCCTGCACGGCCCGCCCCTTCGGTGGCCTGCTCAATGCGGACGCCGCCGCGGATACGCAGTTCCCGTTTCTGGCTCTCGGTCAACTCCGCCACGACCAGCCCCCAGTGCTGGGCGGCCGAAGAAGGCGTTGCACGTTCACCAGAGGGGGCGCTGCGTGCTGCCACTGTCCGCTCCGGCTCCAACTCCGCCACCGTAATGCTCATCTCCTTGCTGGCACCACGTCGGAAGACGGTCATGGACACCTTGCTGCCCGGCCGCGTATTGCCGACCAGCCGTGGCAGGTCCGAGGAGTTTTCGATCGGCTTGCCATCAAAGCGGGTGATGATGTCCCCGGCTTCAAGGCCGGCCTTGTCGGCAGGCGAACCGGCCTCCACACCGCTGACCAGCGCCCCCTGGGCCTTGCCCAGACCGATCGACTCGGCCACTTCCTTGCTGACCTGGCCGATCTGCACACCGATGCGCCCACGGGTCACGCGGCCCTGCGAGCGCAGCTGATCGCTCACCCGCATCGCCTCGTCCATCGGGATGGCAAAGGAAATCCCCATGAAGCCGCCCGAACGCGAGTAGATCTGGCTGTTGATGCCGACCACCTCGCCACGCATATTGATCAGGGGGCCGCCGGAATTGCCCGGGTTGATCGCAACATCGGTCTGAATGAAAGGCAGATAGTCGCCGGTGTCGCGCTGTTTGGCACTGACAATACCTGCCGTGACGGTGTTTTCAAGACCAAAGGGAGAGCCAATCGCCATCACCCACTCGCCCACCCGCAGACGGTTGACATCACCGACTTTCACGGCCGGCAATCCACTGGTCTCGATCTTCACCACGGCTACATCCGTACGGCGGTCCGCACCGACGATGCGGGCCTTGAATTCACGCTTGTCCGTGAGCGTCACCAGAACCTCGTCAGCGCCATCAATCACATGGGCATTGGTCATGATGAAGCCATCCGCCGTCAGGATGAAGCCCGACCCGACACCCCGGGGTTGGACCTCTTCGTCCTGGGGACGGTTCTGCCGCGGCCCCTGTCGTGGCTGGCCTGGCAGGGGGACCCCAAAGAAACGGCGGAAGAACTCCTGCATTTCCTCCTCGGGCGAGCCCGGCGTCGCAGCGCTGGCTGCCTGACGCTTTTCAAGGGTGCGGATATTCACCACCGAAGGCCCGACCTGCTCGACCAGGTCGGAAAAATCGGGCAACCCACGTACCGCAGCCTGTGGCTGGGCATGGACCGGTGCTGGCAATACCGCCAACAGGGCGCCGCCCAGCAAGGCCAGGCCCAGCAGCCATGACACAGACCCGGCGCCGTGGCGGGCGTGTGTCCGGGCCGGTGCCACCTTTTTGATTTCAGAACTCCATCCTCGCAATTGCATAGCATACCTCCTTAGATCGACGGGACCGTTCTGCCCAGTTGAGGGCATTGCCGGGCGAATCAAGCGCTGGCAACACCCTCTCAGATCGTGTCAGTGGATGTGGACATGGGCTGCCGGTCAGCCGTGGGTGTGCGGCAATATACAGCGCAACGAAAACCGTGCCAGCGCACGGGATTGGCACGGCGACGACACAAAAGCCACCAGACTGGCGCACGCCCGGCGTGGCGTGCAAAAAGCCCCGCCCCTCCCGTACGGCCAGCGCTGTTTTGAGGCGCTGATCCGCCTCGCACCGACACCCACAGCCAGTGCCCACCATCGGCATGGACAGTGATACTGACCGGCTGCCAATCATCATCTGCCCCCCGTGCCAGCCATTGCGCCCCCTCCCAGCGCAAGGCCACCAGCGCCGCCGGTTGCGCCCGCAACAGCAAGACCACCATCAGCCCAAGCGCCCCTTGCAGGCAGGCGGTCAACAGCAGGTCTTGCAGAGGCGGCGCCGCTATCAGCCAGGGCAGCCACATCCAGCCGGACAATGGCAGCAAGAGCACGGCACCCAAGGGCCCCAGAAGCGAACGCCCCGCCGGGTAAACCACAGGCGGGGCGCTTTTCATGGTGGCGCAGACGTTGGAGGGGCTCAGGTGCGCTTGAACACCAGGGTGCCGTTGGTGCCGCCAAAACCGAAGTTGTTCTTGACGGCCACGTCGATCTTGAGGTCACGCGCCGTGTTGGCGCAGTAGTCCAGATCGCATTCGGGGTCGGGGTTGACCAGATTGATGGTCGGCGGCACCTTCTGGTGGTGCAGCGCCAGCACCGTGAACACGCTCTCGATGCCACCCGCGCCGCCCAGCAGGTGGCCGGTCATG
>Ga0255182_1001265_pt1 | contig 13565 bp, 12 predicted proteins | sample Atl_UVDOM_RepA_8_FD_188420 | JGI IMG/M metagenome (GOLD analysis project Ga0255182, IMG submission 188420) | Freshwater microbial communities from Altamaha River, Georgia, United States - Atl_UVDOM_RepA_8d | ecosystem: Environmental > Aquatic > Freshwater > River | place: USA: Georgia...
GGGGGCTCCTGGTGGCGAGGGGCCTTCTACGATCGAAACCACAGACCGGTGCCACACGATGAACCACGACCCTGCTTCGCGCCCCGAGGGCGATCTGCCCAGCCCCGACCACGAACGCAAACGCGCCCGCCGCCGCCGCCAGGGCCTGCGCTTGCAGCGCCCCTGGGGCCACGACGGCGTGCAATGGGGGCTGGCCCTGTCGGGCGGCGGCATCCGCAGCGCCACCTTCTGCCTGGGCGTGTTGCAGGCTCTGGCCCGCCGGCGCGCGCCGGGCGCGGGTGACGGGGCCTTGCTGCCCCAGTTCGATTACCTGTCGACCGTCAGTGGCGGCGGCTACATCGGCAGCTTCTTCACCAGCCTGTTCGTGCGGGGGCGCCTCAATGGCCACGATGGCCAGGGGGCGCACCCGCCCGAAACCGATGAAACCGCCGCCCGCCGGGCCTACGAGGCCCTGCTCGAAGACCCGCCGGGGCGCATCCACAGCGACAGCCTGTACCGGGCGGATCGCCCCGGCCACACCGCGCTGGCCTGGTTGCGCGACAACGGCCGCTACATGATGCCCACGGGAGCGGGCGACTGGATGTACGGCATCGCCATCACCTTGCGCAACTGGCTGGCCACGCAGTACGTGCTGGCCACCGTCATCGTGGCTGTGCTCGCGCTGTGGCTGAGCGTGCGCATGGGGTTGGCGGCGGTGTGGCCGGCGTGGGCCGGGCTGGAGCAGTCGGCGCGCGCGAATGCCTGCCAGGTCTGCCTCGACCCCTCCTATGCCTGGTGGAGCCCGAGCTGGCTCTGGCCCGGGGGGCTGATGCTGGGGCTGGCCGTGCCGCTGGGCCTGGCGTACTGGTTCTCGCACCCGGCCCGACACGACACCCTCGAAGACCCGCCGCGTTACTGGACCCGGGCGTCCACCCTGGGGGCCCTGGCCGGTGCCCTGCTGCTGGGGGCCGCGGGCGTGCTGTGGCAGCTCAAGGCCCCCGGCGTCGACACCGGTGACGCGGGCGTGACAGCGCAGTCCCATGTCGTGGGCCTGCTGGCCGGCGCCGGGGGGCTGGTGGGCCTGGGCGTGCTGGCCTTCATGGTCAGCAGCGCCCGGTGCCGCGACCGCTCGATCACCGCCCAGCGCGTGCTGCTGACCCGCTGGCTCAGCCGGGTGCTGGCCGTGGTCACCGCCATGGCGGTGGTCTCCCTGGTCGAGACGCTGGCCCAGAGCGCCCATGTGTGGCTGACCTGGCATGGCGGCCTGTCCCTGGGGCTGGTCATGGGCGGGCTCGCGTGGGCCCTGCGCACCCTGGCGCCCAAGCTGGGCGACACGGGCACGGGGTCCTTGTGGAGCCGGGTGCCGGTCGAGGTCATCGGCTTTGCCGTCGGCGCGGCCCTATGGATCGGGATCGCGACGTTCTGGGCCGTGCTGCTGCTGCGGGTGGTCTGGCCCGATGCGGCCCAGCCCGACGCCACCTTGCCGCAGGGGCACGCGCTCGATCTGATGGCCTTCAAGGCCCTGGGCGCCCTGGCCCTGGTCGCCGCGCTGGCGCGTATCGTCGGCGCCTTCCCGGGTTTTCTCAACCTGTCGACGCTGCAGACGCTCTACAGCGCCCGGCTCACCCGGGCCTACCTGGGCGCCAGCAACTTCGCGCGCTTTGCGCCCGGCAGCAGCGCCGCCGTGCGCGACGTGGCCGAACCCATCAAGGGCGATGCCCTGTCGTGCGAGGCGGTGTATGCCAATGGGCTGGCGCCCACGCACTTCATCAATGTCTGCGTCAACCAGACGGTGAGCCCGGGCGAGCAACTGGTGCAGCACGACCGCAAGGGCAAGCCCCTCGTGGTGGCGCCCGGTGGGGTCTATTTCGACCGGGTGGCCCTGCCCCTGCCCAGCCACCAGGGCAGCACCGAACTGTCCTACCCCTTGATGTTCGGCGAATGGGTGGGCGTGTCGGGCGCGGCGTTTTCCACCGGCATCGGCCGCGGCACGGGCCTGGGCACCACCCTGGCGCTGGGCTTTGCCAACGTGCGCCTGGGGCGCTGGTGGCCCGGGGTGCCAGGCACGGTCGTGCGTGGACAGGCCCCAGCCCCGCAAGGCCCGGGGTCGCGCGACCACTGGTTGCGCCAGTGGTTCACGCCCCAGGCCTACCTGATCGACGAGCTCACCGGGCGCTTCTACGCCCAGCACCGCCGCTACCAGTACCTGTCGGACGGCGGGCACTTCGAGAACACGGCCACCTACGAACTGCTCAACCCGCTGCGCGACCGCGACGTGCGCCTGATCGTCACCTGCGACTGCGGCGCCGACCCCGACTACGAGTTCCAGGACCTGGCCAACCTCACCCGCCTGGCCCGCATCGACCACGGGCTCGAGGTGCGCGTGAACCCTGCGGCCCCGGGCAACCCGGTGTTCCAGGGGCGCTTCGCCCGCCCGGAGGACTTCCGCCGCCGCGCCGATGGCACCTTGCCGCCGCGGGGCGCGCGCTGCGGCCTGCTGCTCGACGTGGTCACCACGGCCCGCACCGCCACCACCGCCCACCCCGCGGGCACGGTGGTGGCGCGCATCGTGTGGATCAAGCCCGTGCTGATCGAGGGCTTGCAGGCCGACCTGCTCAACTACCAGGGCGACCACCCGCGCTTCCCGCAGGAACCCACGTCTGACCAGTTCTTCGACGAGGCGCAGTGGGAAAGCTACCGCCAGCTGGGCCTGCAAGTGGGCCTGCATCTGTTCCCGGAGGACCCAACCTCGGCCGACGGGCAGGCCTTCTGGGATGCGGTGCTCGACGGGTTGCCGGGGCCGTCGGCCGAGGTGCGGTCGGGGCGTGGGGGGGCGTGATGCCGTGCGGGTAACATCCCCGCCGGCTCAGTGCTCCCCGGAACCGTCACCATGTCGTCAACGTCGCCCGCCCTCCACGCCGCCATCATCGACCTCGACGGCACCCTCGTCGACACCTTGGGGGACTTCGTCGTCGTGCTGCACCACACCCTGGCCGACATGGGTTGCCACCCCATCGAGATCGCGCGGGTGGACCGGGCCTTCATCGAGCTCACCGTGGGCAAGGGCACCGAAGACCTGCTGCGCCGCAGCCTGGCCCATGCCTGGGGCCTGCCGGACGATGCGGCCGAAGCCCTGGCTGCCGTGCCCCAAGCCTGGCAGCATTACCAGGGCCATTACCAGCGCCTCAACGGCCAGCACGCCGAGGTCTACCCCGGCGTGCGTGAAGGGCTGGCGGCCTTGCAGGCCCTGGGCGTGCCCCTGGCCTGCCTCACCAACAAGCCCACGGCCTTTGCCGAGCAGCTGCTCGCTCTCAAGGGCCTGCGCGGGCATTTCGAATGCGTTTTCGGGGGCGATGCCTTCGAGCGCAAGAAGCCCGACCCCCTGCCCCTGCGGCGCACCTGCGAAGCCCTGGGCACCGAGCCAGCGGTCACGATCATGGTGGGCGACTCCAGCAACGACGCGCAAGCCGCCCGGTCAGCGGGCTGCCCGGTGGCGCTGGTCACGTACGGCTACAACCACGGCCACCCCATTGCCGAGGTGCCCGCCCTGGCCCACATCGGGGGCCTGCACGAGCTGGTGCCGGCGCTGCACGAGCGCGGCACCCCCTTCGTGCTCAATCCTCCAGGGCGTCCAGCAGCGGCGCCGGCTTGTGGTCCAGCAGGGCGTCCTTGAGATCCTGCGTCGTCGGCTTGTTGCCGATCCACACCTTCATCACCGCCGTGAAGAAATCCGGCTCGGCGATCGGCAGGCCCGCAGGGTTGCCGTTCACATAGAAGATGGTGCCGCGGCGGGGCACGTATTCGATGGTGATCACGTCACCGGGGGCCATGCGCTTCATGCGCGAGAAGATGCGGCCCATTTCCACCGTCGACGGGATGAGCTTCATGAACTCGGGCCGGGTGCTGTTGGTTTCGACACCGCGGGCGATCAGCTTGCCCAGCTCGTCCACCCGCATGGGCACCAGCATCACGAAGCGCAGCTGCTTGGCGCCCTTGAGCGCAAGCACCTCGGCGGCATTGCTGGTCTTGCGCTCGGTGTACAGGCCCACGGTGTAGACCTTCTGCAGCGCCTTGTAGCTGATGCCCGACCCGTTGAGCTGCAGGGTCTGGCCCTCGACCTTGGTGGTGGGGTCGTAGCGCACGCCGACGATTTCGGTGTTGCCCGCCCAGGAGGCCAGGGGCAGGGCGAGGGCCCCGGCCAGGCACAGCGGGGCCAGGCGGGCCCCCCAGCCGGCGCGCCGGGCGCGCGAAGTGCAGGGGCTGGAGGCGGTCAAGGTGGAGATGTTCATGTCGATCGGTGCGCGGCGGGCCAGTGGCATACAGCTACCACGCAGGCGGCGTCGCGGGGGTTGTCAGGGATGTTACCTCCCTACGACATCCGTTCAACCCCAGGGGGAACCCCCATGAGGGGGCTGCCTGATACACTGAATTGATGGTTTTGTCGCACAAAGCCTCGAATCTCCGCCCATGATCACGCACGACGAATTCCAGGCCCTGGCCGCCCAGGGTCACAACCGCATCCCGCTGGTCGCCCAGGCCCTGGCCGACCTCGACACGCCGCTGTCGCTCTACATCAAGCTCACGCAGGGGCAGCGTCACAGCTTCCTGCTCGAATCGGTGGTGGGTGGCGAGCGCTTCGGGCGCTATTCCTTCGTGGGGCTGCCCGCGCGCACCCTGCTGCGCGCCACCGGCCGCCACGTCGAGGTGCTGACCGATGGCGAGGTCGTCGAACGCTTCGAGGGCAACCCGCTGGACTTCATCGCCGGCTACCAGGCGCGTTTCAAGGTGGCCGTGCCCCAAGGGCTGCCCCGGTTCATCGGTGGGCTGGCCGGTTACTTCGGCTACGACACGGTGCGTTTCATCGAGCCGCGCCTGGCCAAGGTGCACAAGCCCGGTGGCCTGGGCACACCCGACATCCTGCTGCTGCAGTGCGAAGAGCTGGCCGTCATCGACAAGCTGGCCGATCGCCTCTACCTCATCGTCTACGCCGACCCGGCCCAGCCGCAGGCCTACGAGCGCGCCCAGGCCCGCCTGGCCGAACTGCAGGCCCGGCTGCACCAGGCTGTGGCCGTGCCGTCGGTGGCCGCCAGCCAGGCGCATCCCATCGAGCGCCACTTCGCCAAGGCCGACTTCGAATCGGCCGTGCTGCGCGCCAAGGACTACATCGCGGCGGGTGACTGCATGCAGATCGTGATCGGTCAGCGCCTGCAAAAGCGCTACACCGCCTCGCCCCTGAGCCTGTACCGCGCACTGCGCTCGCTCAACCCCAGCCCCTACATGTACTACTACGACATGGGGGACCACCAGATCGTCGGCTCCAGCCCCGAGATCCTGGTGCGCCAGGAGCACTGCGAGCAGGGTCAGAAGATCACCATCCGCCCGATCGCCGGCACCCGTCCGCGCGGCGCCACGCCCGAGCAGGACCGGCTGCACGAACACGAACTGCTGGCCGACCCCAAGGAGCGCGCCGAGCACGTCATGCTGATCGACCTGGCCCGCAACGACATCGGCCGCATCGCCCAGACCGGCACCGTGCACGTGACCGAGGCCTTCGGCATCGAGCGCTATTCGCACGTGATGCACATCGTCAGCAACGTCGAAGGGCTGCTCAAGCCCGACATGACGGCGCTCGATGTGCTGCGCGCCAGCTTCCCGGCCGGCACCCTCAGCGGGGCGCCCAAGATCCGCGCCATGGAAATCATCGACGAGCTCGAACCCGTGCAGCGCGGCATCTATGGCGGCGCCGTGGGCTACCTGAGCTTTGCCGGCGACATGGACGTGGCCATCGCCATCCGCACCGGCGTCATCAAGGACCAGACCCTGTACGTGCAGGCCGGTGCCGGCGTGGTGGCCGACTCGGTGCCCGAGCTCGAATGGAAGGAAACCGAGGCCAAGGCCCGCGCCGTGTTGCGCGCGGCCGAACTGGTCGAACAGGGGCTCTGAGCCCCTCCCGGCCGGTCAGCGCGGCGTGAAGCGCCGCAGCCAGCGCTGGGCCGGGGCCTCGATCAGCCGGTAGCTGGGCACGGCCACCGCATAACTCAGGCCCAGGTAGGCCGCCAGCCACCAGCCGCTGTGCGCGGGCAGGTCCTGCGGGCGGTCCATGAACCACACGGCCGCCGCCAGTTGCAGCGGGAAGTGCCACAGGTAGGTCGAATAGGTCATGTGGCCCAGGGTCTCGATGAACGAGCGGGTGCGTGCCGACTGCGGCTGCACCCAGCGCACGAGCGCGAAGATGGCCACGGGCGTCATCAGGGCCACCACGTACATGGGGCGCACGAGGCCCGCCGTGCTCAGGGCCAGCGCGCCCACCGTGGCCGCCACGCCCAGCCCCGCCAGGGCCTGCTGTCTCGACACCGGCCAGTGCGACGCCCGCTGGTGCACCTGGCAGGTCAGGGCCCCCAGGTAGAAGAAGAACAGGCACAGCACCACCGGGTGCGACGTCAGCTTGAGCGCGTAGACCGCACCCGAGCCCGCGATCAGCCCCAGCACCATCCACCAGCGGGTCACCCCCAGCCGGCACAGCCCGAAGAAGATCAGGTAGACCAGGAGCTCCAGCGAGATGCTCCAGATCGGGCCGTTGAACGACCACGAGATCGTCGGCCCCCAGTCGCTGGCCATCAGCAACTGCAGGCCGAAATGCCACCAGTCCTGGTTCTGGTAGACGAAGCCCGCGCCCATCTGGCGCTCGTACACCCAGCTCAGGGCGGCCACCAGCAGCAGGGTCAGCAGGTGCAGCGGGTAGAGCCGCGAAAACCGCAGCCACAGGAAGCGCGCCAGGCTCACCTGAGCGGCCTGCACGGGCTCGGCGTACTTCCAGAAGAAGATGAAGCCCGACAGACACCAGAAGGCCTGCACGCTCAGAAAGCCGTGTTCATAGAACGGCGCGAACAGGCTGTAGCCCGGCTGGGCCGTGCGCTCGAAGCCCACCGGGTGGCCGGCCACAAAGTAGAAGTGGTTGTAGTGCCACAGCAGCACCGGCAGGATGCAGGCGAAGCGCACCCACTCCAGGCCGAGCAGGGTGGTGGGCGGTGCGGAATGTGAGGTCATGGACGGGCGGCGGGCGCCGGGGCAAGCACAGCCCGCATGGTGGCATGGTTCGTCAAGCCACGCGGCCGGCCCCCCTGGGCGAGGGGTCCTACAACTGGGGATGGACGCCGGATGGTCGGCGCACCCAGACTTCAGCTTTTGCGTTTTATCAATCGGGAACCCCCATGAAGTCTCTCACGTCCCGCCTGCTGGCGGGCCTCGCCCTGGCCGCAACCGCCGTGGCTGCGCACGCCACCTCTCTCAACCCGCTCAATGACGGCGGCTGGCAGCTGGTGGCCCACATGTCGAACACGGGCGGCATGTTCGACGGCGCCGGTGAACTGGCGGCCGGCTACAGCTTCGGCACCTTCGTGGCCAACCCCACGGGCGCCACAGCCGATTTCCAGCGCGCCTTCCCCGCCCCGGCCGACAAGATCCTGTTCATCACCGGAGACCGCAGCACCTGGGGCATCGCCGATTACGACGAGTTGCGCACCCTGATCGACGCCCGCGGCGGCGACTTCGGCTCCAACATCACCTTCGAAGCCCTGATCAACGGGGTGCAGGGCACCGTGACGGGCAATGTGCTGAGCCGCGGCGGGGTGTCGGAAGACCCGTGGATCACGCTGCGTGGCTCCCACTGGGACGGCATCAACAACGACCTGATCATCTGGGGCGAGAGCAACTACTTTGCCGCGCACAGCGACCTCAAAAACACCCGTGGCGGCATCGATGTCTACATCCTGTCTGCCAGCCCGGTGCCCGAGCCGGGCTCGGTGGCCCTGGCGGCGGCCGGGCTGGCCGTGGCCGGGCTGCTGGCCCGACGCCGCGCCGCCTGATCGACCTTCAGCGCATGGCCGACGGCCCCGACTTGGGGCCGTTGGGCTTTTCAGGGGGGCCGGGCCATCCGTGCATAATGGCCTCATGCAGCGTCCCTCGGTCTCCTGGTTCCACCGGTCACCCGTGCGCTGGCGCGGGTCGCCGGCACACTGATCGGCCCTGGCCGGCACGCCCCAGTGCCTGGCCCCACCTGCAGGGCATCCGAGGGGGACCCAGCGCCCGCGACACTTCATCAGCGGAAACCTGAATCAAAACAATAGGTTAGCGTTCATCATGCTGCTCATGATCGACAACTACGACAGCTTCACCTTCAACCTGGTGCAGTATTTCTGCGAACTGGGTGAAGAGGTCAAGGTCGTGCGCAACGACGAAATCTCCCTCGACGACATCGCCGCCCTCAAGCCCGACCGCCTGGTGCTGTCGCCCGGGCCCTGCTCGCCCGCCGAAGCCGGCATCTGTGTGCCGGCGCTGCAACGCTTCGCCGGGCAACTGCCCATCCTGGGCGTGTGCCTGGGCCACCAGAGCATCGGCGCGGCCCTGGGCGGCAAGGTGATCCGCGCCCGCGAGCAGATGCACGGCAAGACCAGTGTCATCACCACCGACGAGCAGGGCGTGTTCCAGGGCCTGCCGCGCCAGTTCACTGTGATCCGCTACCACTCGCTGGCCATCGAGCGCGCCAGCCTGCCGGCGTGCCTGGCCATTTCGGCCACCACCGACGACGGCGAGATCATGGGCGTGCGCCACACCGGCCCGCAGACGGACCCGAACTTCGCACCCCTGGAGGGCGTGCAGTTCCACCCCGAGTCCATCCTGACCGAACACGGTCACGCGATGCTCAAGAACTTCCTGACGATGTGACCGAGCCCGACCGACCATGAGCACCCTCACCGACGTCCAGGCCCTGCAGCGGGTCATCGAGCACCGCGAGATCTTCCACGACGAGATGCTGGGCCTCATGCGCCGCATCATGCAAGGCGAGATGTCGCCCGTGATGATGGCCGCCCTGGTCACCGGGCTGCGCGTCAAGAAGGAGACCGTGGGCGAGATCGCGGCGGCGGCGCAGGTGATGCGCGAGTTCGCCACCCCGGTGCAGGTCGACGACAAGGCCCACCTGGTCGACCTGTGCGGCACCGGCGGTGACGGTGCCCACACCTTCAACATCTCGACCACCGCCATGTTCGTGGCCGCGGCCGCCGGGGCGCGGGTGGCCAAGCACGGCGGGCGCAGCGTGTCGTCGAGCACCGGCAGTGCCGATGTGCTCGAAGCCCTGGGGGCCTACATCAACCTGTCGCCCGATCAGGTGGCGCAGTGCCTGACGGGCACCGGCATCGGCTTCATGTTCGCGCCCAACCACCACGGTGCCATGAAGCACGCGGCGCCGGTGCGCAAGGAACTGGGCGTGCGCACCCTGTTCAACATCCTGGGCCCGCTGACCAACCCCGCCGGGGCGCCCAACCAGCTCATGGGCGTGTTCCATGCCGACCTGGTGGGCATCCAGGCCCGCGTGCTGCAGCGCCTGGGCTCGCAGCACGTGCTGATCGTGCATGGGTGCGACGGGCTCGACGAGATCACCCTGGCCGGCGACACCCTGATCGCCGAGCTCAAGGACGGCGAGGTGCGCGAATACACCGTGCACCCGCAGCAGTTCGGTCTGGCGCAGCACGACGGCTCCGCGCTCAAGGTGGCCAACGCGCAGCTGTCGGTCGACACCGTGCGCCGCGTGCTCGACAACCAGCCGGGCCCGGCCCGGGACATCGTGCTGCTCAATGCCGGGGCGGCCTTGTATGCCGCCGACGTGGCCGACACCCTGGCCGACGGGGTGGACCGCGCCCGTGAGGCCCTGGCCCGCGGCAAGGCCGCCGAAACGCTGTACGCTTTCGTGCAGACCACCCAGGGCTTCAAGCCGGCGGCCTGACGCGCGCCGGTCACCCCATTCACCGACACGCAGGAGCACACAGCATGTCCGACATCCTTCAGCAGATCGTCGCGGTCAAGCACGAAGAGGTGGCCGCCGCCCTGGCGGTGCGCCCGCTGGCCGTGGTGCGCGCCGAAGCCGAAGACCGGCACCGGGCGCAGACGGACCTGCGCGATTTCATCGGGGTCATGATCCAGCGCGTGCGCGAAGGCGGTGCCGCCGTGATCGCCGAAGTCAAGAAGGCCAGCCCCAGCAAGGGCGTGCTGCGCGAGCACTTCGTGCCGGCCGACATCGCCGCCAGCTACGCCCGCCACGGTGCGGCCTGCCTGAGCGTGCTGACCGACCAGCGCTTCTTCCAGGGCCATGCCGACTACCTGCGCCAGGCCCGCGCGGCCTGCGACCTGCCGGTGCTGCGCAAGGACTTCATGGTCGACCCCTACCAGATCTACGAAGCCGCGGCCATGGGCGCCGACTGCGTGCTGCTCATCGCGGCCTGCCTGAGCGATCAGCAGATGGCCGAGCTCGAAGCCTGTGCCCATTCGGTGGGTCTGGCGGTGTTGGTGGAGGTGCACGACGGCGACGAACTCGAGCGGGCCCTGCGCCTGCAGACGCCGCTGGTGGGCATCAACAACCGCAACCTGCGCACCTTCGAGGTGTCGCTGGACACCACCTTGAACCTGCTGCCCCAGGTGCCGGTGGGCCGCCTGCTCGTGACCGAATCGGGCATCCTCACCCGCGACGACGTGCTGCGCATGCGCGAGGCCGGTGTGCACGGTTTCCTGGTCGGCGAGGCCTTCATGCGGGCCGACGACCCGGGCGTGGCGCTGGAGGCGCTGTTCGGCGCATGACGGCCACGGCGCGGGCGACGGTCCCCACCGAGCCCGCCGACCTGTTCGGCGGCGCCGACCCGGCCCACCGCCTGGACCGGCCGCTGGCGGCCTGCTTCGACGAGGTGCCCGGCGACTGGCGCGCACTCACCGATGCCTTTCGTGACAGCGAGACGGGCCGGGCCCTGATCGCTCGCCTCGATGCAGCCCGGGCCGCCGGTGCGGTCATCCACCCGGGGGACGTGTTCGCTGCACTGCGGCTGACGCCGCGTGCGCAGGTCCGTGTCGTCATCCTCGGGCAAGACCCCTACCACGGCCCCGGCCAGGCGCACGGGCTGGCCTTCTCGGTGCGTCCGGGGGTGAAGGTGCCGCCGAGCCTGCGCAACGTCTTCAAGGAGCTGCAGCGCGACCTGGGCCTGGCGCCGCCCCACTCGGGTGATTTGTCGGCCTGGGCCCGGCGCGGGGTGTGCTTGCTCAACACCACGCTGACGGTGGCCGCGGGTGAGGCCGCCAGCCACGCCGGCTGGGGCTGGGAGACCCTGACCGATGCCCTGATCGACGCCATGGCGCGCGATGCCGGCCCCAAGGTGTTCATGCTCTGGGGCGCCCATGCCCAGCGCAAGCGCGCGTTGATCGAAGCCGCCGGCCCGGCGCACCTGTTGCTTTGCAGCAACCACCCGTCCCCCCTGTCGGCCACCCGTGGCCCCGAGCCCTTCATCGGGTGCGGGCACTTCGGTCAGGCGCAACGGCACCTCCAGGCGCACGGGGTGCCCTGGCATTGGGGCCTTGTGTGACATCTTGCTGAATGCCAAGCGGCCGGCATCCTCCAGTCAGGGGGACACAGCACCTCGCCGATCAGGGACAATCACCGCATTAAACGCTGGCGCGTGAATTGCATGCCGTGAAACCATCCTCCCAGGTGGTGTGGCGGGAGTGTCGCCAGATGGTGCCCACATGTCTCCAACGCCCTCGTCTCTTGCTGCTCCCGGTTCGCTGGGCGTGGTCATCGTCAACTACAACACCCAGGCGCTGACCGAACAGTGCGTGGCGTCGTTGCTGACGCACGGCGTGGCGCGGGCCGCCGACATCGTCGTGGTCGACAACCACTCGCCCGACGGATCGGGCCAGCGGCTGCAGGCCAGCCTGCCGCCCGGGGTGCAGGTGTGGCAGTCGGGGCGCAACGGGGGCTTCGGTGCGGGCGTCAACCTCGGGGTGCAGGCCCTGAGCACCGACCTCGTGCTGGTGCTCAACCCGGACACCTACTTCCTGCGCAACGACCTCGACCAGATCGTCCAGCTGTTTGCCACCCGGCCACAGCTGGGCGTGGCGGGCCTCAAGCTGATCAACCCCGACGGCAGCCTGCAGTATTCGGCGCGCCGCTTCTATTCCTTGCCCGACATCCTGGCGCGGCGCACCTTGCTGGGTCGCTGGGGGCCGCTGCGGGCCCGCATCGATTCGCACCTGCTCACGCGGGCATGGGGGCCAGAGCCATTCGAGGCCGACTGGGTCATGGGCACGGGCTTCGTCGTGCGGCGCTCGGCGTTCCACCACGTGGGACGCATGGACGAGGGCTACTTTCTCTACTTCGAAGAGGTGGACCTGTGCGCCCGCATGTGGGTGCACGGCTGGCAGGTGCTGGCCGTGCCCTCGGTCGAGCTGGTGCATGATCACCAGCGTCACAGCGCCGCGGGCATCTGGTCGAAATCGGGCAAGATCCACCTGCGCAGCATGGCGCGGTTCTTCGCCAAGTTCGGTGTGCCCTGGCTGAGCCGCCCGTCGCGTCATGGGCTGGCGCGCTCGTACGCCCGCTGGCGGGTCCGCCCGGCCGACAGCCTGTTTGATTCCAGCCCCGAGGTCTGATGACGTTCGGGGCCCCGGTCGTTCGACCCTGATCACCATGAAAAAACTCTCGCTCATCCTGCTGATGTGTCTGGCCGTGGCCGCCTGCCGCCCGATCGGCTCGCTGGTGCCTGCCAGCGGCCGGGCGTTCCAGGGTCAGCTGATCGGGCCAGACCAGCTCGACCGCCTGCCGCGCGTGGCCACCCGGGTGCGCGCCGGCGACGTGCTGCGCATCGTGCGCGACGCGCAGGACCCGGCCAGCATGGACCTGCGCAACATGGTCGAAGACAGCCAGTCGCAGCTCTACACCGTGCGGCCCGATGGCACGTTCTCGTTCCGCTATGCCGGGCGCATCGAAGCCGCCGGCAAGACACCCGACGAGATCGCGCTCGAGCTGCGCGGCAAGCTCGAGGCCTACTACCGCGAGCCCGGCGTGACGGTCAACATCCAGGCCTCGCCGAGCAACCGGCTGGTGATCGGCGGGGCGGTGCGCCTGCCCACGCCCATCGACCTGACCTCGGTCACCACGCTCGAGCAGGCCCTGTTCGCTGCCGGTGGCCTGCTGCCCTCGGCCGATCCCAGCCGCGTGGTGCTGCTGCGCCAGGACGTGCACGACCGCTACCAGGTCTTCTACTTCGACCTGAGCCGCATGCTCGAGCCCCGCGAGGGCGGGCGCGCCACCTTCAGCTTCCAGCGCGGCGATGTGCTCTTCGTGCCCAAGTCCACGGCCGGCAACTGGGCAGACGGCACCGACGTCTACTTCAACCAGTTGCTGCCGTTCACGCGGGCCATCGGCATCAGCATCAACAAATCGGCCGACTGAACCCGGGCGCCCTCATCACCATGATCGACATCCGCTCGTTCCGCGACCTGCTGCGCCTGTTCTACATCTTCAAGCGCGAGTTCTTCGTTGCCTTTGCCATCACCGTGGTGATGGCGGTGGGCGGTGCCTTCCTGCTGACGCCCAAGTACGCGTCGGAGGCCCGGCTGCTGGTCAAGCCCGGACGCGAGAACCTGACGGTGCCGCTGGACGCTGGCGACCGCCAGACCGTGCTGGCCCCCACCACCCAGCGCGACCCCATCATCGACGAAGAAAAGATGCTCACGGGCCGCCCGGTGGTGATGCAGGTGGCGCACGG
>Ga0255182_1001266_pt1 | contig 13555 bp, 6 predicted proteins | sample Atl_UVDOM_RepA_8_FD_188420 | JGI IMG/M metagenome (GOLD analysis project Ga0255182, IMG submission 188420) | Freshwater microbial communities from Altamaha River, Georgia, United States - Atl_UVDOM_RepA_8d | ecosystem: Environmental > Aquatic > Freshwater > River | place: USA: Georgia | collected...
ATACCCAAAGATTTTGAGTTATCCGACTATTTTACTGACGCGGCCGAAATTGAAGAAATCCGGGCAGCTGCTGAGGAATTGGAAGGCCAATTTAAACATTTCAGCCTGCATTGTGGCGGTATAGTTATTTTCGACCAAGCCGTTCCACAAGAGTATTACTTACAGGAAATCCGGGCTAGTAAATCAAAAGATTCACCCGCCGCACTTAATAGCACTACAGAACAAAAAGAAGTGCTAGGTATCCAAATTAACCTAAATAAAGACCAAGTGGATGACTACGCATTTATTAAGATTGATATTCTAAGTAATCGCGGGCTTAGCCAATTATGGGATATTAGCAATATGTCACTCCTAGAATATCCGGCTAATGACCCATTAACGCTAAAGGCACTTGCGGAAGGCCGGAATATTGGGCTTACTTATGCCGAAAGCCGTGCCATTGGTAAAGCACTCCGGCACTTACAACCAACTGGCATACACGATATTGCGACAGCATTAGCTATTATCCGTCCGGCGGCCAGTGCGAACGGGCAGAAAATGGATTTCTTACGTGATTTATCTAATATCCGTGCTGGCACAACGGTTGACCGTGATTATATAATTTATGATGATGATGCTATACAGACTATTAACCGATTACTGGATTGCGGTGAAAGCCAAGCTGATATTTACAGGAAAGCTTTTGCTAAACGTAAATTCAAACTAATTAAGGAATTCCGCAACCGTTTAGATTTACGCCGTCGGGATTGGCCGGTTGCTAAACGTGATGCCATTTGCGACCAGTTAGCCTGTCTCCAGGATTACTCATTTTGTAAGAGCCATGCACTAAGTTATGCTAGGTTAGTTTATGCCCTAGCTTATCAAAAAACACATAACCCTGTGCAGTTCTGGTTAGCTGCCCTGAATAATTGTCAGAGTTCCTATCGTTCATGGGTCCATTTCCGGGAAGCCGCTGGTGCCGGTTGCCAACTTACTGCTGGTCGCGCACCTTGGCAGATTTCCCCTACAAATCCCAGGATAATTCAACCTATGTATCCTAGCACCGATACCAATTCTGCTAATCCACAAACAGCAAATCCACTACAACCAAATCTAGAGTACCAAATCGCGTGTTATTTTAAATATGGATTTTGGCCGGGTCAGGAATTCCTGCCTGGGATGTATCATAATGTATATCATATGGAACCACTAGTAAATGTTGCTAGTAAGAAAGCTCCGACACCCATAATGGTTAATGAATGCGAATTCCGTGGGTTGATTGCTACTCACCGAATTTGTAAGACTGACCGGCACTCTAAAAAATATACTACTAACGGCCAATCCACCACTGCGCAACCTAGCACAGCGACAACAACTACTAGCACACCAACTACTAATATAAATCCTGAGCCAACAAATCCAAAAAAAGATAAATGGATAACTTTTGCTACGCTAGGTATAGCAGATGGCCGGTATATTGACATAGTCCTATATGGTGCAATCCGGCTGGGAAAATGCCATGTTATTGAGGGCGAAGGATATTGGATGAATAACGCACCTGAAAATTCACTTAGTCCGTGGATAAAGGTAAAAAAATGGCGGTCAAGATACCTAGCACCGGCTTACCCAGAGGATTAACCTCACCAAATAATTTAAATTGATGATTAGATTATTAGTGCCTTTGGACGGTATAACCTAGAATAATAATCAGGGGCTATGACGATATGACTGATAACAAATCCATAACTTGGTGAATGTCATTAATATTATATCCGGTGGTATTATTTTTAGTAGAATTATTACTAGTATAATTCGTTGTAGAAGGTGGCTCGGGATAATCCGGGTTTTCATTGGAATAACCAATATTTGCTGCACTAATAGCAATTACCACTAGTGAATAAATCATCAAGTTATTAGTAATATATCGCTTATTTTGGGACATTTTTAACTATTGATTTTAGATTGAACTCGGTTTTGATTTAGCTTTGAAAATGAATTATAATAATTTGCGGTATGAATTAATAATAAAAATAAAACAAATTTTTTTAATGAATATCATTTAAATTTCTGTCATATATTTAAAAATAGTTTATTAAAATGAAATATAGTTTAAAATTACTAAAAAATAAAAGTAAAAAATCAAAACAAAAATTTGCCCTGAAAAAAACACACAAACAGAAAAAAAATAAACATTGCAAAATCAAAGCACAAACAGGTGGTGACGCAAAAGATAAATCTTTATTAGAATATTACATTTTCTCTAGTCATAATACCGAAGTGATAACAAGTCAAATAAGGGGTATTTGTAGTATATGTTCAATTAATGAATTTATGTCAACTCCAGGTAATTCATTCTTAAATGGTGGTTGTTTGGAATTAGATTTTAATGGTGTCATACTCGGTGAAGATGGCAAAACTCCTACTGATATAACAATAGGTCATCTTTGTACTATCGATACTCAAACACCGGCGGTATATACATTTAGTACATTATTATCAGTTATTATTGAAAAATATAAACAAATAAGTACATCTGATAATCCGGCGTATCCATTAATTATTTCTGTTGACGCAAATTTAATACATAAAAAATTACCTGGTGCAATGGTGATAGCAGCATATGCTAAAAATGAAAATACTAAATTTGGGGCAAATACTCCAGAATTTTATGAATTGTGGAACCGAATATTAACCAAATGTTTTGAAAATAATCAAGAGTTAAGATTTGCCGAGGAAATTACACGCGAAACACCAGTTAATAAATTAATGAATAAAATATTATTTAGATGGCAATATGATAATCCGACAAAGAGCAAAGGTCAAAATCTATTCCGGCCATCTGAAATTAATTATTTATCAAAACTTAATATTATTAAAGAATTTACTCAGGATAGTAGCGGTATTAATACTGTTTCATATCCTATAGGTGAAAATATATTAGCAGATAATATAAGTGAAATTGTAACTAGTGTGACCGAAGGTATATTAGTAAGAACTTACCCAAAACCAAGTATATTTAATTATAATTATAATTTTGCAAAATGTATGCTTGCCGGTGCACAAATTGTTGCTATTAATTTGCAATTATTAGATAAATTTGCACTAGGATATGCCGCTTTTTTTGAATATGATAGATTTATTAGCATACCAAGTAGTATTAGACAATTAGCAGAACCTGTAAAACAAGAATTACAACATCGGCCATCCGTTATTAATGAAGACCATCCAAACCAACAAACAGTAGTATCACAAATTGTCGGTGCTATTAATTCAAATATTAATACCAATCAATCACCAGATGAAGAAGAATATATAACTAATACAAATGACAATATTATTGAAACCATAAAAAACAATATACAAAATATAATTAATGAAAAAAAAGGGCAAACAAGTATAAAAATAATTGATGAAATTTATAATTATATGTCAAAAAATATTCCAATTACAGAAAATGAATTTAAATTAGAGTTTAATATAAATAATAATGGTACCAATCAAAAAATAAATGTTAATTTTAACCCAACCTCAAATGGATACGGTTTATCTATTGATGATGGTATTAGTGGAACAGCTTTAGTAGGCGGAGGTGCCCCCAACACATTTGATTATGTTTGGGATAATACTGATAGTAAAATAGAAATTAAGGAGGTTTATAATTTATTTAATCCAGTCATAAATGGAAAGAAATATCAGCAAATTTATAGACACTATTTACAATCTGTAGATATAAACGATGATTATTCTATATTTAATGTTATATATATAAGATTTAGTGATGGTGGCAGTCAATATCACGGATGTTTTAATTTATCAAAAGTTGATTTGTCAACAACTGAAAATTATAATTTCATGGTAAGTGCATATAAGATTGAACCAAAATATAAATATGATAATGGTAATTGTGGAAAAGCACTTATTGCTAAAGAAATTGATATAAAACTGAAAAAATGGTATACTGCATCAGTCTAATAACATTGGTACCGTAGACACTGGGTTTTAAGAACAGTGTTTAGGCACTGAATTAAAAACACACACCTAGAGGTTGCTCGAGAGACAGGTTCCTTATCCTTACTAATCCGGCTAGGATTTTGCGTTGTTAACAGAATCCTGCGTAGTAAGGATAGCTACAATAAGCTTTTAGAGGATAATTAATATGAATGGTAACCCAATTTTTGTGCAAAATTATGTTATTTTTTATCAACACTTACTAATTACATCACGGAGGCCACTGCTAGGTTCACTAGCGCTAAATTCAAATGACATTGATTTTATACTAGGTAGCTCAGAAACGGCTGTAATTATTGCAGATTGGAACATAAAGAAATTTGGATAATTTTGAATGGGACCTAGCCCCACTTCGCTTTCACCCGGATATTCACGGATAGTCCGAGTAGCAAATCGTCCGGCTTCAGCTAGGACATCACACTTATTAATGACTATATCCGTACATTGATTAACAAATGCAGCCCGGACGAGCCCTTCCAAATCCAAGTAATTACATTGCCGAGGACGACCAGTAGTAGCCCCGAATTCGTGACCAAGCTCTTGGAGCCGGGACATATTCGGATCATCAGAGTCTTGGAACTGGAGAGCACCAACATATGTTTCATATGCTTTGGCAACACCCCAAACCCGGATAGAATATCGGTTTCCATGATTGTCTGTTGGCATCATATTAATACCCATATTGAGACAATCAGTGGCGAGACAATGGCTACTAGTGACATAAGGATACATCCCATAAGATACGTCTAGGCCATATGCTTGTGCGCCCTCAACTAGACAAGGTGCGTGATGCCCGAACGACTTGTAATAATCCATTAGAATGGCAGCGGGCGACCTAATAATAACTCCTAGAGCTTCAAGTTCTTTGCATTCCCGAATACAATTTTGGATACGGCGGCCAACACGGGCATACTTATCCCGTGCACACATTCCAATCCCGGATTTAGTAGTCCCAATTCGGGTATCTCCGGCATCTTCGGAAAGATGTTCTTCTGTAATAACATGTGCATTTGAACTAATATATAGTTGGTGGGTTGCTGGTATTTCTGTGTCGCCATCCGCTGATGACGAATTAGTAGTGGGTAGCAGATTAACATCATGTTCTCTGAGCATTTGGATTTCCGATTTCAATTTATCAATATCCACATAGCAATTATCACCGATAATACTAGGCATTCCATAAAGGATACCACTAGGCACTTGATGGGTTACTACTTTCCTGCCTTTATGATAAATTGTATGTCCGGCATTAGGACCACCATTGAAACGGACACAAAATCGGCGGGTAATATCTTCAGTTGCCGCAAATTGTGCTGCAAGCATATCAACTATCTTGCCCTTGCCTTCATCACCCCATCTGAGACCAATAACAATATGTGTTGTATATTCATTTTGGCTTTGCTGAGTTTGTTCCATTGTAAATGACTTAATTATATTAGTATAGAATTATAAGTGTTCGGTTTATAAATATAACCTATCAATAGGCTAAAACAATTTTTTTGATATTAGTTTTTTTGTATTTCTATTTTTAGCTCTAAAATATCAATTAAATATACAACCAAACCATAAATAACCAAACCACAAAAAAAATTGGTTTAGCCTATTGTAGTTGTAGCCACTTGGTTTTTAATTTCTAAATTAAAAGTCGTGTAGCCATAGCTACAATAGGCTTTTAGAGGATAAATTTACTTATCTATTTATCTATTACCAACTAATGATTTATAAACCTCTTCAAGGTTATTGCAGTAAAATTCGGCTCCATTATCCGCAAATTTTTTCATAACATAATATTTTTTAGAATTAATGTACTCACGGTTTTTTTTCCCCTTATTATATTTATAAATGCCACCTAAATCACTACATGTATCAATTACCTGGCAACTAGTTAATTGAGCAGCATTTGCTTCTTGAATATCAGCTACAGTATCACCAATCTTAATAAATTGATGACGCCCGAAATTATATATTTCCCAATCATCCAATATTTTATTAATCATACCAGCACTAGGACGAGGATTTTTAACCTCATCAGCACATACCAAATTATTATATATGATTCCGGCTTTGTGTATCTTGCTACTTAGTGAATTAACAATATCACGAGAATATCCAGTAGTAATACCAATACGGATACCATTGTCTTTTAAATAATGGAGCAATTCTACAGCATATGGTGTGGGCTTTGAATAATTACATACAATATGTTTAAGTTTTTGGTTAGTAGATTGATACAATCGGTCTATGTCAATTTCCTGTGGTGAGTTATTAAATTTAGATTCCCACTGTCCTTTAATATCAGGCTTAGCAAGAATTGACTTTAAATGTGCGCGTTTAGGTAATCCCATATCAGTGCGTATTGTTTCATCTGATACTAACAATCCATGTTTGGCAAATGCAACTCTCATTGCGTGGACAGGTGCATGGCAACCATTATCAATTAATGTGCCAGCTAAATCAAATATAACACCGCGGATATTTTTAATCATATCACGGCCTTGATGACTAGTAATTCGGTGCATTGTTGTTAGTAGGAGTTTATTTCCTTAACTGTATATTCAATGTTATTAGATGGAATTAAATATGCGAAAACAATTTTTTGGTATTTTTATTGGTAATAATTCATAAAAAACCGTATAAACACACAGAAATACTGAAAAGAAAAAAAATACTAGTGTCAAAAACTGTTTATTCCCATTTAAAAATTGATTAAACATATTCATATTATTGAAATTATTGGAATTATTGGAATTATTGGAATTAGGAACAAAGAAAAATGACATCAACATTTAACCCATATAATCTTACAGTAAAATCATTAACAGGTGAACTATGCAAAATTGAACGGGATATGTGCAAATATTTGTTCAAGAAATATCTTGTGCCAACTAATACTCTGGAAACAAAAGAACAAATCCGTGCCCGCCGTGAAATATTTTTACAGGAATTATTCCCTACCCGTCCGGAAACAATCGAACAATCAGATGAGCTTGTTGTGGAATTGGATAATATACAAAGGGCGACTGCAGAATATGAAAGATGTCCGGATGATTACCCTACCGGCCGCACACAATGGGGATATCCTGACTCATTACGATGTAATCATATTAGTTATGTTAGACATCGTTTTACTAGATGTGCGTGTAAAATAACACCACTTTGTAATACCATCAACATTGGTTTAGAAGCCCGACAATTTTGCGCCAAACATTTTGGTGAAGATAATCCACACTTAGCTGAATACCAACGTTTTGCAAATTCTATTAACCTAACTCAACAACCTGGACTAACAACCCATTCAAATACTTAATACCGTATTGCCAAGTGTGGCGGGCGGCTGTCCTTGACAAAGCCGGTATCAATAATTAATAATAATGACCAATATTTTAATGTGAAACCGTTTTATTTTTATTGTTTAAACCTAGCACAAGAATTAAAAACAACTATATACAAGAACTACTAAAACATAAATTTATATACTAATTATGTCGAATGCAAATATCATAAAATACTATATTAATGTCGTGTCCACTAATGGTAATAAATTGAGTACTACTGCAATTGGACTAATAAGTAATTTAGAAAAACAAGGGGAGTTGGTATTTCAGACCGCAATGACTGGATATACTGAAACTTTTACAGACCCGTCATATACTGGACAATTTCTAGTAATGACTTATCCACTGATAGGTAATTATGGGTGGCCGACTACTGACCAATTAGAATGTCATACTGGATGTACTCCGGCAGTTATCATTACAAGTGAAATGTATGATTTAATGATGGCTGACCATCCTAATTCTGTTGGACATCCTATTGACTTTGAGAATAGTACACTTATTCTTTGGGGTGCTGATACCCGTGCTTTAACTGAATTCATACGCGAAAATGGTGATAGCCAATGTATGATTTCCACTAATTTGGAACTCTGGCCGGATTTAACCATAAACCCAGTAAGGGATGCCTGTGCCAAACAAGATTACCGGTTCAACCCTGAATTCTTACCATTGCCACACCGCGAACCACCATTCACCCGTCCAGACGTGTTATTCATTAATCTAGGTGCTAAAGTTAGTCAATATCGTGCGCTTGCCAAGTTCGCTAATCTTACGTGTGTCCTAGAATGTGATTTACCCAAATTACTTATAGATGATGTTATGAAAAAGTATTCGGGGATATTCATTAGTAATGGCCCGGGTGACCCACGTGATTATACCCGTGGTATTAATTTCATCCGGACTATTTTGAATAATCCATATGTTGGCTCAGTTAGGAATCCAATCAGGATTAGTATATTTGGTATATGTCTAGGGCATCAAGTCCTAGCACTTGCTAAAGGGTTATCTGTTTTCAAGCTTAAATATGGCCATCGTGGTGTCAATATTCCAGTAGTAATAATGGATGATACCGGTAAGAACCAGACACCATTTGGTATTCTAACGAGTCAAAACCACGGCTATGAAGTACAACTACTCAACAAATCTGATAATGTCCGACAACTATTCATTAATGCCAATGATTCAAGTTGTGAAGGGCTTTGGTATCCAGGAACCCGGATATTTAGTGTACAATTTCATCCTGAAGCTTGTCCGGGACCTTTAGATAGCCAATTCCTATTTCGGGCATTTGAATTAAGCGTGGCTCACACTTGGAAAGAACAGCTAGGTATTCAAACTACCTCGGCACCACTTGGTAATCAAATTTATGACATAGTATTAGCAGAATTACAATTTGCGCGTCGATATAATCCTAGCACTGCAAACCGTGTGAGTATAACATCTGACACAAACAGCACTGCACCAACCGAAAATACAACAAGTAATAAACGTAAAATCCTGATTCTAGGTAGTGGCGGTATACAAATAGGTCAAGCAGGTGAATTTGACTATTCAGGAGCACAAGCTGTTAAATCATTCCGTGCCTCTGGATTTGAGACTATTCTTGTTAATCCTAATATTGCTACTTATCAGACAAGCATAGCTGACCGAGTATACTATTTGCCTGTTAACCCACATTTTGTACGACAAATAATTGAAACCGAACACCCTGAATTTATTACGGTATCATTTGGTGGGCAAACGGCATTAAATACGGGGTTGGCATTACAGGAATACCTAGCTGAGAAAGGTGTCGTGGTGCTAGGAACACCGCTCAAATCGATTCAGATAAGTGAAGACCGTAATTTGTTTAAAGAACACTTATTAGGATTATCAACTGGTACCATTCAGAGTGCTCCTAGCCGTGTAATTCGCGCGTCTGCTGATGAGGCACTCCACACCGCAGCATCACTTGGCGGATATCCGTTATTAATTCGTGCCGGATTTTGTTTAGGTGGGGCAGGTAGCGGATTTGTTTATTCCGACGCTGAATTAGTTGACCGTGTGGAGAAAGTCGCAGCAAGTGGCGCCAGTGAAGTCATATTGGATAAGGATTTGCGCGGGTGGAAAGAGTTGGAACTTGAAATAATGCGCGACCAATATGGGAATAAACTTTGTATTTGTGGTATGGAGAACTTAGACCCACTAGGTGTTCATACTGGTGAATCAATAGTCGTCGCACCTTGTCAGACCATTCCGGATGCTGAATATCAGGAAATGCGGACTATGGCGTTTAACATCGTAGATAGTCTAGGTATAGTAGGAGAATGTAATGTTCAATTCGCAATTAATCCAAAACTTGCCCGGCCAACCCGTGAATCCGGAATCTGTGTAATTGAAATGAACGCCCGTTTGTCTAGGTCAAGTGCCCTAGCAAGTAAAGCGACTGGATACCCTATTGCCGCGATTGCCGCACAATTACAACTTGGCAAATCACTGACGGAAATCCGCAATAAAGCAACTGCAGACCGGACATCTGCTTTTTTCGAGCCCTCCTTAGATTATGTAGTCGTGAAAATCCCAAGATGGGACTTAAGTAAAGCCCCAGGTGTTAGCCAAGAATTAGGGACTGCAATGAAAAGTGTGGGTGAAGTTATGGGTATCGGAAGGTCTTTTAAAGAAGCACTACTTAAAGCAATGCGTATGGTTGGAATGCCTGCACTTATACCATTTAACCTAGCTAAACTACCAACAAACGATTTATCAATTGCAATACCTGACAGATTGACTAATCTTTTTCGTTGGCTTTGGCATTCAGGACACGAATTGCAATCATCCAATACACAAGATACTAATAATGAAATATTTGCGACCACCGGTGGTATAACTCCATGGTTTATCAGGCAACTTATGGATATAACTAGTTTTTTACACGAATTAGCAAAGACCAGTAAATTCGATAACCTAGAACAGATTGTAAGGAGTGGTAAACAAATTGGGTTATGTGATGATGATTTGTCAGGTTGGCTAGGTATCTCGGCAAGCGAAATTCAGACTATTCGACACGATAATAATATTCGCCCCCGAATTTGTGTTATTGATACCGTAGCAGGCGAGTTCCCTTGTAGTACTAATTATTTCTATTTATCATATTTACCCCATCAACAGAGTCAACTGTCAGGATTTAAATCAAATGATACCGCAATGAAATCAAATGGGATTAATAGTCCAAGCAAACATATGAATTGCACTTGCAAGGAGCGTGTGATTATTCTTGGCAGTGGTGTGTACCGTATTGGTAGCAGTGTTGAATTCGATTGGTGTTCGGTATCAGCAGCTAACACAGCTAGGACTCTAGGATATGAAACTATTATGATTAACCATAACCCGGAAACAGTCAGCACAGATTATGATGAAGTGGATTATTTATTCTTTGACGAACTAACTGCTGAAACAGTTGCTGAAATTTACTATGCCGCTAATAATCATATTTCCGCAGAAGTTTCTGGTTATCGTCCGTGTCGTGGTGTTATTGTTAGTATGGGAGGCCAAACGGCCAATAACATAGTAATGCGTTTGGCTGAACTAGGAGTCCCTATTCTGGGAACACCGGCTGAAATGATTGACACAGCCGAAAACCGATATAAATTCAGTAGGTTATGTGATGCTATCCAAGTCCGGCAACCTAGATGGACTCAAGTATCTAGTTATATAGACTTGGCTAATTTTTGTGAAGGCGCATATCCAGTCATCATACGGCCTAGTTATGTGTTAAGTGGTACTGGGATGGTTGTCGTCAGGACAAAGTCGGAATTGGATGAATATATCAGTAGTGGTGGTGTTGATATCAATGCTAAATATCCAGTTGTTGCAAGTGTTCTTATTGATTCGGCCAAGGAAATTGAAGTAGATGCAGTTGCTGCAAGTGGACAAATTAAAATTATGGCGATTAGCGAACACGTAGAAAATGCAGGAGTTCATAGTGGTGATGCGACCCTAGTATTACCCGCACAAGACTTAACTGCAAAAACAATTAATCAAATCAAACAAATTGCCGCACAAATTGCTGCTAACTTGAATATTACGGGACCATTTAACATCCAATTAATTGCTAAAGCCGATAAAATAATGGTTATTGAATGCAACTTACGTGCTAGCCGTAGTTTTCCTTTTGCTAGCCGGACACTGGGTATTAATTTTATTGAACTTGCTATGCGAGCAATTTTGGGGTCAGTAAGTAATAATACACCTGAACGCGATATGGTGGTTTATTCTCGGGTAGGTGTTAAAGTTCCAATGTTCAGTTTTAGTCGATTGGGTGGTTCTCGGGTGGCACTAGGTGTTGAAATGCAATCAACCGGTGAAGTAGCTGCATTCGGTGCTAATCGTAATATTGCGTTCTTGAAAGCAATGATGGCGACACCCGGGTTTCGTATGCCACCTGAACGTGGAGCACGTGTAATAATAATAACCCTTACTCAACGGCAAGTAATAGGTGATGATGAAAAAATGGATAATAAGCAATTGCAAACTATTATTAGAATGGCTGAGGATATGGGTTGGCGCCTAGAACAAGAACTAGGAAAAATAACTCCAGACACCATTAAAAATAGTCATCTTGTAATTGTCATTGGCCTAAAACAATCAGTCAGTTCAAGTGAACATATGATTTGCCCTTACAGCCAAATAGCCCGTCAAGCAATTGATTATAATATACCTTTAGTAATTAATACTAAATTGGCTAAGCTATTAGTTGAAAGCATCTATTACTATTATCGTCAAGCATTGACAATCGACCCTGTATTGGATTGTTATATTAATTATTCCGCACAACCTGTTGCTACAACTGCTACAACCAGCATTCCAATAATTGCAAATAATAGGGAATGTATTAGTTATCAACCTGAATATCGTCCTAGCCCCACTCGTACCGAAATAGTATTTACTGATAAACATATCTTATCAGCAGAACAATTTAATAGGAATCTATTACGGCAAATATTCAGGCGAGCTAGTGAATTAAAATATGCTTGTCGTCGTGGTGGTGCTACCTGGCTACCTAAGCCACTTGCAGGGAAAGTAATCGGACTATTATTTTATACACCTAGCACCCGAACCCGGTGTAGTTTTGAAAGCGCTATTAAACGGCTAGGTGGGGAAACTATTCTAGTTGCTGCCGGTGAATCAAGTGTCGTAAAAGGCGAATCACTGGCTGATACCATTCGGACACTTGAAACTTATTGTGATGGTTTAGTGATTCGGTCTGAAAATTCGGTTAGTTTGCCGGCATATTCACATTTATTTCGACACCGGATGATTAATGCCGGTGATTTAGATGAGCATCCTACTCAATGCTTACTTGATTTATTTACTATTCGTGAAACCCGGGGCACAATTAATGGATTGACCATTTTACTAACTGGAGACTTGATGAATGGACGCACTGCACATAGCCTAGTTAAGGCTCTTTGCAATTATGATTGCCGGATTATTTGCGCGGCACCTAACCCGCAATTTCAACTCCCATCTGAAATACAAGAATATGTCATAGCTGCACAAAAAGGATGGGCTAAAGGTAATCGACTAGCTATGGAATTTATAAACACTAGTACAGAATGGCAAGCAGCCTTGAAAGATGCTGACGTTGTTTATATGACACGTGTTCAGACCGAACGTTTGATATCCCAGCATCATATTAATAACACTTACCAGGCATTCATATTAACTCGTGATTTAACCGAAACTATGAAACCAGATGCTATTATTCTCCACCCATTACCACGCAACTCTGAATTACCTGTAGAATTAGATACTAATTCTAGGGCAATGTATTTCAAACAAATGGAATATGGCCTCTATTTACGTATGGCAATAGCAGAATTAATGTGGGGTTATTAGAACTTTAAAAAAATTGTTTTATAGCATATTGTATAGGTTTATTATTTTAAAATACATTGAATACATACCCCCAAATACATACTAGTTAATATGCTATCTACAGCATCTGGTAATATTTTACAACCACAAGTGAGTCAACCCATAGTATATTTAGACCCGAGTCCAATAAAAATAAGCACATATACAATTGTATGTAATATTACAAAACCAATTATTGTTAATAATACAGGAAAGGGTAATGTGCAAAATTTGCCACAAATAGGTGATAATTCACAACTACATAACCAAGACAAAATATCAACCTCCTTAATATCAAATACCAACACTAACGATAAAATTGACCTTTATATCCTATC
>Ga0255182_1001268_pt1 | contig 13542 bp, 12 predicted proteins | sample Atl_UVDOM_RepA_8_FD_188420 | JGI IMG/M metagenome (GOLD analysis project Ga0255182, IMG submission 188420) | Freshwater microbial communities from Altamaha River, Georgia, United States - Atl_UVDOM_RepA_8d | ecosystem: Environmental > Aquatic > Freshwater > River | place: USA: Georgia...
TTCGGCCTGATCGACGCGACACAGGCGGGACGCGCACGCGCCATCCTCGGCAGCAGCGATGCGGACCAGCGCGAGTACCGCGTAGGTGACGAAGCCCCGGACGGCGCGCGCGTGCACGCAATCAGGCCTCGTGCGCTGGTGCTCGAGCGCGACGGACGACTCGAACTCGTAAAGCTGCCTGAAGCGAACTCCGGCGCCGCGATCAGCGAGGCGCCGCCGGTTCGTCCACGTTTCATCCCGCGCCCGGTCGCCCGCCTCGCACTGCCGCGCGCAAGCGGGGGGACGACCGCCGGACAGGAAAATGTCCCACCTGTATCCAGCGATGCTCCGCCCGACGCGCGATGAAGCGCAGCGTCATCAAACGGCAGGCACGCGCAGGCTAGCCTGCAGACACCAGGACTTCGGATGCCCGACCCCGTGAACATGCTGACAACCCAGACGGAAAGAACCTGATCGTGCCTAGCCTCCGACCATGCCTGACCGGCGCACTGGCGCTGCTGCTGGCCGCCGCGAACCTGCCCTCACTGGCGCAGGACGCCGTGGCGCCCCCCTCGCCCGACGCGGTGAGCCAGGCCGAGAATTCCCTCACGCTGAACTTCCAGGATGCCGACATCCGCGCTTTCATCGCGGCAGTGGCGGACCTGACCGGGCGCAATTTCGTAGTCGACCCGCGAGTGCAGGGTCGCGTGACCGTGATCTCCTCCGCACCGACGGATCCGAACGATCTCTACGAGGTGTTCCTGTCGATCCTGAAGGTGCACGGCTTCACCGCCGTGGAAAAAAGCGGCGTGACCAAAATCGTGCCCGAGATGGTCGCCAAGCAGGACGCGACGCCCACGGTCGCTCCCGGGAGCCTGCGCGCGGGCGAGGAAATCGTCACCGGCGTGATCCCCGTGCACTATGCATCAGCCGCCGAACTCGTGCCGGTGCTGCGCCCGCTGCTCCCACAGGATTCGCACATGGCGGCGACCGTCGGCACCAACACGCTGGTGGTGGCCGACTCCGCCGCGAACGTGCGGCGGATGGTGGACATCGTGGCGAAGCTCGACATCGACAATTCGCGCAGTGTGGACGTCGTCCGCCTCGAGCACGCGTCGGCCACCGAAGTCGCGACCATGCTCGAGACGCTGGCGAACAAGGCCAACGGCGCGAACCCCACGCCGGGCGAGAACACCTCGGCCTTCGCGGCCGACGAACGCACCAACAGTATTCTCATCGCCGGCACGCCGCAGACCAAGCTCCGCTTCCGCGCGCTGATCTCCAGCCTCGACACGCCGCAGGGCGAACTCGAGACCATCAAGGTCATCTACCTCCGGCACGCCAACGCGGAGGACCTGGTGACCGTGCTCCAGGAAATCGTGACCGGCCAGTCCGCGGGCGCGCCGCGCGCCGGGGGCGACGGCGGCGCGCCGAGCAACCGCCCGCGTCGGCCGGTGCAGGCCGCGCTCGGCGGCGGCAGCTTCGGCAACATCGGGATCACCGCCGATGAATCGACGAACGCGCTGATCGTGCAGGGGCCGCCGCGCGACGTGAAGCGCGTGCTCGAGGTGGTCGACCAGCTCGACGTTCGCCGCGCGCAGGTGTTGGTGGAAGGCATCGTCGCCGAGGTTTCCAACGCCCAGGACGACGAGCTCGGCATCCAGTGGAAGACGAGCCTGCCGGTGGACGGCTTCGTCGCCGGCACGCGCTTCCCGGGCAGCGCGTCGGGCGGCATCGACAGCCCCTTCGACCCCGAGGACGGGCCGAGCTTCCTGAGCGGCCTCACGCTCGGCTATCTGTCGAGCGGTGACCTGCGCGCGCTGGTGCGCGCGCTGTCGGGCGACCAGTACACGAACGTGCTGTCGACGCCGAGCCTGATGACGCTCGACAACGCAGAGGCCGAGATCGTCGTCGGCCAGAACGTGCCCTTCGTCACCGGGCAGTTCACGAATGCGACCACGACGCCGGACCAACCCTTCCAGACCATCCAGCGCCAGGACGTCGGCATCAAGCTGAAGGTGAAGCCGCAGATCAACGACGGCGACACGGTGACAATGGAAATCGAGCAGGAAGTCTCCAGCGTCGACGAAAGCACGCAGGGCGCGGACTTGATCACGAACAAGCGTTCCATCAAGACGAACGTCCAGGTCGACGACGGGGCCATCGTCGTGCTCGGCGGCCTCATCGGGGACGACGCGCGCACCAACGAGGACAAGGTACCGCTGCTCGGCGACATCCCGCTCGTCGGCAACCTGTTCAAGAACACGCGCCGGAGCTTGAGCAAGACCAACCTGATGGTCTTCCTGCGGCCGCAGATCGTGCGCGACCGGGAGCGCGCGAAGACGCTGTCACTCGACCGTTACGACGACATCCGGAGCAAGCAGGCCGCGCAGAACGAGAGCCGCACCGACGTGCTGCTGCCCCACCGTGGCCCCGTGCTCCCCGGCGGCATCGTCGAATGAACCTGCCCTTCGCCTTCGCGAAGCGCCACGGCGTACTGCTCGAAGCCGGCGCCGACGACGTCGCGACCGTCGTCTACACCGCGACGACGCCGCTCGCGGTGCTGCAGGAACTGCAGCGTGTCGCGCCCGGCGCGCTGCGCTTCGAGCGCTACGCGGGCGCCGACTTCGAGCGCCGCGTGCAGGCCGCCTACGAGCAGGACGCGACGCGCTCCGACGAGATGATGGCCGACCTGAACGGCGCGCTCGACCTCGCGGCGCTCGCCCACGAACTCGACGAGCCCGCCGACCTGCTGGAAAGCGCGGACGATGCGCCGATCATCCGCCTCATCAACGCACTGCTCGCCGAGGCGATCATCGAGGGCGCATCCGACATCCACATTGAACCCTTCGAGCAGCGCTTGGCGATCCGGCTGCGGGTGGACGGTGTGATGCGGGAGATCATGCAGCCGCCGGTGGCGGTCGCCCCGCTGATCGTCTCGCGCATCAAGATCATGGCCAAGCTGGACATCGCGGAGAAGCGTCTGCCGCAGGACGGGCGCATCTCGCTGAGAGTCGCGAACCGCCCGGTCGACGTGCGCGTGTCGACCATACCCTGCGGCCACGGCGAGCGCGTGGTGCTGCGCCTGCTCGACAAGCAGGCGGGGCGCCTGAGCCTCGAGCAGATCGGCATGGACGCCGAGACCACGGCGCGGCTGGACGAACTGATCCACCGTCCGCACGGCATCTTCCTCGTCACCGGCCCCACAGGCTCGGGCAAGACGACGACGCTGTACGCCGCGCTGTCGCGCCTGAACGACCGCAGCCGCAACATCATGACGGTCGAGGACCCGATCGAGTACCTGATCGACGGCATCGCCCAGACCCAGGTCAACATGAAGGTCGACATGAGCTTCGCGCGTGGTCTGCGCGCGATCCTGCGCCAGGATCCGGACATCGTCATGGTCGGCGAAATCCGCGATCTCGAGACCGCGCAGATCGCGATCCAGGCGAGCCTCACCGGCCACCTCGTGCTCTCCACGCTGCACACCAACACCGCCATCGGCGCGGTGACCCGCCTGCGCGACATGGGCACCGAGCCGTTCCTGCTGTCGTCGAGCGTGACCGGCGTGCTGGCGCAGCGGCTAGTGCGCAGCCTGTGCAAAGCCTGCCGGCGGCCGCGCGCACCCGCTGCAGAGGCGCGGGCCTCAGGGGGCGGCGCGGACGCAGCGGCCACGATTTACGAGGCCGTGGGTTGCGACGCGTGCAATCGCTCAGGCTACCGCGGACGCTCGGCGATCTACGAACTCGTCGTGGTCGACGACGCGCTCCGGCGGCTCATCCACGACGGCGCGTCGGAGCAGGCGCTGGAGGCACACGCGCGGCGCAACGGACCCAGCCTCGCCGAGGTCGGTCGCCGGGCGGTACTCGCCGGCATCACCACGCCCGAAGAGCTGCTGCGCGTGACGCAGCTGGCATGAGCGCCACGCTGCAACGCCCCTCACCCGTCCGCTGCGCGGCCGGCCTCTCCCGGCACGGGAAAGGCGAATCCGATCGGGCAGGACGCGCAACGCAAATCGGCCCGCATTCTTCACCTCTCCCGTTCCGGGAGAGGTCGACGCCAAAGGCGGCGGGTGAGGGTCGCGTCGGCGGGCGCAGCGCCACGCTGCAACGACCCTCACCCGTCCGCTGCGCGGCCGGCCTCTCCCGGCACGAGAGACGCGAATCCGATCGGGCAGGACGCGCAACGCAAATCGGCCCGCATTCTTCGCCTCTCCCGCTCCGGGAGAGGTCGACGCCGAAGGCGGCGGGTGAGGGTCGCGTCAGCGGGCGCAGCGCCACGCTGCAACGACCCTCACCCGTCCGCTGCGCGGCCGGCCTCTCCCGGCACGGGAGAGGCGAATCCGATCGGGCAGGACGCGCAACGCAAATCGGCCCGCATTCTTCACCTCTCCCGTTCCGGGAGAGGTCGACGCCAAAGGCGGCGGGTGAGGGTCGCGTCGGCGGGCGCAGCGCCACGCTGCAACGACTCTCACCCGTCCGCTGCGCGGCCGGCCTCTCCCGGCACGGGAGACGCGAATCAGATCGGACAGGACGCGCAACGCAAATCGGCCCGCATTCTTCACCTCTCCCGTGCCGGGAGAGGCGAAGACCGAACGCTCACCTCCTCCGGGACGGGAGAGGCGAAGACAGCTGACGCATGAGTGCCTTCGAATACACCGCGCTTGCCGGCAACGGACGCAAGACGCGCGGGCTCACCGAGGCGGACTCCGAACGCCACGCCCGGCGCCAGCTGCGCGAACAGGGTCTCGTGCCGCTGACCGTGCGCGCCGTCAGCGCGCCGGCACAGCCGGGTGGCGCGCAGCCCGGGGTGGGCTCGCGTGAAAAGCTCGGCACCACGGATGTCGTGCTTTTCACGCGCCTGCTCGGCGCGCTGCTGGAATCCGGCCTGCCCCTTGACGACACGCTGTCCGCCATCGCGAAGCAGAGCGCTGACGAGCGCCTGCGACGGGTCGTGCTCGAGGTGCGCTCGCGCGTGCTCGAAGGCCAGAGCCTCGCCGACGCGCTCGCGCGCTTCCCGCGCGCGTTCCCCGAGGTCTATCTCGCGACGGTACGCGCCGGCGAGCAGACGCGCCTGTTGCCGCTCGTGCTGCAACGCGTGGCGGACTATCTAGAACGGCGCCAGGAAGTGCAGCAGAAAGTGCGGCTGGCGATGATCTATCCCGGTGTGCTGACAGTCGTGTCCCTGCTCGTGGTCGCCGGCCTGCTGAGCTTCGTCGTGCCTGAGATAGTGAAAGTCTTCGAACACAGCGAGCAGCGCCTGCCGGCGATCACGCTCGCGCTGCTCGCCGTCAGCGATGCTTTCAAGACGCATGGACTGCTCGCGCTCGGCCTGCTTGCCGGCACCGGCGTGGCTGCCGGCGCCCTGCTCCGTCGTCCCGGTCCGCGGCTGGCCCTGCACCGCGCCTTGCTCGGGCTGCCGCTGCTCGGCGGGTTCCACCGCGAGAACGATGCGGGCCGTTTCGCGCGGACCCTCGGCATCCTGCTCGACAGCGGGCTCGGCATGCTCGACGCACTCGACATCGCCGGCAAGTCGGTGGTCAATCTCGTGCTGCGCGCCGAACTCGACGATGCGGCGGCACGCGTGCGCGAAGGGGAATCGCTGGGCGCCGCGCTCGCCCGCGCGCCGCACCTGCCGCCGCTGCTCGTGCATCTCGCGGCGAGCGGAGAATCCGCGGGCGAGCTGCCGAAAATGCTGGAGACCGCGGCCAATTCGTCGGAACGGGCCGTCCAGCTGCGCCTCGCAGTCGGGCTCAACCTGCTGGAGCCGGCGCTGATTCTCACGATGGGTCTCGTGGTGCTGCTGATCGTGCTGGCAATCCTGCTGCCGATCTTCGAGATGAACCAGCTCGTCTGAGGCGCGACCCGCGCCGCCCGCTCAGAACTCGACGACGAGCGAGACGTCGACCGTCCCAGGCGCCTCGGCCTCCCGCAGGCTGATGCGCTCGACCCGCGCGCCGTGGCGGGCGTCGAGCGCGAGCAGCCAGCGCATGAATTCCGCGTAGCGGACGGACGCGAAATCGAGGCTGGCGCCGCGCGCGGTGGTCGGCGTGACCCGCGTCAACTGGTCCGCGATTCCGCTGGTCGCGGCCGAGGCGTTGATCGCCGCGAGCAGCGACCCGCCGTCCGGCAGGCGCTCCTGCGCCGCCCGCGGCACGCCCGCCTCGACCCGCGGACGCTGCTGCACCAGCCACTGGTGCAGCTCGACTTCGGCAGCCAGCGCCTTCGCGAGCCGCGTCGAGCGCGCGTGCAGCGGCTCGAGCACGGCCAGGAAATACGCGGCGATCAGCACCACCGCGCCACACACGGCGAGCAACACCCGCTCGCGGGGTTCACGCGCGAGCCACCAGGCCTGCAACTCACGCATGCCCGCCACCTCCAAACAGCCCGGGTGTACACGCTGGCACGGGACGGCAGCGCCGCAACTCAATCATGTCCACCCCCAATACGCAGCACGCCGACGGCCGCGCCTTCACTTGACTCCACCGACATCAGCTGCACGGCAAGTCGCGCAGTCGACAGCGCCTGCTGGTAGCGTTCGAGCGCCGGCATGTCGCGCGCGATGACCCGCATCTCCAGCGCGCCGTCGCCGTAGCTCACCTGCTCCAGGCGCGGCGGGGCATCGGGCGGCAGCGCGGCAGCCGCGCTGGCGAGCGTGTCCAGGAAAGGCGTGCCACCGCGCGCTGCTTCCAGTTCGGCCAGCGCCTGCTGGGCCTGCACCCGCACGTCCTCCACGCGGGTGACCTGCGGAAAGAGTTCGCCGAAAGTCGTGCGCGTCGCCGCGCGCGCCGCCTCGAGGCGGGACTCGAGCGCGCCGACCTGCCAGGCGAGAAACGCGGCGTGCCCGATCGCAACCACCGTGAGCACGGCCGCACTGGCGAGCCACCAGCGGGCCGCAGCGCCACCCGTTGCGCGTCGACGGCCCGGCAGTCCTTCGAGGAGGTCGAGCGTGCCGCCGCGTTCGAAGCCGGCCGCAAGCAGCCGCAGGCAGCGGCGTCGCTCGGGTTCGTTCGCGACGACCAGCGCCGGGAATTCACGCGCCAGTTGCGTCGCCAGCGCCTCGTTGCCGGCGATCACCCGCAGTCTTTGCCGTTGCTCACCCCCGGCGGCGGCCAGCGCCTGGCCGACGAAGGCCCGCCAGTGGGCGAGCGGGAAGCGGCAGGCGGCATGCTGTGCGGTGCGAAGAAAGGCCTCGGTTTCGTCCACCAGCAGCGTCCAGCTGTCGTCTTCACGGGGCGTGCAGAGCGCATCCGGCACGGCGTGGCTCACCTCGATGCCGGCTGCGGCGAGCGTGGCGAGCGCTTCCTCGAGCGCGACGCCGTCGAAGACCGCGCAGGCGAAGCGGGTCGGTGACAGCCGGCGCGTCGCGAAGGCCAGCTGCTCCACCGGTGTGAGCAGCTGATCCTCGAGGGCGTAAGGCAGCGCCTGGGCCTGGGCGCGCCGGCTCGCTGCCGGCAGCTCGACGTCGGCGATCTGCAGCCCGCGCGCGTCCACCAGCCAGACGAATTCCTGCGCACCGGCCGCCGCGAGCGCCGCGAGATCGCCTTCCTGGAAATTGCGGCCGCACACCCAGCGCGCGCGGCCGCTGGCGCGATCCCACTGGAATACGGCGACGCGGCGCTCAGCCATCGGTATAGGGCTGCGCGCGACGCAGCGTGAGAATGCGGGAGGGTTCCATGCGAAATAGCAGACTGCGCCTGAAATAGGGCAGGTCGTCGTGAGCGACCCGCGTGGTGAGTTCGAAGTAGCGCGAGCCCGTCGAGAGCCCCGCCGCCAGCAGCCCGCGACCTGCCAGCACCGGATGGCGCAGCAGCGCCTCGAGGCTGGTGAAGGGTTGCGCGCGCCTCGCGTCCACGAGCTGTTCGGCGGTCGCGCGGTCGATGCCGGGGCCGAGGCTCATCAGGACCTCGGGCGACGCGGTGTTCACGTTGACGGGGGTCGCCACGTCCAGCACGGTGACGAAGGGCGCGAGCTTCGCGTAGACCTCGTCGGTCACGCCGCGCACGAGGAGCAGCTCGCTGACGTCGGCGAAGCGCCCGTTGGCCGTGCGGTACGCGGGCGCGAGCCGCGAGTAGTAGTCATCCTCCGCGCCGTCCGGGAAGCGCGTCTCGCCGTCCTCGTCGACCCAGTCGAGCACGGCCGCCAGGATCGTCGGCGGCAGGCCCAGCGCCTGCAGCAGCAGCGCGAAACGGGCTGCCGCCAGTTGCTCGTCGCGCAAGCCGGTTTCGTCGCCACTGCCTGCCCCGCCGGCCGCCTGCCGCGCGGCGGTCGGAGTCACACCCAGGGCGCGCGCGAAGTCTGCCATCGCCCGCCGCGCCGCCGGGCTTTCCGCAACGGCCGGGGTGGCGGCCTCGGCGCCCGTCGGCGCGCCCGGATCGCCCGTGGCCGGCGCGGGTACCAGCGAGTTCAGGTTGAAGCGGCGCTGCGCATCCTCGAGACGGGCGTTCGCGACGAAGCCACCGGCCGTCGCCGTGTAGGTCGTCGCGCGCCAGGCCTCGTCGTCGCTGTCGTGGCTGCCCGCCTCGGCATCCCCTGCGAGCAGGCGCGCAGCCTGCACTTCAAGGCCCTGCACGAGGGCGTCGACACGCGCGACGTCGCGCAGGCGCGTGACCGCGAGGATGGCGTAGCGATCCCGTGAGGTCAGCGCCACCGCGAGGCCGGCGACGATCGCTGCGATCAGCACGGCGGCAATCAGCGCCATGCCCCGCTCCTGGACAGGTCCGCGCGTCATCCGCCACTCCCCGGCAACAGCAGCCGCCTGAGGCTGCGGCCATCCTCGAGCGAGAGTTCAATCTCGACCGCCCGCGGCAGCGCCGCCAGGTCGTTCGACGTCGCGGGCCACACCGTGGTCCACGTGTCGTCCGTCGTGAGGCAGCGCAGGCTGAAACGGGCGACACCGGCGAGGACGGGCCGACTCACGGGTCGCGTGCCCTGCACGGCGTCGAGCACGGGCCAGGTGTCACGCAGCAGTTCCCCCTGCTCCAGCCGGTACGCCACGCGATAGAGACCCACCGCGTCGAGCAGCGTCGGCCGTGCGGCATCGGCGCGCGAGAACAGCGCAAGGGTCTCGCCTCCGCCTGCGACGAAGGCCGGGGCAGGTTCGCCGAGGGCATCGCGCACCGCGCGCGGACGCGCCGCCGAAAAATCGCGCTCGAGCAAGGTGACCGCGTGGCGCAACCGCGCCGTCTCCTCGTAGCGCGGCGCGAGGGCGGCGCGCCCGTCGAGAATCTGGCGCAGCCCGCCATAGCCGAGCTGGGCGGCAATCGCGAAAATGGCGACCGCGACCAGCAGTTCGAGCAGCGTGAAACCCTGTGCGTCACGGGCGCGCATACAGAAGCTCCCGGTGCTGATGCTCGAGCTCCAATTCCGGCGTTTCACTGTGCGCGACCGCGAGATCGATCACGAGCACCGGTGGCGCGTCGACGCGCCCGACCTCCGCCGTCACCACGAAGCCGCGCCCGAGCAGGGTCTCGTCGAAGACGTGGCGTCCGGGTTCGACACGTTCGGCGCGCAGCGTGAGGTCGGCCACGACGTTCTCTATCGCCCACTGCGTGAGCATCGAGTCCTCGACCCGCGCGAAACGCCGCGCGCTGCCGCCCACCGCGCCGAAGCCGAGCGTCAGGGCGGTGGCCGCCACGACGAGCGCGATGAGCACCTCGATCAGCGTGAAGCCGCGTCGTGTGTCACGCATGCTCATCGGGGTGAGGCTTCGCGCGTCACGCCGTAGCGGCCGGCGTCCAGCGCCGCCAGCGTCCAGGATTCGCGGGAAATCGTGTTCTCGATCGTCACTGCGCCGAGCTGGTGGCTGCCGTCCGGCAGGAACACCGCCTGTGGCGCCGGTGCGGCACGCCGACGCGCCGCCCATACGCCATCGCCGCGCAGACGATACGGCGGCGCAAGCGTCGCCTGCCCCGCGTCGACCGGCTGCCATTCGCGGCCGTCGAATACCGCGGTCGCATAGCCGTCCGGCGCCAGGTAGATCCCGTAGGCCCGCCCGGAGACGACGGCAGCCTCGGCCGCTTCGTTCAGCGCGTCGCGCAGTTGCCCGGCGCTGGCCTCGAGCGCGCTGTCTGCGCGCGCGGACAGCTTCAACGTGATCGCCGCGCCGAGGATGCCGACGAGCGTGACCACCACCAGCACCTCGAGCAGGGTGAAGCCGGCGGCGCGTGTCGCGCGCATGGCGACGGCGCCCCTCAGCGTGCGAGGTCCCAGTTGCCGATATCGGCATCGAAGCCCTCGCCACCGGACGCCCCGTCGGCCCCCAGCGAATAGAGGTCGTAGACGCCGTGCTGGCCCGGCTGGAGGTACTTGTACGGTGCGCCCCAGGGATCCTGCGGCAGTGCGGGCAGATAGCCGTCGGCCCGCCAGTTCGCGCCCGGGTCGAGGCCGGTGGGTTTGTCGACGAGGGCTTCGAGGCCCTGCTGCGTGTCGGGATAGCGGAAGTTGTCGAGCTTGTAGAGATCGAGCGCCGCCCCGATCGCGCGGATATCCTGCCGCGCCTTGACCACACGCGCTTCGTCCGGCCGGCTCATCACGCGCGGCACGACCACCGCGGCCAGGATGCCGAGAATGACCACCACCACCATGACTTCGATCAGCGTGAAGCCGGCTGCACGCCGGGGCCTGCTTTGCTCGGGAATCATCCTGCCTGCTCCGTTGCGGCCCACCGTGGAGCACGGTCGAGTCGCTTGAGTTTACGCACCACCCGCGCGAAGACCGGCAGCCAGTCACCGGCCTCCACCTGGGTCACGAGATCCACGCTGTCATACCACGGCGTCTGACCCCTGTCGTCGACCAACCAGCGTACCGTAGTGGGCGCCTGCGGCACCAGCACCAGCGTGCGCACGCCCAGCGCGCCGCCGACGTGGGCCACGGCGGTCTGCACCGTGACCACGAGGTCGAGCGCGGCCACGAGGTTCAGCGTCTGTTCGAAGTCCTGCCGCGCGTCGTCGAAGCGGGCGACCGCGGGCCCGCCGGCCGCGGCCAGCGCGGCGATCTCCGCGGCGGCATCGTCGTACTGCAGATCGACGAGGACGAGGTGCGACGGCCAGTCGCGCACGAAGTCCGCGAGCGGCAGGGAGCGGAGGTCGCCATAGTTCGCCGGTGTGCCGCCCCGCCAGCTGATACCGACCTTCGGACCCGGCCCCAGCGCGTCGAGGCGGGCACGCCAGGCCGCGACGCTGGCGGCGTGGGGCACGAGAAACGGCACGCCGGGAAAGCACGGGCGCTGCGCCCGCAGCCAGCGTGGCAGGTCGCCGGCGAAGCACACCACGTCGTCCGCGGCGAGGCGTGGTTCCAGCTCGCGCCACGCGTCGGGCGTCTCCGCGCAGGGCCAGCATTCGGCGGACGGAAACGAGCGCCTGAAGGCGGCTGCGAGCCGTGCCGAGCACTGCAGCACGAGCCGGTCGGTGAGTTGCGCGAGGTCGCCGTACATCGACGCGAACAGAATCTCGTCGCCGATGCCCTGTTCGCGGGCGATCACCAGGCGCCGGCCACCCAGGTCCTCTCCCCGCCACAGCCGGGGCGCGAGCGCCCGCGCGGGCGACTCCCGGTGCGGATACCAGCGTCCGGAATAGAGCGCCCAGCCCTCGGCGAGGCGCCCGGCGCCGAGATGGACCAACGCCTGCTCGAGTTCGAGGCGCTGGCGCAGGGTCTGGCCATCGCCGTCGCCGCTGCCACCGGCTTCCAGCAGCCGCAGGCCGGCGGCGAGTTCCGCGCCGGCTGCCGCCTCCGCGCCGAGCATCCGCAGGGCGGCCCCGAGGTGGTAACGCAGCACGGGGTCGTCGGGATGCAGTGCAACTGCCGCCGCGAAGACCGCACGCGCCCGCGCGAAGTCTCCACGCAGGTAGGCAAGACGCCCCTGCGCGTTCAGCGCCTCGCGGTCCTCCGAATCTGCCGCGAGCAGGCGGTCGAGCACGGCGTCCGCCGCCGCGTCCTCGCGACGATCGATCAGCGCCTCGCCGAGCGCGAGCAGCAGCGCACGCGGCGCGATCGCCTCCGCGGGCCACTCGTCGCAAAGATTCCGGCGCGCCTCGTCGATCCGGCCGGCCGCGAGACAGACCGTAGCGAGATTCGTGCGCAGCTGCGGGTCGTGCGGCACGAGCGCGACGGCGCGCGCGTAAGTCGCCGCGGCCTGCGCGGAGTTGCCGGCCTCGAACTGCAGGTTGGCGAGATTGGCGAGGGCCTCGACGGCTGCGGGATCAAGGGCGAGCGCACGCTCGAAGCAGGCGCGTGCCGTCGCGGCATCACCGGCATGGCGGTGCGCGAGCCCCTTCGCGACCCACACCTGCGCATTGCGCAGCCCGCCGGCCAGCACGCGCTCGTAGCACTTGATGGCGCCCGCGTAGTCGTGCCGCCTGCGCCGCAGTTCGCCGAGCCAGAACCGCAGCCGCGGATCGCGCGGCCAGCGCCGCACGCTGTCTGCGGCCAGCGCCGCCGCCAACGCGTCATCGCCGGCCATCGCGCGCTCGATGATGCTGGCGAGGGCCGCTTCGGCCTGCAGGGACATCTCGCGGGCCGCGCCGTTAGCCGCTGTTCGAGCGGGCCGGCGCCACCGGCGCCGGCTCCGCGACGTGATTGGCGCGTGCGTGATAACGGCGCCAGACGTCGGCATAGGGCGTGTCGCGGCAGGCGCTGAACCACGGCCCACCGCTCGTGTAATGCAGCGCCGCAATGTCCGCGCGTGGCGCGTCGTAGCCCACGAGGAAGTTCCAGTCCGGCGGCAGCTCGCCAATCTCCTCGTCGCCTTCCAGCCACTTGAACTGGTGCAGTTCGAGCCCGCTCGCGGTCTCGACGTAGGCCGGGGACAGGCGGCGGCAGCGCGCATTGTTGAAGAGCATCACGCTCGACCAGTTTTTCTTCTCGTACCGGGTCTGGACCTGGCCCAGGAACTTGGTCCCTTCCAGCGGGCGGTGCGCGTGCTTGACCACCTGCACCGCGTAGCGCGGGTCGCGCACCGCCCAGAGTTCGGCGACGTCGCGCAGCACGACGATGTCGCAATCGAGGAACAGAGACCATCCCGCGTAGTCAGACAGGTGCGGCACGAGGAAGCGGGTGAAGGCGAAGTCGGTCGACTGGACGGGGCTGCGGGGGCGCGAGAACACGCCACCCAGCAGCGACAGGCGCAAGGGCACGATGGAAACCGGGACGGAGGCGTGCTCGAGGAGGCTCGCGACGAGTGCGTGGAAAGCCACCGCCTCGCGGCCGTCGTAACCGATGAAAATCCTGAGCATCTGGCTGGGTCCGGCACCTCGACAGGCGCGGAGTATAGGCAGCCGATTTTTAAGGATATGTGACAGAAAGACGCTTGCCCGTGCGCCTCGACGCACCGGCGGCGAGGCAAAACCTTTTAGAATGCAGGACCCGGGCGCCCGCGCGGCGTGCGCCCATCAACCCGAGCAAAGAGCGATTCATGAGTGTCACCACGGCCGCAGCCCAGTTGAAGGACTTCATCAGCGCACGCATCATCGGCCAGGAGACGCTGATCGACCGCCTGCTCATCGCCCTCCTCGCCGACGGCCACCTCCTGGTCGAAGGCGCCCCGGACTTGCGAAGACGCGCGCGA
>Ga0255182_1001269_pt1 | contig 13540 bp, 12 predicted proteins | sample Atl_UVDOM_RepA_8_FD_188420 | JGI IMG/M metagenome (GOLD analysis project Ga0255182, IMG submission 188420) | Freshwater microbial communities from Altamaha River, Georgia, United States - Atl_UVDOM_RepA_8d | ecosystem: Environmental > Aquatic > Freshwater > River | place: USA: Georgia...
AGGCGCTGGCATAGTCAAAGACCAGTGCCACCTTGGCCTCTGCCGTTCCTTGATCGGGCATCTCGGCCAGTTCGCGCGCCACTTGGGCGGCCTCGTCATGGGCGGGCGCCGGGGCGCTGTCAGGGCGCAAGAGGCCCGCGTGCATCTGCTCCTGCGCAAATGGCGCCTGACGCCAGCGGAAATAGCACACCGCCTCGGCACCGTGGGCGAAAGCCTCCCACGCCCAAAGCCGGGCCATGCCGGGGAGGGGATCGGGGTTCCACGGTGCCCAGTTTACGGGACCGGGCTGCTGTTCCATGATCCACCAGCGACCCCTTCCAACAGCGCGGTAAAGGTCATGGTGGAAGGCCTGAAAATCCGGGTCGCCCTGACGGACAAAGCGGCGCTTATGCTCAGGCGAAGCGGTCAACCGGTCGGACAGGAAGCCCAAGGGATAGGCGTCCCATGACGCGATATCGAGATCGGCCCCCACGGCGAAATGGTCGAAATCGGTGATCTGGCCCATGTAGTTATGGGCGATGGGGTAATCCGAGTGTTTGCGGATGATCGTGGTCTGTACCCTGTTGAATTCGACCACCATGTCAGAAGCAAAGCGACGAAAAGCCATCTGATGCGCCGGGTTCGCCTCGGTCACGGTCAGGTTCGGCAGGCCGATCTCGTCAAAGCTGGCATAGTCCATCGACCAGAACACATTGCCCCAGGCGCGGTTCAGGGCCTGCGGCGATTGGTAACGCTGGGCGAGCCAGTTGCGAAAGGCCTTCAGCGCCACGGGCGAATAGGACAGAACCGTGTCGTGGCAGGCATATTCGTTATCGGTCTGCCAGGCGGCGACATGAGGGTTGCGGCCATAGCGCCGCGCGAGAATCTCGGTGATGCGGGCGCATTCGGCGCGGTAGCCTTCATGCGCGAAATCATAGTGCCGGCGCGAGCCGAACCCGCGCGGGCGGCCCTCGCGGTCATGGGCCAGCATATCGGGATGGCGGTCCAACATCCAGCGGGGCGGCGTGGCGGTGGGGGTGCCCAAGACCACTTTCAGCCCGGCCGCCCCCAGCGTGTCGATCGCGCGGTCCAGCCAGTCAAGCTCCAGCTTGCCCGGCTGCGGTTCCATCCGCGCCCAGGCGAACTCGCCGATCCGGACCCAAGTCAGGCCAAGCGCGGCCATGCGGACGGCGTCTGTGGCCCATTGGGATTCCTCCCAATGTTCGGGGTAATAGCAGACGCCGAGGGCGCGTTTGAGTGGCGTGGTCGTCATGGCAGAAACCGGTGTTCGGCCTGACCTTGGGCAATGCCCTCGGCGGCAAAGGTCTTGCCCGCATCCGGGTGGGCGGCGCGGGCGGAGGCATCCATGCCTTGCAGGGCGGTGGTGCAGAACAGCGTGGTCAGCCCCGGCCCGCCAAAGGCCGGACAAGAGGTATGGGGCGCGTCAAAGGCCACATGGCGCACAAGGCTGCCATCGGGGGCAAAGGCCGACACCCGCCCCGCGCCCCATTGGGCCAGCCACAACAGGCCCGAGGCATCGACAACCGCACCATCGGGGCCAGAGTGGTCGGCGGTTAGGTCCAGAAACACCTGCGGCTCGCCCTTGGGCCAGCCTTGGGCATCCAGCGCCACGCGCATCACGCGGCGGGTCACGGTATCGGTGAAATGGGCGGTCTTGCCGTCCGGCGTGAAACAGATGGCGTTGGAAATGGTGATCTGGTCGTAAAGCTTGCGCAACTCACCATCGTAATAGCGATAAATCGCCCCCGCGCCCTTTTCGGCCTTCTTGCCCATGGTGCCGATCCAGAAGCCGCCATAGGGGTCGGCCCGTCCGTCGTTTGACCGGGTCATGCGGTTGCCGGCCTCAAGCTCGACCAGGGTTTCGATTTCCTCGGTTTCCACGTCGAAAAAGAACAGATCCCGCTCACCCGCAATCAAGAGCATGTCGCGGTCCACCCAGGCGGCGGCCGACACCATTTCGGGAAAGCGCCACTGGCGCGGCTGGCCCTTTTCGACCGACAGCATGCGCTGGCCGGTGATGTCGAACCAGAAGAGCTGGCCGCGCTGGGGGTGCCAGAGCGGACCCTCACCAAGGTCGCAAGGGCGGGCATCAAAGATCATCGGCGGGCCTCGTCATAGGCAGCGACCAGCGCGCGGGCGCGGGCGCGGACATCAGCGGCGGACATGCCGGGGGTGTAAAGCGCGGTTCCGATGCCAAAGCCATTGGCCCCTGCGGCAATCCATGCGGCGAAATTGGCGGGCCCCGCGCCGCCTACGGCATAGACCGGGGTGGCAGGGGGAAGCACGGCACGGATCGCCTTCAACCCATCGGGCCCCAGAAGCGAGCCGGGAAACAGCTTCAGCCCCGTCGCCCCCGCCTTCAGCGCGGCGAAACACTCGGTCGGGGTCATCACGCCGGGCCAGCTTTGCAGCCCAAGACGGCGGGACTCCGTGATCACTTCAACGTCGGTGTTCGGCGACACCACAATGCGCCCCCCGGCATCGGCCAGTTCGCGCGCCTGTGCCACCGTCAGCACCGTGCCCGCGCCGATGGTGGCGCTGCTGCCAAAGGCCCCGACCATGGCCGCAATGGAGTGCATCGGATGAGGCGAGTTCAGCGGCACCTCGATGGTGGTGATGCCCGCCTCAATCAACGCCTCGGCGATGGGCAGGGCTTCATCCGGGGTGATGCCCCGCAGGATGGCGATCAAGGGCCTGGTCATTCGGCAGCTTTCGCAAGAACGCCGGCGGCAAAGGCCAGCCCGGCAATGGTGCAATCCCGGGCGGCCAGCACCTCGGCGGTAACGGCCTGCGTGGCCAGCGCGCGGGCGTATAGCGCGCTCAGGCCGGGGGCCCCGACCAGAAGCACGCGCGTGCCAAGCCAATAGACCCGTGCGGCCGCAAGTTCGGCCCCGATCAACAGGCCCGAAAGCTGCGCACGGGCCGCATCCGGGCCAAGATCGGCAATCAGCCCTTCGGCGCGCAGGCGGAACAGATTGGCCAAAAGCCACTCGGGCCGCGACATGCCCTTGGCGACGCCCGCGTCAAAGGCCGCCTCATCCCAGCCTTCGCCCGCCATCCCGTGGCGCAGGACCGATTGGGTGCCAAGAAGGGCAAACATCTCGCCGGTCAGATAGGTCTGGAATGACACCACTTCGCCTGCGCTGATCTGCGCCCATTTGGAATGGGTGCCGGGCAAGCAGATCGTGCCGTCAAACCCGGGATACAGCGCCAGCGCCCCGGCAATCTGGGTTTCTTCTCCGCGCATCACATCGGCGGGCTTTGACTGTTTCAGCCCCGGCACGATTTGCACAGCAAGGCGTGGGTCCCGCAGCGGCACATGGACCATCTGGCCCGGCTCCAGCGGGCGGCAGGGAACCTGGCGATAGGGGGCCTCATGCCAGCCCTGACGGCTGCCCACCATGCCACAGGCCAAAACCGGAGTAACGCCATGGCCAAGCCAGGGCTCGATCAGGCGGATCAACGCAGGTTCAAAGGCAGCGGGCTGAAGCGCCCCCATGCCATCGGCCGAACTGGCCTCGGCCCGCACCCCTTCGGGCCCCATGGCAAAGGCGCGCAGGTGGGTCGTTCCCCAATCAACGGCGATCCAGTCGGCCTTCATCCCGTCACCACCACCCCGCCATCTATGACCAGCGCCTGCCCCGTCATCGCCCTTGACGCGTTGGACGCCAGAAACAGACAGCCCCCGACGATATCTTCCGGCTCCAGCGGGTCGGGAATGCACTGGCGCGCCAGATGCGCGGCCAGCCCCTCGGGCGTCACCCATTTGTCCTTTTGCTTTTGGGTCAGCACCCAGCCGGGCGCCAGAGCATTCACCCGAATCCGGTCTGGCCCAAACTCACGCGCAAGACTGCGCGTCAGCCCGTTGATCGCCGAATTCGACGCGGTGTAGACCGGGTAACCTGCATTTCCCATCATGTAGCTGATCGAGGAAAAGTTGATGATCGACCCGCCGCCGGCCGCCTGCATGCCGGGGATCACCGCCTTGGCGGCGAAGAAATAGGCCTTGAGGTTGATCGCGATGGACCAGTCAAAAAACGCCTCGTCGGTTTCAAGCGTCTTGTGGCGCTGATCATTGGCGGCATTGTTGACCAGCACGGTGATTGGCCCATGCGCCTCGACCGCCGTATCAAGCGTGGCCTTGAGCGCGTCCATGTCGGTGATGTCACAGGGCAGGAACAAGGGCCGGTTATCGGTGGCCGCCTCCATCGCATCGCAAAAGGCCGTTGCGTCGCTGCGCTGGCAAAAGGCCACTTTTGCCCCCTGCCGCAGGAAGCCTTCGGTCAAGGCCGCGCCAATGCCGGACCCACCACCGGTGATAAAGATCGAAGCCCCCATGAGATCGGTAAAAATCGGTTGCATCAGTGGCTCTCTCTGGTCACGGGGCGGGTGTCTTTCCCGACAAGGAAATCAAGGTCGGCACCCTGATCGGCCTGCAGCACATGGTCGATATAAAGTTTCGCATAGCCGCGGGTATAGGGGCTTTCCTCGGGCACCCATGCGGCACGGCGGCGGGCCAGTTCGGCCTCGTCCACCAAAAGCGCAAGTTCTCCCCGCGCCGCCGACACCCTGATCCGGTCGCCAGTCTTGACCAGCCCAAGCGTGCCGCCCGCTTGCGCCTCGGGAGAGACATGCAGGATCACGGTGCCAAAGGCAGTGCCCGACATGCGGGCGTCGGACACCCGGACCATGTCGCGCACCCCCTGTTTCACCAAGGCGGCAGGAATCGGCATGTTGCCCACCTCGGGCATGCCGGGATAGCCCTTTGGCCCGCAGCCTTTCAGAACAAGGATCGTCTCAGGCGTGACCGGCAGATCTTCGCGATCGATGTTGGCTTTCATATCCTCGATGTTTTCAAAGACATGCGCCACCCCTTCATGCTCCAAAAGCGCGGGGGTTGCGGCAGAGGGTTTCACGATGGCCCCATTGGGCGCTAGGTTGCCTTTCAGCACACGGATCCCGGCCGCAGGTTTCAACGGGTCGTCATAGGGCCGGATCACATCGCGGTTGAAACACTCTGCCCCGTCGTAATAGGCCGAGATATCGCCCCCCAAGACGGTTTTGGCCGGGCGCAGATGGGCTGACAGTTCTTTCAGTACCACCGGCATCCCGCCCGCATAGCAAAAATCCTCCATCAGATATTTGCCCGACGGCATGCAATTGACGAGCAAGGGAATCTCGGACCCGATCTCGATGTCCTTCAGCGTCAGATCCACCCCGACACGGCCCGCCATGGCCAGAAGATGCATCACGGCATTGGTTGACCCGCCCACCGCCGCATTGACCAGAATGGCGTTTTCAAAGGCGGCCCGCGTCATGATCTGCGACGGGCGCAGGTCTTCTTCCACCATCTCGACAATCCGCCGCCCCGTCAGATGCGCCAGCGCCATGCGGCGGGCATCCACCGCAGGCAGCGCGGCGTTGGTGGGCAGGCTCATCCCCATTGCCTCAACCAAACTCGCCATGGTGCTGGCAGTGCCCATGGTCATGCAGACACCCTTTGAACGGCTCATCCCACTTTCAGCCGCCATGAAGTCTTTCAACGTCATCTCGCCCGCGCGCACCGCCTCGGAAAACTTCCACACATCGGTGCCCGACCCAATATCCTTGCCCTGCCATTTGCCATTCAGCATCGGCCCCGAGGACACGACGATGGCCGGAAGATCGACAGACAAGGCCCCCATCAACTGCCCCGGCGTGGTCTTGTCACAGCCCCCCAGCAGCACCACCCCATCCATGCCATAGGCGCGGATCGACTCCTCCACATCCATCGCCAAAAGGTTGCGAAACAGCATGGCGGTCGGCTTCATCTGGGTTTCGCCCAGGGACATCACCGGGAATTCCACCGGGAATCCGCCGGCTTCCCACACCCCCCGCTTGACCCCTTCGGCAAGGTCGCGCAGGCCGGAATTGCAGGGGGTCAGCTCCGACCAGGTGTTGCAGATGCCAATGATCGGGCGGCCATCGAACACATGGTCGGGGAAGCCCTGGTTCTTCATCCAGCTGCGGTGAATGAAGCCATCGCGATCCAGCTTGCCATACCAGGCACGGTTGCGGCGGGTCTTGGTGTCCTTTGTCATCTTACGCTGCCTTTCGTCCGGTGATCCAGCCCGGAAGCCAATCGCCATGGGCGACGATCAGATCATCCACCAGCGCGCGGATCTGGCGCAAGTCCAGTTCCGCCGCCGTATGCGGGTCCAGCATGGCGGCGTGATAGATGTGGTCTCGGTTTTCCGTCAACAGCGCCTGAACCGTCAATTCCTGCACATTCACATTGGTCCGCATCAGCGCAATCAGTTGCGGCGGAATGTCATTGACGCAGGTCGGTTGCAAGCCATTGGCATCGACCAGAACCGGCACTTCGACGGCGGCCCCTGCGGGCAGCTGCGGAATGAAGCCACGGTTCGGGATATTGCCATAAATCACTGAAGGCGTGCCGGTGACGACCGAATTCATGATCGTCGCGGCATATTCGTTGGACTTCTTCACCTCGATCCGGTCGGCCGTAGCATAGCCCTCGGCCTGTGCGGCCCAGGCGGCAATCTGCTCTTCGCAGCGGATCGGATATTCGTCCAGCGGGATGCCGAAGGTGTCAATCAGGTCGGGGCGATGGGTCTTGATGAACCAGGGCACATATTCGGCGAAGTGCTCGCTCGACTCGGTGACGAAATGGCCAAGATGCGTCATCACCTCATAGCGCACCTTGTTCGGGCAGCGGGCATTCCAGTGGCTGGGTTTCGGGATACGCCCGGCCTGATACCCCGCGCGCAGGGCGGGATAGAGGTCGCGATAGCTGCCATCCGCCTGCCGCGCCTCGAAGTTCAGATAAAACGCCATGTGGTTGATGCCCGCCGCGCGATAGCGGATGTCGTCCAGCGGAATCTCCAGATCGCGCGCCAGCTCATAGGCCGTGCCTTGCACCGAATGGCACAGGCCCACCTGTTTCACATCGGGGTAACGCGCGCCGATGGCCCAGGTGTTGATCGCCATGGGGTTGACGTATTGCAGGATGATCGCATCGGGGCAGACCGCGCGCATGTCCTCGGCCAGTTTCCACAGATGCGGCACAGTTCTAAGGCCGCGCATGATGCCGCCGATGCCCAGCGTGTCGGCGATGGTCTGGCGAAGGCCATAGCGTTTGGGGATCTCGAAATCGGTCACCGTGCAGGGTTTGTAACCGCCGATCTGGAAGGCCACGATGACGAAATCCGCCCCGGCAATGGCCCGGCGCTGGTCGCTGTGGATTTCCACCCGCGCCGGAACACCAAGCGATGTGACAAGCTTTTTCGCCACCAATTCGCTTTCGGCCAGGCGGCGGGCGTCGATATCCATCAGCGCGATGGTCGCATCGGCAAGCGCGGGCATCTGCAGCGCATCGCCGATCAGGTTCTTCATGAAGACGGTCGATCCCGCCCCGATGAAGGCAATCTTCGTCACTTTACGGCTCCAAGGGTCAGGCCTGCGATGAAATGCTTTTGCATGGCAAAGAACATCAGGACAGGCGGAAGGGCAGCCAGGATGGACCCGGCCGAAACAAGATGCCACTGGGCAATCCACTGGCCATTAAGCGAGGAGAGCCCCGCCGTGATGGGTTGGGTTTCGGCGCTGGTGGTCAGCACGGTGGCCCAGAAGAAATCATTCCAGATGAAGGTGAAGATCAAGACCGACAGCGCGGCGATCGCCGGGCGCATGAGGGGCATGACTACAAACCAGAAGATCCTGATCTCGCTGACGCCTTCGACACGGGCAGCCTCGATCAGTTCAAACGGCAATGACTTGATGAAGTTGCGCATGAACAGCGTGCAGAACCCGGTCTGGAACGCGATGTGGAACAGCGCCAACCCATACCAGGTGTTGTACATGCCCATCTGCAGCGTCAAGTCGCGCACCGGCACCATCAGGATCTGGAAGGGCACGAAATTGCCGGCGACAAAAAGGAAGAACACCAGAATGTTCGACCGGAACCGGTAAACCGCCAGCGCAAAGCCGGTCATGCAGGACAGGGCCACCGCGCCGATCACGGTCGGGACTGTCACCCAAAGCGAGTTGACCATGTAACGCGGAATGGCGCTGTCAAAGGCAAGCTGCCAGTAGTTTTCAAAGGCGATGTAGCTTGGCATGCCGAAATAGTTGCCTTGCGCAAGATCCGATGCCGGACGCAACGAGGTGATGGCCACCCCGATCAGCGGCAAGAGCCAAAGGATCAAGGCAACCGGCAGCGCGACCTTGTACAGGGCTTGCGACAGGGGCGAGGTCTGTTCGATGGGGCGGGGAAACATGGCTTACCGCTCCCGCTCGTCGCGCCACATCTTCCAGATGAAGCCCGAAATGAAGATCATCATGATGGCAAAAAGAACGACGGCAATCGCCGCGCCATAGCCCATCCGGTAGCCATATTCCGAAAGCGCCTGTTCATACATGAAAAAGGAAAGCACGCGCGACGATCCGTAAGGGCCGCCGTCGGTCATGATCGAGACAAGGTCGAACGACCGCAGCGCGCCGATCACCGTGACGACCACGGCGATGAAGGTCGCGGGCCGAAGCTGGGGCAGGATCACATGCCACAGCATCCCAAGCCCCTTGGCCCCATCCAGCCGCGCCGCCTCGACCTGATCGGGGGCGACGTTGTTCAGGCCGGTCAGATACAGGATCATCACATAGGCGATCTGCGGCCAAAGCCCGGCAGCGATGATGCCATAGGTCACAAAGCGTTCATCGGCCAGCACGGCGATGCCCTGTCCGGTGGCCCATTCGATGATCTGGTAGAACAGGCCGAAATCGGGGGCGTAGAACCACGAAAACATGAGCCCGACGACGACCTGCGAAATGACGAAGGGGAAAAAGAACATGGACTTGTAAATGCGCATCCCGCCAACCGTCTGGTTGAGGAAAATCGCGATGAACAGGCCCAAGGGCAAGGCCAGCATGTAAAGCACAAGCCAGATCACATTGTTCTTGAGCGAGGTGTAGAAGCTGTCGTCATCCAGAAGCTCGACATAATTCGCCGCGCCGATCCATGTCGCCGTGCCCAGACCGTCCCAGTCGTAGAGGGAAATCCACATCGACTGGAAGATCGGGATGATGACATAGACAGCGAACAGTACGGCACCGGGGGCAAGAAACAGCCAGGGCGCAAGGCGGCGCTGGTTCGATTTCCAGAAGCTTGTCATTCCGGCCCCGCAGGAAATGGCGTTGTGAAAGGCGGGCCGGGACCATGCCCCGGCCCGTCAAAGCCCCGCGCGGCGCACCGCGAGGGGCGCTGGGAGGCTTATTGATAGACCTTGGCGCGGGTCTTTTCGAGCCGCTCAAGGATCGCGTCCAGGTTCTCGGGCTTTACCAGAAACTCCTGAATTCCCTCCATGCCGGCCTTGGCCATTTCGGCCGGCGCGTCGCGGTCAAAGAACTGTGCCAAGGCATAGGCCGAGGACAGCATCTCGAACCCCGCCGAGATGAAGGGATCATCCGCCGCAACGGTCGAGTTCTTGTTGGTCGGCAATTGGCCGATGGCGGCGTTCAGCTTGGTCTGGGCATCGGCAGAAGCCACGAAGGCAAGGAACTTCTTGGCATCCTCGACATTCTTGGCCCCGGCCGGGATGTGGATGGTATCGGTCGGCGCATCTTCGGCGCGCGGGATGCCGGGGGTGATTTCGGGGAAGGCCATGAAGCCAAGGTTGTCATTGGTCATGCCGCCTTCCTTGAAGACGCCCACGGCAAAGTTGCCCATCACATAATTGGCCGCCTTGCCTTGCACCAGAAGGGCTGCAGCGTCCTGCCAGTCGATCGCGGCATGGTTGGCGGTGACATAGGGCTGGATCTTGGCAAGTTCGGCAAAGACCTTGCGCACGGACTCGTCCGTCCACGCCACTTTGCCATTGGCCAGATCCATGTGCCATTCATAGCCATTTGTGCGCAGGCTCATGTAGTCAAAGATGCCTGCCCCCGGCCAAAGCGCCTTGGTCCCGGTGGTCAGACAGTCGATGCCTGCGGCCGAGAACTTTTCGCAATTCGACACGAAGGTTGCCCAATCCACGCCCGTGGCGGGCGGGACCTCGACACCGGCGGCCTTGTAGGCGTCTTTGTTGAAGTAGATGCCCCACTGGTAATAGGTATAGGGAATACCCCACTTCTTGCCGTCGATGGTCATCGAGGCGGCAGCCGACGCCAGCGCATCGTTCAGGCCATTGGCCTCCCAGACATCGGTCACATCCAGAAACTGGCCCGCCTCGACAAAGGGCGCCATCCGGTTGCCGGCATACCAGTTCGCCAGATCGGGCGGATCGGTGGTCAGGAAGTTGCGGATCGCGGTCTTGTAGCCCTCGTGATCGAAGTTGGTCAGCTGCACGTCGATGTCGGGGTTCGCCGCCTCGAAATCGGCAATCAGCGCCTCCATCGCCGCCAGCGGGATCGGGTCATAGTCGGCATTATACTTGAGCACCCGCTGCTCGGCCATCGCCGAACCAGTCATAAGAAGCGTCGCCAAAATGGCAATCGCCCCTTGCTTTACGTCAAACATGGTTTCCTCCCGTTTGTTCCATTATTTGAAACTTAGTCTTGAATATTGAAAACTATGCGCGGTAGAGTTACAGCTGTCAACAGGCAGGAGGGGCCATGGGACTGGAAAGCGCATCAGATGGAACGGTGGGCAAGGCGCTGGATGTGCTAGATGCCGTCGCGGGATTTGGCCGCCCCGTGCGCTTTTCCGATCTTCTTGCGACAAGCACCTATCCCAAGGCCACGCTTTACCGCTTTTTGCAGACTCTGACCCATCAGGGGATGCTGGCCTATGACGAGGATCGCGGCACCTATGCGCCCGGGCTGCGGCTGGTGCGGCTGGCCCATGCGGCCTGGTCCACCTCGTCGCTGGCGCCGATTGCCAAGCCCTATCTTGATGAATTGTCACGCGAAACCGGCGAAACCATCCATCTTGCGCAGATGGATATGGGCCAGGTGATCTATGTCGACAAGCGCAACGCTGCCAAGCCGGTCGAGATGTTTTCCAGTGCGGGCAAGGTGGGCCCGGCCTATTGCACCGGGGTCGGCAAGGCCATGCTGGCCTTTCTGGATGCCTCGGCCCTTGAGGCAGCCCTGGCGCGGCAAAGCTTTCACCGGTTTACCCCGGAAACGCTGGACAGCCCCGACAAGCTCAAACGGGAACTCGACGCGATTCGCAGCCGTGGCCACGCCTTTGACCGCGAGGAGCATGAACCGGGCATCATCTGCTGTGCCGTGCCGATCCTGTCGCGCACCGGCCGCGCCATCGGCGCGTTGTCGGTGACCTCCACCACCGCGCGCACCACACTTGGCGCGCTTGAGGCGCAGGCCGACCACATAAAGGACATTGCCACAAAGATCGCCAGCGCCGCCGAGGACTGGCGTTTTCCGGAAAGACAATAGGGAGAACAGCATGTCAGGCGTCACGCTTCGCGGCGTTTCCAAGCAATTTGGTGCGGTCAAGGTCATTCACGGTGTCGATCTGACCGTCGAGGCGGGGGAATTCTGCGTCTTCGTCGGCCCCTCGGGCTGCGGCAAGTCCACGCTCTTGCGTATGATCGCGGGGCTGGAAGAGACCAGCGCCGGCTCCATCGCCATCGGTCCGCGTGACGTAACCCGGCTGGATCCAAGCGAGCGCGGGGTGGCGATGGTGTTTCAGACCTATGCGCTTTACCCCCACATGACGGTGGCGGAAAACATGGGCTTCGGCCTGAAGATGACCGGCCATCCCAAGGCCGAAATCAGCGCCAAGGTGGCCGAGGCCGCCCGCATCCTGAAGCTTGAGCCGCTGATGGACCGCAAGCCGCGGGCGCTTTCAGGCGGCCAGCGCCAGCGTGTGGCCATCGGCCGGGCCATCGTGCGGGGGCCGGAGGTGTTTCTGTTCGATGAACCGCTTTCCAACCTCGATGCCGAACTGCGGGTTGAGATGCGGGTCGAAATCGCGCGGCTTCACCGCGACATCGGGGCGACGATGATCTATGTCACCCATGATCAGGTCGAGGCGATGACACTGGCCGACAAGATCGTGGTGCTGCGGGCGGGTCGGATCGAACAGGTCGGCGCACCTTTGGATCTGTATCACGACCCGGACAATCGCTTTGTCGCAGGCTTCATCGGCAGTCCGGCGATGAACTTTGTCGAAGCGTCGGTCACAGGGCCCGGCCGAGTCGCGGCCAAGGGCTTGGCGCGCGATCTGGATACGGGCGTTACCTTGCCCGCAGCGGGCGCAACGGTGGTGCTGGGGCTGCGGCCGCAGGCTTTGGCCTTGGCCCCGGGGCAAACCCACCGGGTCGATGTGGTCGAAGCGCTTGGCGGGGTGACGTTTGTGCATCTGACTGCGCCAAGCGGCGAAAAGCTGGTGGTAGAAGCCCGTGGCGATCTGCGACCCGACCTTGGCAGCCTGACCGGCATCGCTTTTGACGCCGCCGATGCCCTTGTCTTTTCGTCGGATGCCGAGGGCCGCCGCCTGCGCTGAGCAAGGCGCGGCTCAGGCCGCCTCGGGCTTTCCCAGAAGGTTCAAGAGCGGCACCAGAAGGGCAAAGAGTTCGGCCTGCGAGCTGATGTTGCATTTGGCGTAAAGCTGGCGGCGAAAGACCTTGACCGTCTGGGCCGACAGACCCAGCCGCAGCCCGATCGAAGGCGTGGAATGGCCCTGCAGGATCATCAGCGCCACTTCGGCCTGCCGTTGGCTTAGCCGGATGCCATGTCGCAGCGCCAGCGCGTCCTGCACCCCGGCAGTGATGTCATCGGCCCCACCCGCCGCCGCAAGCCCGGCCCAATGCTGTTCGATCAAGGCCGTCAGAATCGGCGCAAGCCGTTGGGCCATCGCGATTTCGGCATTTGAAAAGGCCCGTGACGAGGTGGCGTCGCGCCCAAGGCAAATGTTCAGCGACACCCCGGGCTTGGGATAGGCGATGAAGGTCACTTCATCCAGAAGCGTCGTCTGCTGGTAATACTCGGTGAAATACTGCGACCGTTGAAAGGCATCCGGGGCGACATCACGCAGCCGGTAAACCCCGGCGGCCACCCGCGCGCCATGCAGCGCGTGATAGGGGTCGAGCAGATAGGCCCCGGCCAGATAGGTCTGGTCCAGCTGGGCAAAAACCTGCGGGCTGTCGGATTGCCGATACAGCACCTGTGGCGGACCGGCATCGCGATAGGCCAGTACGATCAGATTGTCCGGCGCAAGACACCGGCGCAACCAATCGTGCAGCACGCTTTCAAAGTCGGGCCCGCCCAGACGGCGGATGACATCGGCCAGTCGGCTTTCGGCGGAATTGGGCAGCGGCCGCATGATACCTCTTTGGGGGTATATACCCCCTTGATGCAGACTTCTAACGTGAATGGGAATTCTGGGGGGTATGCGCTGGATGTCAACGGCCATCGAGATTCGATCTGCGGTCAAGCGCTATGGCACGACCACAGCGCTGCATGCCGTCTCGCTTGAGATTGCTGACAACGCCTTCTTCACGCTGCTTGGCCCCTCGGGCTGCGGCAAGACCACGCTCTTGCGCTGCATCGCGGGATTTGAGGATCTGAACGAAGGCGA
>Ga0255182_1001272_pt1 | contig 13526 bp, 14 predicted proteins | sample Atl_UVDOM_RepA_8_FD_188420 | JGI IMG/M metagenome (GOLD analysis project Ga0255182, IMG submission 188420) | Freshwater microbial communities from Altamaha River, Georgia, United States - Atl_UVDOM_RepA_8d | ecosystem: Environmental > Aquatic > Freshwater > River | place: USA: Georgia...
CTACCGTGGAGACTGGACCGACGTCGGCACGATAGAACGGCTAGAACAATTGAATGCCCCATTGAAAGCAGGATCATGACTGTTTCAAGCTTTGCCCACCGGCGCACTGCGCTGTTCGAAAAAATGCACGCCCAAGGCGGTGGGGTGGCGATCATACCCACTGCACCCGAAGTGATGCGCAATGCGGACGCCGACTACCCCTACCGGCACGATAGCTACTTCTACTATCTCACCGGATTCCCTGAGCCTGAGGCGACATTAGTACTCATCGCAGGAGCTCAAAATCAATCTATCCTTTTCTGTCGCGACAAAAACGAAGAACGCGAGATCTGGGATGGCTATCGCTATGGACCGGCAGGTGCTAAAGAAAAGTTTGGCTTTGATTCTTGCTTCAGCATAGACAGCATTGACGCAGAGCTACCGAAACTTATGGCAAATGCGCCAGCGCTATTTTATGCACTTGGTAGTCAGGCAAAATTGGATGGACAAATTCAGCACTGGCTGAATGTAGTTCGCGCGCAAGTACGCGCTGGCGTCAGCGCGCCGGGCGCTGCCTTTGATATTCGCGCCATCTTGAACGAAATGCGGCTGGTGAAAGATGATCACGAGATCGCGATCATGCAGCGCGCCGCAGATATCGCTGCCGATGCGCACGCACGGGCAATGCGGTGTGCCAAACCGGGTCTGCGCGAATACCATCTCGAAGCCGAGCTTTTGCACGAGTTTCGCCGCAATGGTTCTCAATTTCCTGCCTACGGCTCCATAGTTGCGACCGGCGCCAACGCCTGTGTACTTCACTATCGTGCTGGTGATGCTGAGTTGCGTGATGGTGACTTAGTGCTGATTGATGCTGGCTGTGAACTCGACAGCTATGCATCCGACATCACACGCACTTTTCCGGCCAACGGAAAATTCAGCGCCCCTCAAAAAACACTCTACGAAATTGTGCTGGAAGCACAACGCGCAGCGATCATAGCCACCGGCCCCGGCAAGCGCTTTATTGACGGACATGAGGCGGCTGTTCGTGTACTGGCGCAAGGCATGCTGGATACCGGGCTGCTCAATAAAGATAAGGTCGGTACACTGGATGACGTGATCGCGAATGATAGTTACCGACAGTTTTACATGCATCGTACTGGCCACTGGCTGGGTATGGATGTGCATGATGTCGGCGATTACCGAGACCCGGCCGTTTCTGCCACTGAAAAACCATCGCGTACTCTGGTGCCGGGTATGGTTCTGACTATCGAGCCGGGTATTTATGTTCGCCCGGCTGAAGGTGTACCCGAGGCATTTTGGAACATCGGTATTCGTATCGAAGACGATGCTCTTGTCACACCTGACGGATGCCATATCTTGACGCAAAAAGCACCGAAAAGCGTCACCGACATTGAAGCGCTGATGCGCGCCTGACGATGACTGCGGCTGTCGACATTGCGATCGTTGGTGGTGGCCCCGTTGGGTTGTCGCTGGCAGCAATGTTGGTGCTGCGTGGTGTCGATCCCGGCAAGGTCGCGCTGGTTGATGCAAAAGCCTCAGAGAAAGCCAGCGCTGACCCGCGATCAATTGCGCTGTCCTACGGTAGTCGTGAGTTGCTATCACAGGTAATGGCATGGCCTGCAGCGGCAACACCCATCACACAAATTCATGTCTCTCGGCGCGGTAGCTTTGGACGCACGCTGATTCAGAGCGACGATTACGGCCTGCCCGCACTCGGGTATGTCTGCCGTTACGGCGATTTAGTACAAGCGCTCGATACTCGATTACCCGCCGGATTACAGTTACTGCGGCCGGTGACAGCGCTGAGGATGCAAGCACTGGACGATCATGTTGTACTGGACTTATCTGACGGTAGCGCACTGTCTGCTTCTATCGTAGTACAGGCAGAGGGAGGTGTATTCGGCGAGCAAGCTGCCAAAACTCATCAGCATGACTATGCACAGCTTGCAATTACCGCAACCGTTCATGCCGATGCGTCGCCGCCGGGGATAGCGTTCGAGCGCTTTACCTCAGAGGGCCCGCTGGCACTATTGCCGCAAGCCGGCGCTTACTCGATGGTCTGGTGCGTCAGCCCCGCGAATGCTGAGCGACTACTGGTGATGAGCGATGCAGATTTTCTGCGAGAGCTACAAACTATGTTCGGACAGCGCGTCGGGAAATTCACCAAGATTGGCGTTCGTCACCACTATCCACTCGGTTTAAATGCCAATCCTACAGGGCAGTCGCGCTGTATCGCGATTGGCAATGCGGCACAGACACTGCATCCGGTCGCAGGACAAGGGCTTAATCTAGGACTACGCGATGCAGCAACCCTCGCCGCGATGCTGGCGCGCGAGCAGTCAGCAACAACGCTGGCAGCATTTGAGCGCCAGCGTCGTAGTGACCGCACCGCAACCTTACGTATCACCGATCTGATGGCACGTGTGTTCACGAGTGGATCTGATCGAGCAGCATCGCAACGACTGCTTGGTTTGTCTCTTGGCGTTCTCGACTTCCTACCACCGGCCAAGCGCGCACTTGCCGAGCAAATGATGTACGGCTGGCGCTAGCGCTACCAAGCAAGCTGTTCTATAGGCCCAACCGGTGGTAGCAGATTCAGACTGACGAGCTGTCTGAATGTTTATCGTCATCTGAAATAATCGCGTGCGCATGAATGATCTCGACTATTTCCGATAAAGACCACTTCTGTGCAAGCGCTATCATGTCATTCAACTGCAATAATCGGCTTTCTTCTGTTGTGAGTAAAAACCTATCGCTGGTTTGCTTCATCAGATAAGCAAGCGACGTTTTACGCTCAGGCTTAGCGCCAAGAAACAAGCGAAACGCTTCCTCTTCGGCTACCGGGTTGGATGGTAGTTTGGGTTCCTGGTCGAAGCCGGAAACAAAAGATGCGGACTCATAGCGGTAGCGAAATTCTGCGCGAAAAAAAGATAATAACTCGGCGACCACCATACGACGATTCTTCATGATGGCACTTTTGATACCGGCTATCAGATACTCTCTATTCTCATCCGTCACAACTTCGGGCCACTTATCAAGCAGTGCTGACAAAGTCTCCATACACCCGTAAGCGCATGCTTCCTCAAATGCTGCCCTACCAAAACGATTACAGATACGGAAATCTGCACCCGCACTCATGAGTTTTTCCACCAGCTTTGGATGGCGAGAGCTAATGGCCCAGGTCAGCAGGGTATGACCGCTGTTAGGATCAATTTGGGTCAGAAGCTTCTGATACTCCCCCTGCTGGTTCGATTTGGTGCTGTATGACTTGACTTCGTTTGTCTGCAACACCATAAACGTGATGATCATTTTCGCCATTGAGTTATCAGGGACAATTCTGAGCGGCTGACGTTTTTGTGCATCAGCCATATGGGTGGAAGCCCCGAGCAGGAGTAAATCGACCGCCAAATCTAAATGACCTAAAGTCAGCGCCAGCGTCAACGGGGTATAGCCACCGTCCGCCGAAGAACTGGCTTTATCAATAAAAATCTCTTGCTTGGCTTGCCCAAATAGATTGCGAGGTAATTGCTGTATGAAGATTCGATCATTTTGCTTAATGTGCTGAAAAAGCTTTTCCATTGGCGAACAGACTAACTTTTTAGCCTTCACTATTGGCTCACTATGAATGGATGCATCTTCCTGAGTACTAAATATGGTTTGTTCAAATGCATTGCCTATAGTTGTAGATGGCACTTCCCCCGGCATCATCGCCGGCGGTTTTGATGTCGGAGAATTGACCACTGGCGACTCACTGGCAGGAAAACTACCGGGCGAGAGCAAGGACTGTGTTCTCGAAGTAGGCGAGAAAGGTGAAGCGCTTGGCAAATGGGACGAAGGAGGGAAATAGACTACAGATTGAGGTAAGTTGTAACTCGTTACTTCACTGGCGATGGATGAGGACAAGGGACTATCTCCTGCGATGGTGGGGTTAGTAGACGCGCTATGTGTGGCCAACCACCATCTTCAGGTTCAAAAAAAACGGGCGCTTACTAGCGCCCGTCTTTTATTCAGCGATGGAAACTTAAATCGCCTTCACCATATCCTCGATCACCTTCTTGGCGTCGCCAAACACCATCATGGTTTTGTCGAGATAGAACAACTCGTTGTCCAAGCCAGCATAACCTGACGCCATCGAGCGCTTGTTCACAATAATGGTCTTCGCCTTGTAGGCCTCGAGAATCGGCATACCCGCGATTGGCGAGTTAGGGTCTTTTGCGGCCGGGTTCACAACGTCGTTTGCCCCCAGCACCAGCACCACATCGGCCTGACCGAATTCGCTGTTGATGTCTTCCATCTCGAATACCTGGTCGTAGGGCACTTCAGCTTCAGCCAGCAACACGTTCATGTGGCCAGGCATACGTCCTGCCACCGGATGGATCGCGTATTTAACGGTCACACCCTTTTCGGTCAGCTGATCGGTCAGTTCTTTCAGCGCATGCTGTGCGCGTGCCACTGCCAAGCCATAACCCGGAACGATAATCACCGTCTCCGCGTGGGTCATGATGAAAGCTGCATCATCGGCCGAGCCCGCCTTCACATTGCGTTGTTGCTGACCGCCTGGACCAACTGCGGATGCCTCACCACCAAAGCCACCAAGAATCACGCTGAAGAACGAACGATTCATCGCCTTACACATGATGTACGACAGAATCGCGCCGGATGAGCCCACTAATGAACCCGCAATAATCAGCATCGAGTTATTGAGTGAGAAACCAATACCCGCTGCTGCCCAGCCAGAGTAGCTGTTCAACATCGACACCACCACCGGCATGTCTGCACCACCAATCGGGATGATGATCATTACACCGAGCACGAAGGCAATCGCCGTCATTACCAGGAAGGGCACCCAAGCAGGCTCGGCACCGTCAGCGACGACGAACATCAGACCTGCACCGACCATCACCACTGCCATCAGTAGGTTGATCAAATGCTGGCCAGGAAACACTACCGGCGCACCCTGAAACAGGCGGAACTTGAAGTTACCTGCAAGCTTGCCGAATGCAATGACCGATCCTGAGAAGGTAATCGCGCCGACAAAGGTACCAATAAACAGCTCAAGACGATTACCGAACGGGATAGGGTCAGTGGCGTTAGCAACGATACCAAAAGCTTTTGGCTCAGACACCGCCGCGACTGCGATACATACTGCCGCCATACCGATGAGCGAGTGCATCGCTGCGACCAGCTCGGGCATCTTGGTCATTTCAACTCGCTTGGCGAGTACGGCACCAATCCCACCGCCAATCACCAAACCGCCGAGCAACAAGCTAAAGCCACTACCAGGCGCAGTCGCCTCGGCTTGCAGCTTCATGATCAGGGCCACGGTCGTTAACGCGGCAATCGCCATACCAGTCATACCAAACGCGTTACCGCGTCTCGCCGTGGCCGGATGCGACAAGCCCTTCAGCGCCTGGATGAAACAGATCGAGGCGATCAAATACAACAGAGTGACAAGATTCATGCTCATGGAATTACGCCCCTTCCTTGTTCTGCGCCTTGGGCTGTTTTTTCTTGAACATTTCCAGCATTCGCTGCGTTACCAAGAAACCGCCAAACACATTCACTGCTGCGAGTGCAACCGCCAGCGTTCCCATGAACTGCCCAACCGGACCCGTCGTGAGCGCTGCAGCAAGCATGGCGCCCACAATAATGATGGCTGACACCGCATTAGTCACGGCCATCAGGGGCGTGTGCAATGCCGGCGTCACCGTCCAGACGACGTGATACCCGACGTAAATCGCCAGGACAAAAATAATGAGGTTGGTAATGGTGTAGCTAACTTCCATGATGTCCTCTACTGGTAGCTTTACTTTTTTATTCCGGAGACACGATTACTGCCATCTACGAACACGATTTTGGGTTGGTGGTCCGCAATCATTGCTTCGCTCATGGGTGCGTAGGTGCAAATGATCAGCAAATCACCACGTTGCGCTAGCCGTGCTGCCGCACCATTGAGTGAGACCTCACCGCTACCACGCCGCCCTTTAATGGCGTAAGTGGAGAAGCGCTCACCATTACTGACGTTGTACAAATCGATCTTCTCGAATTCTCGAATGTCAGCAGCGTCGAGCAGATCTTCATCGATCCCACACGAGCCTTCGTAATCTAAAACACACTCTGTCACCGTTGCGCGATGAATCTTCGCGCGCAGCATGATTCTTTCCATCGCCGTACGCCGCCGTCATTACTTGCGGAGCACCGCACCGCCATGGCAAACCAAGGTCGCAGCGATGATCTCATCAGCCTGATCGATCGTCAGGTTGGCGTCTTTGTCAAAAATCAGCTTCAGAAAATCGAGCACATTTCGAGCGTACAGTGCAGAGGCATCCGCAGCACACAATGCGGGAAGATTTGCCTCGCCGATAATGTGAACGCCGTGCTTGACTACCGTCTTGCCTAGTTCCGAAAGCTCGCAATTACCACCCTGCTCTACCGCCATATCAAGAATGACCGAACCCGGCTTCATTGCTTTGATGGTGTCTTCGCCAATCAGAACAGGCGCTTTACGCCCCGGGATCAAGGCCGTCGTAATAATGATGTCCGCCAGTTTTGCGCGCTCATGCACCAGCGCCGCCTGACGTTTCATCCATGCCTCTGGCATTGGCCGTGCGTAGCCACCGACACCTTGAGCGATCTCGCGCTCTTCGTCCGTCTCGTAGGGCACATCAATGAATTTCGCACCAAGCGATTCCACTTGCTCTTTGACCGGTGGACGCACATCGGATGCCTCGATCACAGCACCAAGACGCTTGGCAGTTGCAATCGCTTGCAAACCAGCGACGCCGACACCCATGATCAACACCCGAGCTGCTTTAACCGTACCTGCTGCGGTCATCAGCATGGGGAAGAAGCGCTGGTACATATTGGCGGTCATCAGCACCGCTTTGTAGCCAGCGATGTTGGCTTGCGAGGACAGCACATCCATTGACTGCGCGCGGGTAATCCGAGGTACCGCCTCCAACGCGAAGGCCGACAAGCCGGCCGACGCCATACCCGCAATACCCTCGGCATCGAATGGGTTCAGCATGCCAATTAGTGCAGTGCCTGATTTCATTAATGCGCGCTCATCCGCCGATGGCGCACGAACTTTTAATACGATGTCGCAGCCAAAGGCATCCGCAGCAGCACCGATCTCTGCGCCAACCGCTGCAAATGCATCATCTGGCAAGCTGGCTGGGACGCCAGCACCGGACTGAACGATGACCTTGTGTCCGGACGCGACCAGTTTCTTGATCGTCTCCGGCGTGGCGGCAACTCGCGTTTCGCCCTGACGGGTCTCGGCTGGAATGCCGATTCTCATGGTGTTCTCCACATTGAAAATGAATGAAGCCAGACGCCAGCATAAAAAACCGGGCGCCGATGCGACATCCGCACGTTAGGACTTTGGTAAGGAAAGGCAATGCCGACGAATGGGCAGGCCCAGATTGCTTCGTCGAAAAAAGGGGCAAAGATACTATTGATCTGGATTTTTCGCAACGCACCAATATTTTGGCTTGTTTACTGCAATTTCGGGCGGTTCAGTCCGAGGCCGACACACGCAAAACAGTAAAATGTTTGCTTTTGAAGGACGCTATGTCATCCATTTGGAAACCCTCGGTGACCGTCGCCGCCATCATCGAGCGTGATCAGCGCTTTCTGTTGGTCGAGGAACACACTGCGGAGGGCATCAAATTCAACCAACCTGCTGGCCATCTCGACTCTGGCGAATCTTTGGTTGCAGCGGCTGCACGTGAGGCTCTCGAGGAAACCGCGCATGAATTTGTTCCCGACACACTGGTGGGCGTGTACCTGTCGCGCTACCAATCAAGTCGGATGAATGAGGACGTTACTTACCTGCGCTTCGCCTTTACTGGAACCCTTGGCGCTGTGCATGATCGTCCTTTGGATGATGGCATTCTGCGCACGGTGTGGATGTCGCACCAGGAAATCATGGCAACGCAGGACAGACATCGCAGCCCGCTAGTGTTGAAGTGCGTCGAAGACTATCTTGCCGGACAGCGCTTCCCACTCTCGTTGATTCATACCCATCCCAGTGTTCAACTAGCTGCCAATGACTAAAGCGCGCGTTGTACTTGGTATGTCAGGGGGTGTTGACTCCTCGGTGGCCGCCTGGCTACTAAAACAACAAGGCTATGAGGTCATTGGCCTGTTTATGAAAAACTGGGAAGACGATGATGATGACGAGTACTGCTCGACACGGCAGGACTGGATCGACGCCGCTAGTGTGGCGGACGTCGTTGGCGTCGACATTGAGGCAGTGAACTTCGCGAGCGAGTACAAGGACCGTGTGTTTGCTGAGTTTCTGCGCGAATATGAAGCGGGGCGTACACCCAACCCAGATGTGTTGTGCAATGCCGAGATCAAGTTCAAAGCTTTTCTGGATCATGCATTACAACTTGGCGCCGACCATATCGCCACCGGTCATTACGCGCGGGTACGCGAGCAAGACGGTCAGTTCGAGCTATTGAAGGCCGTGGATGCCAGCAAAGATCAAAGCTACTTCCTTCACAGGCTCACCCAGTCGCAGCTGTCACGCACACTGTTTCCGCTTGGTGAGCTGCACAAGGCGAAGATACGCAGCATCGCGGACGAGCTTCAGCTGCCGAATGCCAAAAAGAAAGATTCCACCGGCATTTGCTTTATTGGCGAGCGCCCATTCCGCGCCTTCCTCAACCGATATCTTTCTTTCAAACCAGGCCCGATGAAAACACCGGATGGCGATATCGTTGGCGAGCACGTCGGTTTGTCCTTCTACACCCTAGGCCAACGCAAAGGCATAGGCCTAGGGGGACAGCGGGCGCATCGGGATGACGATGGCAACCATGCGCCTTGGTATGTGGCCCGCAAAGACGTTGAAAGTAATACTCTGTACGTGGTGCAAGGCCATGACCACCCTTGGCTGTTGTCCGATGCGCTGGTTGCCGGCCAAATGAGTTGGATCGCCGGCATGCCACCGGCAGACGGCCCCCTATTGGCAAAAACCCGCTACCGACAAACTGATGTGGCCTGTACGTTGGTTGGGGCCGGGAGCACAGAGACAAAGTTGCAATTCCAGCAAGCACAGTGGGCAGTGACGCCCGGACAGTCCGCTGTCCTGTACGACGGGGATATTTGCCTCGGCGGGGGCATTATTGAGCGCGCTGAGGCGGCCTAAGGTCGCTGCGATACCTAAAAATGTTTAGGCATCCCGAAAACGCCCCCCTCAGGTAGATTTCCCCTGACATTTACCCAGCAATAGAAAAAGCTTGCGTTCCAGTGATGATTCGCGAATAATCTAAACACGAATCGTTCTCATTTGAATTAACAGCTCTTCGTTTGCGGATAGTCATCCATAAGGCGGCGAGCTCACACTGGAGGGGCGTCACAATGATCGTTTGCGTATGCCATAACGTCTCCGACAAAGCGATTCGCCGGGCGCTCGATGACGGTGCCAAATCCATGGAAGACATCCGCCAGCAACTCAACGTGGGCAGCTGCTGCGGCAAGTGCAACGAATTTGCAAAAACCTTGGTGCGGGCGCATGTCGAAGACCGCCAGTTCACTGAAGTACGCCGCGTCATCCCCGCTTAAGCACCCGTCATCCACCGAAATACGCGCAATCCACTCCGGTACCCGTAATTCATCAAGACGCTCACCAACGGGCGCTCTCCAGACAATCACTGCTCAGGCGGGGCCTCTTCCTCTAACCCGCGGGATTTCATTCAGTCGACTTGATCTAACCTGACAAACTCCTCGAGTGCCACATCGCGTAGTTGCCCTTGATCTAACCTGACAAACTCCACGAGTGCCACATCGCGTAGTTGCGAATGAGGATGATTCCCAATAACAAAATGAATCACCCTTGATAACAAAGTGCGTTCGCTGAGTTAACATCGCGCATCTTTATTTTCTATGCAAGAGGTATTCATGAAAGGCGACCCGAACGTCATCAAACTGATGAATGATCAGCTCACTAACGAACTCACAGCGATTAATCAGTACTTTCTGCATTCGCGTATTTATCGCCACTGGGGATTCGAGAAACTCGGCAAGAAAGAATACGAAGAGTCCATCGGGGAAATGAAGCATGCCGATCAATTGATCGAACGCGTTCTGATGCTGGACGGGCTGCCTAACCTGCAGGCTTTGCACAAATTGATGGTAGGCGAAACCGTGCCTGAAATTCTCAAATGCGACCTGCAACTCGAGTTGACCTCTCAGAAAACCGTAAAAGAAGGTATCGCCGTTTGTGAACAGGCGCGCGACTATGTCTCACGTGACTTGTTTCAGCACATCCTCGACGATACCGAAGAGCATATTGACTGGCTAGAGACGCAAATCGAGTTAGTCGAGCAGGTGGGTCTGCAAAACTATCTGCAATCCCAAATGGGTGATGCCTAAACCCGAGCGTCTGAAAAGACCTCTGATAAAACAAAAAGGAGCCGCGCAGGCTCCTTTTTTTCCTACAGAGCCGTTCTAGGCGATGGGCACGGTCTCTTTGAACGAGGGCCGTTCAGACAGTTTGTCGAACAATCGCGCCAAATTCGGGTGCTCGTCCCGCCAATCGATTTCCGGGAAGCGGAAAGAAATCCAACCCAGCGTGCAGCCCATGGCGACATCCGCCAGCGAGAACTGCTTACCCGCACAAAATGGATGATCGCCAAGCGCTAAAGCCATGGCACGCGTTCCATGTCGAACTTTGTCGAGCTGTCGCTGAACCCAAGCCTCACTCTGCTGCGAAGGTGAACGTTGAATGCGTTCTAGGCGCGCCAGTATGCCGGCATCCGCAACACCATCGGCAAGCGCCTCCCACACCTTAATACTGGCGCGCTCACGACCCGCCGCTGGAATCAGCTTGCCAACCGGCGACATAGTGTCGAGGTATTCAACAATCACGCGCGAGTCGAACATCGCCCCACCATCTTCCATCACCAGGCAAGGCACTTTACCGAGCGGATTGGATTGGAAAATCGTGGTGTCAGCCGACCAGACGTCTTCCAGCACGAACTCATAGTCGAGCTTCTTCTCCGACATCACCACGCGCACCTTGCGCACATAAGGACTCGCCAGCGAACCAATCAGCTTCATTGCGGATCACACTTGTAGACTAGGCAAAAATTATATCATTGGCAAAATTTTAAGCGTTGGTCAGAATGATAAAATCGGCCGCGATACAAATCCCGCCCGGCCCCGCCCAATGTCACTCACCGAACTATCCGCCCTATCACCCCTTGATGGGCGTTACGCCAGTAAAACCGATGCACTGCGGCCGATCTTGTCCGAAGCAGGTTTCATGCACCACCGCGTGAAGGTGGAGATTGCCTGGCTGCTTGCGCTGTCGGAAGCGGGGTTGGACGAGTTGAAGCCCTTCAGCGCCGAATCCAAAGCACGACTGCAAAAACTCGCCGCTGAGTTTACTGAGCAAGATGCTGCACGCATTAAAGCCATTGAAGCCACCACCAACCATGACGTGAAAGCGGTGGAGTACTGGCTCAAAGAGAAAGTGCAGGGAGACCCCGAGTTAGTCGCTGCATCAGAGTTCATCCACTTCGCCTGCACCTCGGAAGACATCAACAATACCTCGCACGGCATGATGCTGAACACAGCGCGTGGCACGGTATTGCTGCCGGCACTCGATAAGCTGATCGCGCGCCTCAGCGAGATCGCGCATCAACATGCAGACATGCCTATGATGTCACGTACCCACGGCCAACCGGCTAGTCCGACCACGATGGGCAAAGAAATCGCTAACGTCGTAGCGCGCCTGCGTCGTGCGCAGCAAGCGATCGCGACTGTCGAGATACTAGGCAAAATGAATGGTGCTGTCGGCAATTACAACGCGCATCTGTCCGCCTACCCCAAGGTCGACTGGCAAGCGCTTGCACGTGAGGTGGTCGAACAGCGGCTTGGTCTGACCTTCAACCCCTATACGATACAAATAGAACCACACGACTACATTGCAGAATTGTTTGATGCAATCGCGCGTGCTAACACCATCCTGATCGATCTTTGCCGTGATGTATGGGGCTATATCTCACTCGGCTTCTTCAAGCAAAAAACCAAAGCAGGCGAGATTGGCTCATCCACCATGCCACACAAAGTCAACCCGATTGATTTTGAAAACGCCGAGGGCAATCTGGGTATGGCGAATGCCGTACTGAGACATATGGCAGAGAAACTACCGATTTCTCGCTGGCAGCGCGATCTGACCGATTCAACCGTACTCAGAAATATCGGCGTAGGTTTTGGCTACACCCTGCTTGCGTACGATAGCTGCCTGCGCGGCTTGAACAAGCTCGAGGCTAATCCGGCACGCATGGCGGAAGACTTGGATCAAAACTGGGAAGTGCTCGCCGAGCCGGTACAAACGGTGATGCGCCGCTACGGTATCGAGAACCCTTACGAACAACTGAAAGAACTCACCCGCGGCAAAGGCATCTCGCAAGCAGCACTACGTGAGTTCATTCAAGGTCTGGCGATACCGCAGGATGCCAAAGATCGTCTGTTGGCCATGACACCGGCGACCTACATTGGACTCGCGGCGCAACTTGCAAAAGATATTTGAGAAAGCTCACAGCGCAAAGCTAGTCAAAAACGTCGCTGGCTAGGCGGGCGCGTCGAAGACAGTACTTGACGTACGGCGAGGCGCGACCAACAACGCCAACATTTGTTCTTACAGCGCAAAGCTGGTCAAAAACGTCGCTGGCTAGGCGGGCGCGTCGAAGACAGTACTTGACGTACGGCGAGGCGCGACCAACAACGCCAGCGACGTTTTTGGCCAGCTCTAGACGACGGCGCCGTCTGTGTCGTCCTTAGCCTTCACCGGCTTCAACAAATCTTCCCGCTTCACACCCAGCCACATGGCGACTGCGGCAGCGACGAAAACGGACGAGTAAATGCCGAACAAGATACCGATCGTCAGCGCCATTGCAAAATAGTGCAAGGTTGGGCCACCGAAGATCAACATCGATAGCACCATCAGCTGTGTCGACCCATGGGTGATCACGGTACGTGAAATCGTGCTGGTGATCGCGTGGTTCAGTACCTCGGGTGTATCCAGTTTGCCAAAGCGCCGGTCGCGGAAGGTTTCGCGTACCCGGTCAAACACCACCACGGATTCATTCACGGAGTAACCCAGTACCGCCAGCACGGCGGCCAATACCGTGAGCGAAAACTCCCATTGGAAGAAAGCGAAAAAGCCGAGGATGATGATCACGTCATGCAAGTTGGCGATGATCGCGGCGACCGCAAACTTCCACTCGAAACGAAACGCGAGGTAGATCATGATGCCGACGATCACAAAGGCCAGCGCGGTCAGCCCATCATGCGCCAGTTCCTCACCCACCTGTGGACCGACAAATTCCACGCGCTGCAAAGTCACCGACGAATCAGCGGCTTTCAATGCTTCGATCACCTTGGTGCTGACTTGCGCCGAGCTGGCACCGCCCTGCAGCGGCAAGCGGATCAGCACATCTTGCGCGGTACCAAAACTCTGTACCTGACTATCTGCATAGCCCAGTCCGGTCACGGTCTTGCGAATCGCTTCG
>Ga0255182_1001273_pt1 | contig 13517 bp, 13 predicted proteins | sample Atl_UVDOM_RepA_8_FD_188420 | JGI IMG/M metagenome (GOLD analysis project Ga0255182, IMG submission 188420) | Freshwater microbial communities from Altamaha River, Georgia, United States - Atl_UVDOM_RepA_8d | ecosystem: Environmental > Aquatic > Freshwater > River | place: USA: Georgia...
ACTGCCCTGGGGCGCTCTGGCGGCGTTGCTCGTCGTTGCAGGGGTGCAGCCTGCGGCCTCCTCGCGCCTTGCCAGAGCGCCCCAGAACAGCACGCTCGGGCACGTCCAACTGCCGTTTTTAGGCTGACTCAGGCGCAGGTCGCCCCAGAAAACCCGCGCTCCTCGGCCAGCCAGCCGAGCACCGGCACGGTGCCGGGCAGCACCGGCGTGACCTGTACCGGCAATTGCTGCCAGGCAAAAGACTGGGCTTCGCGCATCTGCAGCTGCCCTTCCCACTGCCGCACCTTGCAGAAATGCAGCCGCACCAGCGCGTGCGGATAGTCCACCATCTGCGTCTTCCACAGCTCGGCGGGCCCGATGGTGATGCCCAGCTCTTCTTGCAGCTCACGGCGCAGCGCCTGGTCCACCGTCTCGCCGGCTTCGAGCTTGCCGCCCGGAAATTCCCAGTAGCCCGCGTAGACCTTGCCCTGCGGGCGTGAGGTCAACAGAAAACTGCCATTGGGCAGCAGCAGCACGCCCACCGCCACATCGGTGACTGGGCGGTCCTGGCCGCCCTCGCGCGCGCGTTCGCCATCGGCGACCAGCGTGCCACCCATGCTCAGGCCAGACGCCCCATGAAGTCGCGCGCAAACTGGTAGGCCACGCGGCCGCTGCGCGAGCCGCGCTCCAGCGCCCACAGCAGGGCGGCGGGTCGGGCTTGCTCGATCTGCGCAGGCGTGGCACCCAGGGCGCCCAGCCACTGGCCGACAATGGTGAGGTACTCGTCCTGCGAGAAGGGATAGAAGCTGATCCAGAGGCCAAAGCGCTCGGACAGCGAGATTTTTTCTTCGACGCCCTCGCCCGGGTGCACCTCGCCATCGGGCGTGTGCTTGTAGGTGAGGTTCTCGCTCATGTACTCGGGCAGCAGATGGCGCCGGTTGCTGGTGGCACACACCAGCACATTGGGCGTGGCGGCGGCCACCGAGCCGTCGAGGATGGACTTGAGCGCCTTGTAGCCCGGCTCGCCGTCTTCAAAGCTCAGGTCATCGCAATAGACCATGAATTTCTCGTCTCGCCCGGCGACCACATCGATGATGTCGGGCAGGTCGGTCAGGTCTTCCTTGTCGACCTCGATCAGGCGCAGGCCGCGCGGCGCAAAGTGGTTGAGGCACGCCTTGATGAGCGAGGACTTGCCGGTGCCGCGCGCGCCGGTCAGCAGCACGTTGTTGGCCGGACGGCCCTGCACGAACTGCTCGATGTTGCGCTGCATCTTCTCCTTCTGGTCGTCGATTTCCTGGAGGTCATCGAGCGACATGCTGGCGATGTGGCGCACCGGCTCCAGCACGCCGTGGCCGCTGGCGCGCTTGCGGTAGCGCCAGGCCACCGCCTGCGACCAATCGGGCGCGCCCAGGGGCTGCGGCAGCACCGACTCGATGCGCGCCACCAGCTGTTCGGCGCGCTCGATCAGGCGTTCAAACTTTTCGTTCATCAGGCCTTAGCTCCTGTAGTCGGCATTGATCGACACGTAGTCGTGGCTCAGGTCGCAGGTCCAGACGGTGTCGCTGGCCGTGCCCCGGCCCAGGCCCACACGCACGGTGATTTCGGCCTGCTTCATCACGCGCTGGCCGTCTTCTTCGCGGTAGGCCGGGTGGCGACCACCTTTTGTAGCCACATGCACATCGTCCAGGTGCAGCTCGATCAGGCTCTGGTCCAGATCTTCGATGCCGGCATAACCCACCGCCGCCAGGATACGACCGAGATTCGGATCGCTGGCGTACATCGCCGTCTTGACCAGTGGTGAGTGCGCAATCGCATAGGCCACCTGACGGCATTCCTCGGCCGTCTTGCCGCCATCAACCTGAATGGTCAGGAACTTGGTCGCACCCTCGCCGTCGCGCACGATGGCATGCGCCAGCTGGCGCGCCACCTGCAGCATGGCGGCCTTGAGGGCCTGGCCTTCGGCAGAAGTCCACGACGTGATCGGCGCATGCCCGGCCTGGTGCGTGGCGACCACCACAAACGAGTCGTTGGTCGAAGTGTCGCCGTCGATGGTGATGCGGTTGAAGGACCCGTCGGCCAGCTCGCGCGCCAGCGCGGGCAGCAGCTCGGGCGCAATGGTCGCGTCGGTCGCCAGAAAGCCCAGCATGGTGGCCATGTTGGGGCAGATCATGCCTGCGCCCTTGCTGATGCCGGTGATACTCACCGTCTTGCCGCCGATCTGCACTTGCGCGCTGGCCGCCTTGGGCACGGTGTCGGTGGTCATGATGCCTTCGGCCGCCCTGGCCCAATTCGATGTCGAGGCATCGGCAATGGCCGCAGGCAGGCCGGCCACGATACGTTCGACCGGCAGCGGCTCCATGATCACGCCCGTCGAGAACGGCAGGACCTGGTCCGGCTGGCATTGGAGCAATGTGGCCAAAGCCTCGCAGGTCTGATGCGCATGGGCCAGGCCCGGTGCGCCGGTCCCGGCATTGGCATTGCCGGTGTTGATGACCAAGGCGCGGATGCCCTGCCCCGCCTGCAGATGCTCGCGGCAGACCTGCACCGGTGCGGCGCAGAAACGGTTTTGGGTAAAAACCCCGGCCACGCTCGCGCCGGCATCGAGCAGCATGACACTCACGTCCTTGCGGTTGGCCTTGCGCACACCGGCTTCAGTGACGCCCCAGCGCACGCCGGCGACAGGATGCAATTGCGCAGGATCAAAAGGCGGCAAATTCACAGGCATGGTCAGGCTCCTGGACGAATGACATGAAAAGACGGTCCGAAGCCCGTCGATGAGCGTGAGGGAATCAGGCCAGCTTGCCGTGGCACTGCTTGTATTTTTTGCCGCTGCCGCAGGGGCAGGGGTCGTTGCGGCCGACATGGCCCCAGCCGGCCTGCGCCCCCTGCCCTGACTCGGCAGTGACCTGTGGCTGGCCGGTCTCGTCCGGCGCACTGTAGGTGACATGGCTGATGTGCTCGGCGCGCTGCTCGATGTCCTGCGCGGCGCGCTCGGCCTGCTCACCTGACTCGATGCGCACCGTCATCAGGATGCGCGTGACCTCGTTCTTGACCGCATCGAGCAGCAGGCCAAAGAGCTCGAAGGCCTCGCGCTTGTATTCCTGCTTGGGCTGCTTCTGCGCATAGCCGCGCAGATGAATGCCCTGGCGCAGATAATCCAGGGCACTGAGGTGTTCGCGCCAGTGGCTGTCCATGCTTTGCAGCAGCACCATGCGCTGGAAGGACAGGAAGTTGGTCTCACCCACCAGCGCGACCTTCTGGGCAAACTGCGCATGCGCCGCTGCCACCACCGTCTCGACGATGTCCTCATCGGTCATCGAGTTTGAGGCCTGCACCTGCGCCTGCAGGTTCAGCGGCATCTGCCATTCCTCGGCCAGGACTTTTTCAAGCGCGGGCAGGTCCCACTGCTCTTCCACCGATTCCACCGGCACGAACTGGCGCACCAGATCGGTAAAACAGCCCTCACGCAAGGCGGCAATCTGGGCGCTCAGGTCCTGGGCATCCAGGATGTCGTTGCGCTGCTGGTAGATGACCCTGCGCTGGTCGTTGGACACATCGTCATATTCGAGCAGCTGCTTGCGAATGTCGAAATTGCGCGCCTCCACCTTGCGTTGCGCGGTTTCGATGCTGCGGGTGACCATGCCGGCCTCGATGGCTTCGCCTTCGGGCATCTTCAGGCGGTCCATGATCGCGCGCACACGCTCGCCGGCAAAGATGCGCATGAGCGGATCGTCCAGGCTCAGATAGAAGCGCGAGGAACCCGGATCGCCCTGACGGCCGGAGCGGCCGCGCAGCTGGTTGTCAATGCGACGTGATTCATGCCGCTCGGTGGCAATGATCCGCAGACCGCCCAGCGCCTTGACCTGCTCATGCTCCTGCTGCCATTGGGCACGCAAGGCCTCGATGCGCTGATGCCTTTGTTCGGCGGAGAGGCTCTCGTCGGCTTCGAGCGCCTGGATCTCTTTTTCGACGTTGCCGCCGAGCACGATGTCAGTCCCGCGACCGGCCATATTGGTGGCGATCGTGATCATGCCGACGCGACCGGCCTGGGCGATGATGTCCGCTTCGCGGGCATGCTGCTTGGCATTGAGCACCTGGTGCGGCAACTTCTCGCGCGTGAGCATCTGCGCGATCAGCTCGGAGTTCTCGATCGAGGTGGTGCCCACCAGCACCGGCTGGCCGCGTTCGTGGCATTCGCGGATGTCCGCGATCGCGGCGTTGTAGCGTTCCTGTGAGCTCTTGTAGACGCGGTCGAGCTGGTCGACCCGCTGGCTCTTGCGGTGCGGCGGGATGACCACGGTTTCCAGGCCGTAGATTTCCTGGAATTCATAGGCCTCGGTATCGGCCGTACCGGTCATGCCGCCCAGCTTGCCATAGAGCCTGAAGTAATTCTGGAACGTGATCGAAGCCAGGGTCTGGTTTTCGGCCTGGATCTGCACGCCCTCCTTGGCTTCGACCGCCTGGTGCAGGCCATCGCTCCAGCGGCGGCCAGCCATCAGGCGGCCGGTGAATTCGTCGACGATCACGATCTCGCCGTCCTGCACTACGTAGTGCTGGTCGCGGTGGTAGAGGTGCTGGGCGCGCAGTGCGGCGTTGAGGTGGTGCATCAGGCCGATGTTGGCCGGGTCGTAAAGACTGGCGCCCTCCGGGATCAGACCCATGCGCGAGAGGATCTCTTCGGCTTTCTCATGACCGGATTCGGTCAGGAACACCTGGTGGGATTTTTCGTCAACCGTGAAATCGCCGGGCGTGATGATGCCTTCGCCGGTGCGTGGATCGGCCTCGCCCTCCTGGCGGATGAGCAGCGGCACCACCTGGCGGATCGCCAGGTACTGTGCGGTGTGGTCTTCGGCCTGACCGCTGATGATCAGCGGCGTGCGCGCCTCGTCGATCAGGATCGAGTCCACCTCGTCGACGATGGCGTAGGCCAGTCCGCGCTGCACACGGTCGTGCGGCTCGTAGACCATGTTGTCACGCAAGTAGTCAAACCCGTATTCGTTGTTGGTGCCGTAGGTGATGTCGGCGCCATACGCCGCCTGCTTCTGGTCGCGGGGCAGCTGGGGCAGGTTGATGCCGACCGTCAGGCCCAGGAAATTGTAGAGACGGCCCATCCACTGGGCATCACGGTTGGCCAGGTAATCGTTGACGGTGACCACATGCACGCCCTTGCCGGTCAGGGCGTTCAGGTAAACCGGCAGGGTGGCGGTCAGGGTCTTGCCCTCGCCGGTGCGCATTTCGGCAATCTTGCCGTTGTGCAGGGCCAGGCCGCCCATCAGCTGCACATCGAAATGCCGCATCTTCATGACCCGCTTGGCGCCTTCGCGCACCACGGCAAAGGCCTCGGGCAAGAGCGCATCCAGGGCTTCGCCCTGGTTCAATCGCTGGCGGAACGCATCGGTCTTGCCACGCAACTGCTCATCGCTCAGACCCTCCAGAGAGGGCTCCAGGGCATTGATGCGCTCGACCACCTTGCGGTATTGCTTGAGGAGGCGGTCATTGCGACTGCCGAAAATCTTGGTCAGAAAATTGTTGGCCATGGGGGGGGTTGGCGACCCGGGACTTGCGGCCCGGGCACCCTGCAATCCTGTCGGTTCAAAAGGCCCGCCCTGCAACGGTGTGTCGATCGCTTGCGCGAGCGGCCGCCGGCCTGTCGGGATAACCGGACGATTTTAGCGGTCCGCCAAGGGCCTTCCCCGGGGAGGTCAGGAATCTTCGGACACCATGGCAGGCAGTGCCACCCATACCCCCGTGCCCGCCGCATAATCCCTGCATGTCGATCAAGACCCGAAATGCCACCGTCAGCCTGCTGCAGGCCGCTGAAGCTTCGCCCACACTGGCACAGCTGGCCCAGCGTGCCCAGGCCTCACAGGCACGCCTGAGCCTGGTGCGCAGCAGCCTGCCGCCGGGCTTGCGCACGCAGGTCAAGGCCGGCCCCTTGCAGGAGGGTCAGTGGTGCCTGCTGGCCCCTACGCCAGCTGCTGCGGCCAAGCTGCGCCAGTGCGTGCCCGCCATGCTGGCTTTGCTGGGCAGCCACGGGCAGGGCGTTACGGACATTCGCATCAAGGTCAGTGCCGGCCTCTGACCTGAACACGGTATTTGACCGCCACCCACAGACTGGAAACAGCCTCAAACACCGACATTTGCGCGAAGGTACCCGCTGACCCCCTGGGTGAAGCTGCTACGCGCCAGAGAGCACCGTCCTGCAGCCGAGGCTGCAGGCGCCTGCGCTGGGCGGGTTGACGCGCTCATCAGGCACCGAGCAAGCGCCGGGCGAGCAAGGCTTGCATGTCACGACGGCCGTCAGCAATCACAAACACCACGACGTCGCGCGCGATCACCCGATAGATGAGGCGATAGGGCTTGAAGAACACCTGGCGGTAGTCCTTGATGCCGAGATCGAGCAATTCTCTCGGGTAGCTGCCGCGCTCGGGCATGACGGCAAGTTGCTCGGTCGCGGCCATCAGCCGATCCAGCACATCATCGGCATGTGCGGGGTCATCAAACTCGGCGATGTAATCGTAGATCCCTTCCAAATCCTGCTCCGCACCCTCCGTGAGCAGGACGCTGTACCTCAACGCCATCAGACCCTGGCCCTTTTGGCCTTGAGCCGGGTCACCACATCAGACAGCGGCTTGACCTTGCCGGTTGCCACTTCCTGTTGGCCCAGGGCCAGTACTTTCAACAAGGCCATTGTTTCCTGCGTGGCTTCGTAGCTGGCCACATCCTGCAAGACAGCCTTGGCCTCGCCATTTTGCGTGATCACCAGAGGTTCGCGCTGTTCGCCCAGCGTGGCCAAAATCTCCGCCGCATGGGCCTTGAGGTAGCTGATGGGTTTTACTTGTGTCGAGTAGCGCATGGAGCCTCCTTGTGAACTGAATATAGTCCATAAAGGGTCTCGCAGCAAAAAATCCAGCGGACTGTGAGAAAACGGCCAAAGGGGGATCGTGCACAAGGCGTCTTGAGTCCAAAACGGCTGTAGACCGCTACATGAAGGCTGGAATTCGGAGGGCCCGATCGGCCTGTCCTTCGAGTTCTTTGTGCGCAAGGTCCTCCCGCACGACTGGGGGCAGCAGGAGGATGTGATGGAAGTGTTGGCGGGTTAAATGCCGCTGCCCATCAGAGCAAGGCTTCCATGCCCTTGCGCTCTAGCAGATTCAAAAGCTTTTGTGAGGGACCGCTGGGATGCTTGTCGCCCAGCTCCCACTGACGGACCGTGGACAAGCTGGTATTGAGCAAGGAGGCCAGCACGGCCTGACTGAGTTGGTAACGGTCCCGCAAAGAGCGGATCTGTGCGCTGTCATAGGCTGGGATGGGGTCCAGACACAGGGCGTCGTACTTGCGCATCTTGCGTTGGTCAATGAAGCCCAGGCGATGCAAATCCACAGCCGTTTCGTGCACGGCTTCCATGATCTTGCTCTTGGCCTTGGTTTTAGTGGTCATTGCAAATCTCCTGAAGGGTTCCGTCCTCTACCTGTGCATCCAGATCCTTGCCCGTTCTGGCCAACAAGTCCTGCGCAATCGACTGCAGCGCCTCTTTTTCTTCGGCACTGATATTGGCCCGATCGTTCTTCTCAAACCCAAACAAAAAGAACCACCGGTTGCCCTTGTTGGTGGCGACCAAGGTGCGAGCCCCGCCGCGCTTACCGCGTCCTGGCAGCCCGACACGCTTCTTGACGACACCGCCGCCAAGGTCTGCATCGATCAGTCCTTGAGCCATCTCCAGCACCGCCGCGCACAAACTGCTGTCCGTGAGCTCCGTCTTGCGCATCCAACGCGAAAAGTGGCGTGTTTTGAAAACTCGGCTCATTGCAAAAATATATCACTTAGTGACTTGCTATGCGAGCGACTCAACCGTGCCATGGTTGGGCGTGGTCATCCGGCAGGTGTGGTTCCACTGCAAACCAGCTGCCTGCACACCCACATGAAAGCCGGGTTCTTGGCCGATGACGAGCCACGCATTCATAGAGAACAGAAAGCGTTTCTGGGCCAGAAACCGGCTTCCGGCGCAGGAAACCTGGAGGGCCAGCACACGCAGCGTTGCGCGAGCCCTTGTGTTTATGGGGGAAACAACAGGCGAAAAAATGGCCTGAGGGGTTCAGGCCATTGAATGTGGTGCCGTGTAGTTTACATCCTTGATCAAACCGCCTTCCGACCCCTGAGCAATGCTGCGTGCGTGTGCGTAGAGATAATGTGAATTGCGGAGAAAAGTTTACGATTTTTACCCGAAACGGGCATGCATCCTTGCCAAAGATGCCTTTCGCTCCCCTATCGACGAGCCCGTCAGGCTGGACGGTTTTGAACGTATTGCTCCAATGCCAGATCTTCACTTGGCAAGGCTTCCTCAATTTTTTGTAGGAGGGTAATGATGGCCTTCCTGTCCAGAGTTGACACTCCATACATGACTGAATGACTTCCATCGACCAATTTGCGGGGATAAAGAGCATCTGAGTGTAGGGGAATAGGGTAGCGCCCAGCCCATTTGATAAAGGTCTCAAGACGCTCAAGAAGCTCACACTCTTCCGGGGAGAGCGGGATGGCGAGTTGAATTGCCAAATCTTCCAGTTCGTGCGAATTTAATTTGAAGTTGCCATTGGCCTTTACAGCGTTTCCTCGATGCGCTATGCCCGCTTTCAGCAAATTTTCCACAGTGAATCCGTAAAGCATCAGAGCCACATCGCCTGAAAATGGTTCAGGACTATCCTGGCCGCTCGAAAATGCGCGCAGATCTTCCTCAAATTGAGCCCAAATATGATCTGCCGCACGACGAACCTCACGTGCCTTACGTATCCACAAGTAGGGTTCTGCGCATGCAAGACGATACCGTTCATCCGCGAAGTGCTTCGGCATGCCCTTGGATATTTGAGTTTTGCGCTTGCTCATCCCATCGCTTAGTTGCTTTCTAGCAAGCCCGCGACCAAAGCATAGGCCTGCGACAGCGGCATAGCCCCGCGCTCGACTGCATCGATCAGTTGGAACGCTTTTTTGGGCGAGATGGCATCTTTCTCGATCACTTCACGCAAGGAGGTAATAAATCGATTCCGATCCGGTGTAGTGACTTCCTGGGCCTGTTCACGCCGCTGCATTTCCTGAAGCCGTTCCCGGTAGACCTGCAGCAGCTCGCGCTTCCTGCCCTCAGACAAACCGCCGTCACGGATCAGGCGAGATACACCGTAGGCCAGTGCCCCACCGGCCAAGGCCACGCCGACAACCCACCCCACTGGCGTGGCCGCCACGGCAGTCACGCCCAGCCACGATGCAGCGCTCGTGACCACGGGAATCGCGGTGGCTCCTGCGATGGTTGCAACGGTGCCCGCTGCGGTGGCACCGAGGCCAACCCCAACTGAGGTGATGCCGAAATCGCCAAGAATCCGTACACGGTCGGAAGGCGATGCTTCCAGATCATCAATGACCTTGAGCAGCTGCTTCTTGGTGGCTTGCCGTGATCTGCTCATCTCAAGCCTGCGGACTGAACTCTGCGGAGATTGCCGTCAGCGTTTCGATGAACAACTGAAAGAAGGCACGGGCGATTTCGATCACATCCTGGGCAATGTCGATCAAGCCTAAGCCGCCATTCATCTTGCCGCCTTGTGCTTTGTCGACGCGGTGGCCTGCGATTGCACCCACAGCGATGCCAAGCGGCAAAGCGATGGGAGCCAAGATCGGTCCAAGGAAGGGAATTGCAGCGATCAGCGAGGACACGGCGGCACCCAAGGCGATTCCCGTTGCCAGATTGGGATGCTTTTCGATGAACTCGATCAGCTTGATCACGATGATCTTGCCGATGCTGATCATCTTGCCTCCAATCGGCCTGGCCCAATCTAGCAACTCTTTCAGTCGGATGGCGACCTCTGAGGGAAGTCCCTTCTCCGTCAATCGGATGTAGATGTCGCTGCTGCTCGCCATGTCGGCTTCGGCCTGCCACAGCGCCAACTCCAGTCTGGCTTGTGGCAGCATCATTGTTGTGGTGCCCATTGGAATCCGTTTCGCGTTTGCCTTTTTGCAAGGATACCTGACCCAAAGCAGGCTAAAAATTGCTCATCTTCAGGAAACAGCAATTTTTTGGTTTTCAGACAGAACGGCAGTACCCATAATTTCAGCCCAGTGGATGTGGGGAACTCAAAAACGGTCAGCGGCTGATCAAACGCTACTGTTCTTGGGTAAATCAGCGTCAAAACGCCATCGCCATCCAGATAGCTCTGACCATAGGCGTGTAACTGATAGAAGTCAGCCTGGGAAAGGCCATACTTGTCGGATCCGTTGGCTTTCATGCCGTCAAGCAACTTCCACTTGGTGTCCAGCACCAGTCGGTTGGCATGGTCGTCATGAATCAGCAAGTCTGGCTTCATACGAAACCAGTCCTGCTCTTGATGGCGAACCAAATAGTGGCAGCGGGCCTGTGTCTTGAGTACAAAGCCATGGCTGACCTGCTTTTGCAGGTGCTTTGCGACGAATGCCTCGAACAATGCCTCCATCGGGAACAGCAAGGAGGGCGCAGAGTGACTACCTGATCCGGTCAGCGGTGACTCATTGCCCAGGACCAACCGTGCCCACGCCAGCGCTCCCTCGTAATGCCCCATGCTGCGGTCGATGCGCACACGCTGAAAATCAGCACTTGGCAGGTCGGACACCGGCACATCAGCAAATACGAATGCCAGCTCACGAGCCAGCTTCTGATTTTCTTGCGACGTGGTCAATCGCAGCACATGCTGCAAAGCTGTGTGTAGCAGACGGTTTTCCGGCCGATCCGTGGTGAACTCATCAAACTGTGTGAAAAACCGATCCGCCCGAAACAGGTTTTGGCGCAGATGGACAGCCACCATCAACTTGCCACGCAGGGCAAAAACATTGTCTTGTCGGGCGGAGTAGTCGCTTTGAATGCCGCGCTTGACGACCAATTCGACTGCCCGCAGGAACTCCGATATGAAGACTTCCAGCAGTGGCATGCGACGGGCCAGCAACTTGGCCTTATCGGTCTGCACATGCCTGAAGCGCTGCAGACAGCAGAGCATGTCGATCAACAGCTGCCTGGCCTCGACGGCCCCGCCACCGATGGCTTTGCCGACCTTGGGCAGCACCTCAATCTGGAATCCGTTGGGCGCACGCAGGACGCCAACAAAGCTGGTCACCTGAACGGCGCGCATGCCCCTGCGCTGAGACAAGCGAACCCATGAACCATCGCCGAGTTCTGCGATACGCAGCGCCTCCGCTTCAAGCCATGCGAACACATTTGGCGGTACCGCATGAACGCCATCCACACCGACATCACCACACCCAGTGGACACCAGCGCGTCAAATTCGTAGATGGAGATGGGCTTCATTACCGGGTCAATCCGCCACGGCCTCGTAGATGCCGATATAGGCCCGGGGATTGGACAGCGCAGCATCCTGCTTGCGGAACCGTCGCTTGGTCGAGAAAGTATCCAGCCCGTGGTCATGACCAAAGAGCTCGATCAAGTCGTCCTCGTGGTCGGCGCTTTCAGCAATGAACTGCGCCGAAGTTGGTTTTTGGTTGTCCGCCAGCACCAAACGGATTTTTTGCCAGTCCTCGAAGAAATATTCCTCAAGCAGCGGAATGATCCGGTTGCGAAACACCTCCTTAAGGGCATCAAACTGAGTCTGTCCGTCGGCAATCTGCTTCAGGCCGGTGAAATAGGCATGGCCAATGCAGTGGTCACGGTCGTAAAGTGCTTCGATGCGCCGGTTGATTGCCGCCAACATCTTAGGAATGTTGATGACTTCGTCATCAAGCGATATACGCAAGCCAGCCAGAGGTGCACCCGCATCATCACCGGCGTCCGGCAGAATGGGCAGAAATTCAAAACGGCGGCGGAGTGCAGTATCCAAAAGCGCCAGTGACCGGTCTGCCGTGTTCATCGTGCCGATGATGTCAACGTTGGCCGGAACACTAAACTGCTCACCCGAGTATGGAAGCGTCACGGTCACCGCATGCGCACCACCTTCACGCTTGTCCGCCTCAATCAGGGTGATCAGCTCACCGAAGATCTTGCTGATATTGCCGCGGTTGATTTCATCGATAACCATGGCAAATCGCTGATCAGGTGCCAGTCGGGCACGACGGCACAAGTCTTTGAATACCCCCGACCGGATTTCGTACTGCACTTCAGACTCATCTGCGCCGCTGGTCAGGACCGGGCGCAAGCCCTCAACAAATTCTTCATAGCCATAGGACTGGTGAAAAGTGACGAAGCTGTAACGCTGGACGGCACCTGCAGGTTCTGGGCCCTTTTTCAGTTCATCGACCAACTCGGTGAGGTGGGCACAGTCATCTTGCCAGTCACCGGCAAACTGCCAGAACGACGTCTCAGTCTTGTCGAAGATCGCCGGAGTAATGCGCACCTTCATGTTGACCGTTGTGGATTCGTCAACCGTGTGGTTTTGAAGGGTGCGCCACAGCGTGTTTTGAATGATGCTCAGCTTGGCCCCTTTCTTTGCGGCCACAGCCTGCGTGAAAGGATGCTTGGCAATGTCACTGACCTTGGCCGACGCCGTCTTGCCACCAATTTCGTACAGGGCAGCTGCAGCCACCTCCCACCATTTCAGGTGCGAGAAATTGTCGGCAATGAACTGCTGGCGCCATTCATCATCGGACACATCGGCAGTGGCGCGTTCGTAATCGCTTTTGAGCAATTGCAGGAGCGTATAGGTTTTGCCGGTACCGGGCGGGCCATAGTAGATGCGGTTAAAGCAGGCAGCATTGTGTTTGTTTCCCGTGTCCGGTGTGGCGACCGGAGGCGGTGCCACTCCATCGCCCAAGCTGGCCGCCTCAATCGGCTCACCGGCCAGCGCTGCCAATTCGGCCAGATTGGTACCAAAAAACGGCTTGAGCAAGGTGGATTCGAATTCCGGTAGATCGTGCGCACCGACCTGCCAAAAGGTTGAATTGCCCTGCGGCGACCAGTTCTTGGAGTTGGCGGTGTAGCGGTCGGTGCGCTGCGCGGGCTTGAGCACACGGTAGCTGCGCTGCAACCAGCCGTCGCCCTTGGCGCAGGGCATGGCCCCAGACGTGAATTGGCCGATACGCTGCGGACTGTTGCCGTGGCACAGGAAGAACAAGGCACCTAGCGGCGCTTCAGCGAACTTCTTGCCTTGCTCCTTGCCGGTATCGCGATGCATCACCGCCCATTGCCCATCCAGATACTGCTGGCGTTCGGCATCGGTGAAATTAGGCGGGTTGCCATGCGAGAGCTTCCAGACCGACAGATTCTTCTGGCTCCAGGCTTCCCACACCTGTCGCCCAAATTCCAAAATGCCCAGCGCATCGGGCCGCTTGGCCAGCGCGGCCTTCTGCAAAGCGGCCATCGGCTGGCTGGCCGTACCACCCGTGAACACCGCCAGCGGCGCACGCTTGAAAATGTCCACGACCATCGGCGTCTGCCGGTTCTGGTAGTGGAAAGCGATCTTCCATTTGAAGGCCTCACCCAGATGCTCGAAGGACTCGATGGCATCAAGATCGCCCTTAGCCGCCCAATCGGCCACCTGCACCACGAAGCCGCGCACCTTCACGAACGCCTCTTGCG